>Ga0207426_1000191_pt1 | contig 151850 bp, 152 predicted proteins | sample AraplaMF_Cvi_mMS_FD_184265 | JGI IMG/M metagenome (GOLD analysis project Ga0207426, IMG submission 184265) | Arabidopsis root microbial communities from the University of North Carolina, USA - plate scrape MF_Cvi_mMS (SPAdes) (version 2) | ecosystem: Host-associated > Plants > Roots >... | reverse complement strand
CGGACCTGCCGATCGTCGTCGTCTCCGCCACCGCCCAGGACGGCAAGCGTGAGCTGAACGGCGACGCGGTCAACATCCTCGACTGGCTGGACAAGCCGATCGAGCAGCTGCGGCTGCGGGCGGCGCTGCGCCAGGCCGGGCTGCGCAGCCGCAACGGCCGCGCCTGCATCCTGCATGTCGAGGACGACGACGATGTGATCGAGGTCGTCGGTGCCATCATCCGCGACGAGGCCGAGATCGTGCCGGCAAGGTCGCTGCAGGAGGGCCGGCAGAAGCTGGCGCAGCGGCGCTTCGACCTGGTGATCATCGATGTCGGGCTGCCCGACGGCTCCGGCCTCGACCTCCTGGAGACGATCAACGCCCGCACGCCGCGGGAACCGGTGCTGATCTTCTCGGCCCAGGATTCCAGCGCCGCCTATGCCAGCGCGGTCTCCGCCTCGCTGGTCAAGAGCCGAACCGACAACGAGCAGTTGCACCAGACCATCACCGACCTGATCAACGGCCTGATCCAGGACAAGCAAGGAGGCCCCCGCCATGGCCGATGAGGTGCTGACCCGCATCCTCTATGTCGAGGACGATGCCGACATCCGCTCGGTCGCCGGCTTCGCGCTGGAGGCGGTGGGCGGCTTCGTCCTGTCCGCCTGCGCCTCGGGCGAGGAGGCGCTGGCCCAGGCCCCCGGCTTCGCGCCGCAGCTGCTGCTGCTCGACGTGATGATGCCGGGCATGGACGGGCCGGAGACGCTGGCGGCGCTACGGGCGCTGCCGGGGACGGCGGCCACGCCGGCGGTGTTCATGACCGCCAAGGTGCAGTCGCAGGAGGTGGCGCGCTACCGCGCCCTCGGCGCCATCGACGTCATCTCCAAGCCCTTCGACCCGATGACGCTGTCCGACGAGATCCGCGCCATCTGGGCGCGGCGCAGCGGCTGAGCCATGATTCCCGAGGTTCTCGGGCCTTCCTTCTTTGTCATCACCGGGCTTGACAGAAGAAGGGGCTCCAAATCGGGATCGGGAGCAAACTGATGACCCAGGACGCGCTGCAGATCCATCTCGACCGGTTGCGGGCGAAGTTCGCGGCCGAGCTGCCGCAGAAGCTGGTCGAGGCCGAGGCGCTGCTCGCGGCGCTGCGGGCCGGCGACGCCGAGGCGCTGAAGGGGCTGCGCTTCATCATGCACAGGCTGCACGGCACCGGCGGCACCATGGGCTTCGCGGCGCTGTCGACGGCCGCCGCCGCGCTCGAGGAACGCCTTGACGCTTGCCTCCGGGCCGGCAGCGCCGGGCCGCAGGACATCGCGGCGATCGTGGAAGGGCTGGCGGCGCTGAAGGCTGCCGCCTGAGCCCGCTCAGGCGGTCTCGATGACCTCGATCTCGGCGCTGATCTCGGCCACTTTGCCGAGCATGATCGAGGCCGAGCAGTACTTCTCCTTCGACAGCGCCACGGCGCGCTCGACCTTGGCCCGGTCGAGGCCGCGGCCGGAGACGATGTAGCGCATATGGATCCTGGTGAAGACCTTGGGGTCGGTCTCGGCGCGCTCGGCCTCGACCTCGACCCGGCAATCGGCCACCGGCTCGCGCGCTTTCTCCAGGATCATCACCACGTCGAAGGCGGTGCAGCCGCCGAGGCCGAGCAGCAGCATCTCCATCGGCCGGACGCCGAGATTGCGCCCGCCGCTCTCCGGCGCGCCGTCCATGACCACGGCATGGCCGCTGCCTGATTCGCCGAGGAAGGTGCGGCCTTCGACCCAGGTGATGCGGGCTTTCATCTGAATTGCTCCAGGAACCGATTCGACGCGGCACCCTAGCAGCGCCGGCCCGGGCCGTCAGCCGGGCGGCATGGTCATCGCACCCGGCCGCTCGGCGATCTCCAGGATCAGCTTGCGCACCACCGCCTCGGTGAAGCGGGCATCGGCATCGGCGGTGATGACGAAGGCGCCGGCGCCGCCGATTACCTGGTCGCGGAAGAAGTCCTCCAGCGTGCCGCCGGCCCAGCCCGGGCGGCCGCTGCGCGACAGCACGGCGAGGCCGTTGATGGTGATGCCGGCGGCCAGCGCCTCGGCCCGCACCTCCGGCAGCGGCCGGCCGCCACGCTGGCCGGCATCGGCCGATACGTCGATCACCTTGCGCAAGCCCTGGTGGCCGTTGCCGTCGATCAGCCGCCGCGACAGGTCGATGGCGTTGCTGATCGAATTCCAGCCGACCGCGCGCCGCGGCGCGGCCGCCAGCGCCTCGCCGAAGGCGGCGGCGCTGGCCGGTCCGTCGATCACGGTCCAGTCGACGATGACATGCTGCGAATCCGCCCCGCCCCATTCGACGAAGGCGACCGCGATCCGGCCGGTGATGCCGCCGCGGATCGCCTGCTGCACCCGCGGGTCGGCCAGAGCCTTGGCGTAGCCCTCGCGCTGCAGCCGCAGTTCCTCGTCGTCGATCGAGCCGGAACCGTCGGTGGCGAACACCAGCTCGACATCGACGTCGATCTCCTGCGCCGCGGCGGGGGCCGTGCACAGCGCCAGGGCCAGGGCGAAACCGCGATGCAGCATCGGCGCCTCCCGCTTCGATGGGACGCCGCCAGCATTCCGGCTGCGGTTGGGTCTGTCAAACGTCAGCGGGCCGCACCCCGAATCCGGGCTTTGCATCGCTGCCGCTTTGCAGTATGGTCCGCGCCGCTTCGGGTCCTCGGGCCCGAGTCCATGGCCTGCACTCGTAGCTCAGCTGGATAGAGCGCCGCCCTCCGGAGGCGGAGGTCACAGGTTCGAATCCTGTCGAGTGCGCCATCCCTCCTGGATCAATTCGGGCTCAGAGGAACAATCGCCAGAAGCGGTCTTCCGTTTCGTTGCGGTGGCGCCGGTCATCGTCGCGACGTCGGCGCTTCGTGGTCCCGTCACCAGTCGCGGTCGTGATCCAGGTGGCCCATAGAGGGAACGGCCCGGCGGCGGGGCGGAAGGGCACCCGCCGCCCGGCCTCGCCATTTCCTCGGGAAGAGGACGCTCCGCGCGCCGATCATCCCGGCGCCCGGCCGTCCTTGCCGAACAGCCGCCAGAAACGCTGCTCGGCGTCGTTGTCATTATTGCTACGCCGCCGGTCGCGCCGGTCGTCGTCGTCATTGTCCCGGTCGCGCCGACGATAATGCTTCCGATCGTCGTCGTCCCGGTCGCGATCGCGATAACGGTACCGGTCGCGGTCATAGCTACGGTAGCGATCGCCGTCATCGTACCAGTTGGAATAGCTGTCGCCGTAGTAGCCGCCGCCACCATAGTAGCCGGGCCCCGTCTGGCACGACGCCACGAGCGGGGCGGACGCTGCGATGGCGACCGCGACCAGCCCCGTGCGGAACAGACCACTGCCATAAGCCACGACGCTCTCCCTCGTCGTTCATCATCTCCTGATCAACACGCGAGTTTGTGGCGGAATTCCGTCGCGGCCTCGAGCCCGGCAGCAACGACAGGCTTCAGCGGTGCCGACGGCCAGGAGGGGCCGGGTCAGGCGGCGTGGCGCGGGGCCGCCACGCCGAACAGCCCGGCCACCACCTCCTCGGCGATGGCGAAGCCGGTGCTCATACCGGTGCCGCTGGTGACCTGGACCACCCGGGTCGCCTCGTCCGGCGCCTCGGCGAAGGCCTCGGCCGGACCGGAGGGGTAGACGCCGACCCAGCGCTCGGTGACCGCCGGGCGCGGCACGTCGAGCAGCTCTGCCATGTGGTGCAGGATCAGCCCTTCCACCGCCTGCGGTGCGAAGGGGTCGGGCGAGTCGTCGTAATGATGGGAGTCGCCGACCACCAGAGACCCGTCGGCCGATTGCACCACGATCAGGTGGATGCCGTTGGCCAGCGTCTCCGGCACCTCCACCGCCAGCCGCGCCTTCAGGGGCGCCGCTTCCGGCAGGTCGGCATAGCCGCGGTAGCGGGCGAAGCTGAGGTCGCCCATCACCGCCGCCGGCAGCCGCCAGCCCGGCGCCGCCAGGCGCAGCATCTGCAGCTTGCACAGGGTGGTGCGGCGCCGGGCCATGATCTCCGGGAACAGCGACCGCAGGTCCGGGCCCGGGCAGACCACGATGCGGTCGGCCAGGATTGGGCCTTCGCTGGTCTCGACCCGCGGCGCCTGCACCGCACGGACCTGGACGCCGCGGCGGAAGACGACGCCATGCGCCGATTCCAGCCAGGCGGCCAGGCGCGGGATCGCCTCGCGCGGCTCGATCCGCAGCTCATGCGGGCTCCACAGCCCGCCCAGCAGCCCCTCCACCCGCGCCATCGGCAGGCGGGCCGCCATGCTGGCGGTTGTCAGCAGGTCGCAGCCCTCGCCCATCCCGGTGCGGGCGAAAGCCTCGAGCACGCCCAGCCCCTCGGGCGTCCGGGCCAGGAGCGCGGTGCCGCGATGCAGCACCGGGATGCCGGCCTGCGGTGCCACCTCGGCCCAGACGTCGCGGCTGCGCATCGCCCGGCGCCAGGTCGGGGCAGCCGACTGGCCGGTGACGGTGACGAAGCCGAAATTGCGGATCGAGGCGCCGATGGCGCGCGCCTCGCGGTCGATCACCACCACTCGATGGCCCTGCCGCGCGGCGGCCAGGGCATGGGCGAGGCCGAGGATGCCGGCGCCGACAACGGCGAGGTCGTAGCGGTTCACGGCACGTCCCCAACGGCGATGCAGGCCTCGATCCGCTCGATCGCGGCCGGGACGTCGGCGATGCCGTCCACCACCTCATGCGCGCCGGCCGCCCGCAGCCGGTCGACGGCGATGCGGCGCAGCGCCGCCTGCCGTTCCGCCGGCAGGGACGCCCATTCCGCATGGGTCAGGCCGACCTCGTTGCCGGTCACGGCCAGGGCGATGGTCCACATGCCGGCGTTCAGCCCCTCAGCCACATCGACCACGGTGTCGCCGATCTTGACCGCCGCTTGCACCGGATGGATGTCGAGCTCGATCAGCGCCTTCAGCGCCATCGCCGGGCCGGGGCGGCCGGATGGGGTCTCGCCGGCGCAGACGATCACCTCGGGCGCATAGCCCTGCCGGGCCGCCTCCGGGATCACCACCTCCATCACCCGGCGCGGAAAGCCGGTGGTGGTGCCGATGCGGATGCCGCGCGCCTTCAGCGCCGCCATGGCCTCGACCGTGCCGGGGATCAGCACCGCATGCCGCCGCACCGCCGCGACCTGCATCGGCAGGAAGCGCTCATACAGGTCGTCGACATCGGCCGGCACCGGCGGCCCGCCCTGCGCCCGCTCCCACGACGCCGCCACCTGCGGCATGTCCAGCAGCGCCCGGATGTGGTCCCGCTTGGCCATGCCCATCGGCAGCCGGGCGGTGGCCAGCGGCACCTCGACTCCCATGGCGGCGAAGGCCTCGACCAGCGAAGTGATCGGCGCCTGGCAGCCGAAATCGACGGTGGTGCCCGCCCAGTCGAAGATCGCGGCCCGGACCGGGCCGTCATAGCGGCGGCGTTGGATGAAGCTCATGGCGCGCTCCCCGGCATCGTGGATGGCCGGAGAAAGCCAGAGAGTCTAATATTGATCCAATTCATATTCTCCATATGGATCATTGATGAGCTCAACACTTGGCATCCAGCTCCGCGCCTTCCATGCGGTGGCGGCGGAGGGCAGCTTCACCAAGGCGGCGCGCGCGATCGGCGTGTCGCAATCGACCCTGTCGATCGAGGTGAAGGCGCTGGAGCAGCGCTACGGCGTGCAGCTGTTCCGCCGCTCCGGCCGGTCGATCGAGCTGACCCTGCTGGGTGCCGAGCTGATGACCTTCACCAACCGCGCCTTCACCGCGCAGGCCGAGGCGGTGGAGCTGCTGCAGGGCACCAGCCGGGTGCCGACCGGCACGCTGCGCCTGGGCGCCGACGGGCCGTTCCACGCCATGCCGCTGATTGCCGCCTTCACCGCCCGGCATGACGGGGCGCGGGTGCGGATGACGGTCGGCAACGCGCAGCGGGTGCTGGCCGACCTGGTCGACATCCGGCTCGACGTCGCGGTGCTGGCGCGGGTGCCGGGCGACCCGCAGCTGCATGCCCTGCCGCTGTGGCATGACCCGGTGCATGTGCTGCTGCCGCGCGAGCATCCGCTGGCCCGGCTGCGCAGCGTGCCGGCGCCGCTGATCGCGCGCGAGCGGCTGGTGATGCGCGAGGCCGGATCGATGACGCGGGAGACGGTGGAGCGTGCCTTCGCCGCGGTCGACCTGCCGCTGACGCCCTGGATGGAGGTGGAGGGCCGAGAGGCGTCACGCGAGGCGATTGCCGCCGGCCTGGGCATCGGCTTCATGTCGGCCGGCGAGCTGACGCCGGATCCCCGCCTGGTCAGCCGCCCGATCGGCGGCTGCCGGGTGGAGATGGACGAGTATGTGGTGTGCCTGCGCGAGCGCCAGCGCCTGGCCATCGTCCGCGCCTTCCTCGACATCGCCGCCGAGGCCAGCCGGGCGCGGCGCGAGGCCGCGCCCGGGTAAGAGTCAGGCGTGCTGGCTGAAATCCGGCGGCGGGGTGCTGAAATCGACCAGCGGCCGCACCTCGACGAAGCCGATTCGGGCCAGGGGATGCGTGGCCGCGACCTGCGCTGCCTCGTCGATGTCGCGCGCCTCGATCACGACGAAGCCGCCGAGGATCTCCTTGGTCTCCATGAAGGGGCCGTCGACCGCCGAGGTCTTGCCCTCGCGCACCTTCACGGTGCGGGCGCCGTCCGGCAGCTCTAGCGCCTCGCCGGCCACGAAATGGCCGCTGGCCTTCAGCGTCTCGTCATGGGTGGCGCAGCCCTCCAGCGCCGCATTGGCCTCAGGGCTGCCGCCGAACAGGGTCTGCGGATCGTAGTAGATGAGGCAGGCATAGCGCATGACCGGTTCCTTCTGCTTGCGCCTTGAATACCCCTAATCGCCCGCCGCGAACCGGATTCGACACGCCTCTGATTTTTTCCGCTACGCCAGGTGGCAGGCGACCCTGTGGCCGGCCTCCAGCTCTCGCATCTCCGGCACCTCGGCCCGGCAGCGGTCGGTCGCCAGCGGGCAGCGGGTGTGGAAGCGGCAGCCGGCCGGCGGGTTGGCCGGGCTGGGCAGCTCGCCCTTCAGCACCGTGCGGTCGCGCGGCGCGTCCGGGTCGATCGCCGGGATCGCTGACAGCAGCGCCCTTGTATAAGGATGCAGCGGCCGGTCGAACAGGGCGTCGCGGCTGGCGGTCTCGACGATCACGCCGAGATACATCACCGCGATCTCGTCGCAGAGATGCTCCACCACCGCCAGGTCGTGCGAGATGAACAGGAAGGTGACGCCCCGCTGCTCCTTCAGGTCGGCGAACAGGTTGATGATCTGCGCCTGGATCGAGACGTCGAGCGCCGAGACCGGCTCGTCCGCCACGATCAGCTCCGGCTTCAGCGCCAGGGCGCGGGCGATGCCGATGCGCTGGCGCTGGCCGCCGGAGAATTCATGCGGGTAGCGGGCATACTGGTAGGGCGCCAGGCCGCAGATCCGCATCACCTCCAGCACCGCGTCGCGCAGCTCGGCCCGGCGGACCAGGCCATGGGCCAGGAGGGCCTCGCCGATCGCGTCGCCGACCCGGACCCGCGGGTTCAGCGAGCCATAGGGGTCCTGGAACACCAGCTGCATCTTCGGCCGCAGCGCCTTCAGGCCCCGCCGGCCGATCGCGTTGATGTCCCGCCCCTCGAACCGCACGGTGCCGGCCGTCGGCTGGTACAGTCCCAGCACGGTGCGGCCGAGCGTCGACTTGCCGCTGCCGGATTCTCCGACCAGCCCGAAGCTGGTGCCGCGGCGGATGCGGAGGCTGACCCCGTCGACGGCGCGGACATGGCCGGTGACCTGGCCGAACACCCCGTCGCGGATCGGGAAATGGGTCTTGAGGCCTTCGACCTCGAGCAGCGGCGTATCGCTCATAGCGCCCCCGACTGCGCCAGGAAGCAGGCGGCGCGGTGCGGCGCGCCGGCCGGCTCCAGCACCGGGATGCCGGTGCGGCAGACATCGACCGCGGCGAAGCAGCGATCGGCGAAGGTGCAACCTGCGGGCAGATGCGCCGGGCTGGGCACCTGGCCCGGGATCGAGTCGAGCCGGCGGCGGCGCTGCCCCGGCACCGGGCGCGAGGCCAGCAGGCCGCGGGTGTAGGGGTGCTTCGGCCGCAGCAGGATGTCGCGCACCGGCCCGGTCTCGACCACCCGGCCGGCATACATCACCACCACCCGGTCGGCCAGTTCCGCCACCATGCCGAGATCGTGGGTGATCAGCATCAGCGCCGTGCCCTGCTCGCGCTTCAGCCGGCCCAGCAGCTCCAGGATCTGGGCTTGGATAGTGACATCCAGCGCAGTGGTCGGCTCGTCCGCGATCAGGAGCTTCGGGCCGCAGCTGAGCGCGATCGCGATCATCACCCGCTGCAGCATCCCGCCCGACAGCTGGTGCGGATAGCCCTCGACGATCTTCTCCGCCCGGGCGATGCCGACCCGGACAAGCAGCGAGATCGCCTCGTCCCATGCCGCCTTCGGCGCTATACCGCGATGCTCGACCAGCGGCTCGACGATCTGCTCGCCGATGGTCAGCACCGGGTTCAGCGCGCTCATCGGCTCCTGGAAGATCATGGCGATCTCGTTGCCGCGCAGGCCGCGCATCTCCTCCGGCTTCAGCGCCAGCAGGTCGCGGCCGCGATAGCGGATGCGGCCACCGGCGACCTTGCCGGCCGGGCGCGGCAGCAACCCCATCAGCGACAGGGCGGTGACGCTCTTGCCGCAGCCGGATTCACCGACCACGCCGACGGTCTCGCCCTCGGCGATGCCGAAGCTGACCCCGGTCACCGCCCGGGCGACGCCCTCCTCGGTGCGGAACTGGACCGACAGGTCCTGGAACTCGACCAGCATGGCGCTCTACCGCTTCATCTTCGGGTCGAGCGCGTCGCGCAGCCCGTCGCCGAGCACGTTGATGGCGACCACGGTCAGGAAGATCGCGACTCCCGGCGGCACCCACAGCCAGGGCCGGCGCTGGAAGTCGACGAAGCTGTTGGCAGTGTCCATCATGTTGCCCCAGGACGGGGTCGGCGGCACCACGCCGAGGCCGAGATAGCTGAGATAGGCCTCGTTCAGGATGGCGTCGGCGACGCCGACGGTGGCGACCACGATCAGGATCGGTACGGTGTTCGGCAGCAGATGGTGGAACAGCCGGCGGTAGAGCGGCAGGCCCAGCACCTCGGTCGCCACCATGAAGTCGCGCTCGCGCAGCGACAGGATCTGCGACCGCACCAGCCGGGCCACCCGGATCCAGTTCGGCAGGCTGAGCATGAGAACGACCAGATAGATGCGCTGGTCCGGCGGCACCTTCAGCTCCGACAGCACGGCGCCGAGGATGATCAGCAACGGCAGGGTCGGAATCGTCATCACGATGTCGGCCGCGCGCATGATCACTGCGTCCACCAGCCCGCCGAGATAGCCGGCCACCGCACCGGCGATGTAGCCGACCACCACCGACAGCAGCACCGAAGCGAGACCCACGGTCAGCGAGATCCGGCCGGCCGCCATCAGCCGGGCCAGGATGTCGCGGCCGAGGAAATCCGTGCCCAGCCAGTGCCGCAGGCTGGGCGGGCGGTTGGGGCTGAGCGCGTCGGTCGCGTTCAGGTCCCAGGGGCTGATCCAGGGCCCGACGACGCAGACCAGGACGATCAGCAGCAGCACCGCCGCGGCAACCAGGGCGGTGCGGTTGCGCCGGAGCCGCCACAGCGCGTCGCCCAGCGGCGAGCGCGTGACGGCAAGGCGGCCGGCAAGCTCCGCCAGCTCGGCCTCGCGCGCCCGGCGGCGGCGGAACGGGTTCAGCAGCGACGTGAACGCCATGGCCTAGCGCCGCCGCAGCCGGATGCGCGGGTCGGCCGCGGCATAGGCGATGTCGGCGATCAGGTTGCCGAGGATGGTCAGCGCTGCCAGCGCCATGGTGAAGCCCATCAGCACCGGATAGTCGCGCGCCGCCAGCGTGTCGATCTGGATGTGCCCGGCGCCCGGCCAGTTGAAGATCTTCTCGGTGACGATGGCGCCGGAGAACAGGCCCGGCAGCTCGAAGCCCAGCAGGGTGATGATCGGCAGGAGCGCGTTGCGCAGCGCGTGCTTCAGCACCACCGTGCGCTCCCTCAGCCCCTTGGCCCGGGCGGTGCGAACGAAGTCCATCGACAACGATTCCAGCATGCTGGCGCGGATGTAGCGGGTCAGGCTGCCGGCCTGCAGCGCGGTCAGCACCAGCACCGGCAGCACCATGTGGCCGGCGATCTCGACCACGAGCGGCCAGCCGGTCGCCTCGCTGCCGGTGCTGATCATGCCGCCGACCGGCAGCCAGCGCAGATCGACCGCGAACCATTTGATCAGCAGCAGGCACAGGAAGAACACCGGGAAGGACATGGCGGCGAACACCGCCAGCGTCACCAGCCGGTCGTACCAGGAATAGGGCTTCACCGCCGCTGTGACCCCGGCCAGCAGCGACAGGGTCCAGTACAGCAGCATCGCGGTGCCGGCCAGCAGGAAGGAATTCCAGACATATTGGTTCAGCAGCGTCCCGACCGGAATCTGGTACTGCATCGAATAGCCGAGATCCCCTGTCAGCAGCCGGCCCAGCCAGTCGAAATAGCGGTCGAGAACCGGCCGGTCGAGCCCGTACAGGGACTTCAGCTCCGCCGCCCGCTCGGGTGTGAGGTTGATGTTGCCGTCGATGAAATCGCCCGGGGTCAGGGCGAAGACGAAGAAGATCAGCGCCGACGCCCCCAGCAGCATCGGCACCGCCAGCAGCAGGCGGCGGATGATGAAGTTCCTCATGCCCCCTCCCGGCACCGGGAGGGGGAACGAACGCCGCGCAAGCTCACCGCACGATCTTCAGGTTCGGCAGGCTGGCGACGATGCCGTTGTAGATGTCCGGCTTGAAGCCTTCGACCCGGGCGTCGGTGGCCGAGAGGATCTTGCGGTAGGCCAGGAAGATCACCGGCGGGTCGTCGGCCAGCGCCTTGTACAGCTGGTGGTAGATCGGCTTGCGCTTCTCCGGGTCGAGCGTGGCGTTGCCCTCCAGGATCAGCCGCTCGACCTCGTCGTTGCGGTAGCCGAGCCGGCCGACATCGCCGGTCGACAGGAAGTCCTCCACCCCCTCATGCGGGTCGTTGATGGTCGAGGTGCGGAAGGTGGCGAGGTTGTAGTCGCCGGATTTGCGCTTGGCCAGCAGGGCGTTGAAGTCCGACACCTCGGGCACCAGGTCGACGCCGATCGCCTTCCAGTTCTCCTGGGCGATCGGGATCAGCGCGTCGTTGAACAGCGACTTGGTGGCCAGGAGGCGCAGCGACAGGCGCTGGCCGTCCTTGATCCGGATGCCGTCGGGCCCGGCCTTCCAGCCGGCCTCGTCCAGCAGCGCCGCGGCCTTGGCCGGGTCGTAGGCATAGGGGTCGACGGCGTTGGCGTCATAGGCCCAGGAGATCGGCGCCACCGGCTGGGTCGCGACCTGGCCATAGCCCTGATAGACCACCGTCACCAGGGTCTGGCGGTCGAGTCCGTAGGTCAGGGCATGCCGCACCCGCGGGTCCTTCAGCAGCGGATCCTTCGGGTTGAACTCGATCATGCTGTAGTCGCTGGAGCCATACAGGTTGATCGTGGCGAAGCCCAGGCTCTGCAGCGCGTCGACATTGTCCTGGCTGACCGTGAAGCCGTCATAGTCGGTCTCGCCGGTCTGGAACAGCTGCAGCTTGGTGGCGTCCGAGGTGATGCGGTAGATGAAGTGCTCCACCGCCGGCTTGCCGCTGAAGTAGTCCGGGTTGGCGTGGAACCGCACCTCCTGGCCCGGGATGAACTTGTCGAAGACATAGGGGCCGGCGCCCAGCGGGTCGCCGCCCAGGGCGCGGATGCCGTCGAGCTGCCCGCGGGCGAAGCCTTTGCCGTAATGCGCCTTGGACAGCACCGGGCCGCCGAGCAGGGCCAGCGTCTTGGCCCCTGGCCGGGTGGTGGTGATCTCGATGGTCTGGGGGTCGATCACCTTGATCCCGGGAATGCCGTCCGCCTTGCCGGCCTTGTACTCCGCCCCGCCGGCGATCGCGGCCGGCATGATGTCGGTCTCGCTCTCCAGCGTCGGGTCGTGCAGCACGGTCAGGGTGAAGGCCACGTCCTCGGCGGTCAGGGCCGAACCGTCGCTGAAGGTCAGGCCGGGCCGCAGCTTGATGGTGTAGACGAGGTTGTCCGGGCTGACGGTCCAGGATTCCGCCTGCTCCGGGATCAGCTTGCCCTCGCTGTCATAGTTGATCAGCCGGCCGAAGATCACGTTGGTGACGTTCTCGTCCCAGCCATTGGTGAAGAGGTACGGATTGAACACGCCCTGCGGCGCGCTGATCGAGGCGACGACGGTGTCCTTGCGGGCCTTGGCCGTCGCCGGAACCGCGGACGGATCGGCCGCCGCGGTGATGCCGTCGGGCAGCACGTCCTGGGCCAGAGCGGGCGGGCCGCCGACGACGGCGAGCATCAGGGCCAGCGCGGCCAGACGGGGTGTGCGATGAGAGCGCATCGAAGGGTGTCCTCCTCGGGCGGGAAGGGTCGGCGTGACAGGACGTGAAATAAAAGTCAACTACACGCTTGTGTAGAGAAATCAGCGACGGAAACGCCCGCGATCAGGCCTTCGGGCCGCGCTCGATCCGCACCAGCCAGCGGGTCCGGCCGGCGTCCTCGGGCTCCACCGACAGCACGCGATGGCCGCCTTCCGTCGCCGAGCGCGGAACATTGATCAGCGGCTCACCCGCATTCAGCCGTATTTCCGCCACTTCGCCGGGCTTCATATCTTCCAGCAGCAGCTTGGTTTTGACGAAAGTGAAAGGGCAGACTTCCGCCGTTACATCGAGAGTCCGGACCGGTGGCGCATTGCTCATGACGCTTTCTCGATTTTCATGGCGATTCGTGTTGCAGTCCAGTACTGGGCGACTTATATACCCAACACTCGTGCCGCGGGAGTATGAACATGAGCAATGAAACGCCGTCCAACGATTTGATGAACCTTACGAGCCAAATCGTCGCGGCACATGTAGGAAACAATACCGTTGCGATCTCCGACCTGCCCGGCCTGATCGAGCAAGTCTTTCGCGCGCTCAATGGTCTCGGGACTGAGCCGACCCCGGTCGCCGAGAAGCCGCAGCCGGCGGTTCCCATCAAGAAGTCGGTGACGCCGGACTACATCATCTGTCTCGAGGATGGCAAGCAGCTGAAGATGCTGAAGCGCCATCTGAAGACGGCCTACAACATGTCCCCGGACGAGTATCGCGAACGCTGGGGCTTGGCGGCCGATTATCCGATGGTGGCGCCGAACTACGCCAAGCAGCGCAGCAAGTTGGCCAAGCAGATCGGACTCGGCACCCGCGCCCGGCGCGACTGACCGCGAATCGCGGCGGTCCGTCGCCCGGCGGGCCGCCCGGTTTTCCGGCCCGGCGAGGGGCGCTGCGGCCCTGTCCACGAAATCAGCGCACATTTGTAACCGTTCTGCTTTATAATTGGGCGAGCGCCTGTGCGGTGACGCAGAATCACCGCGGCGCATCGGGGGAATTAGAGCGGACGGATTCAGCATGGCAGTCACAACCTTCGTCGATGACCACGGGTTCAGCCTGCGCGCAGGCAATCTCGAGGTCCGGCTGGCCGAGACGGAGGAGGAGATTTGGGCGGCCCAGGAGCTGCGTTATGCCGTTTTCTACCAGGAAATGGCGGCTCAGCCTTCGCCCGAGATGGCGGCCGCCGGCCGCGACTTCGATACCTATGACGACGTGGCCGACCACCTGCTGGTGATCGATCACGCGCGCGGCAAGGGCCCCCAAGGCGTGGTCGGCACCTATCGGCTGATCCAGCGCGACGGTGCGGCGAAGATCGGCGCCTTCTACTCCGCCAGCGAATACGACATCGCCAAGATCGAGGCCCATCCCGGCCGGATCCTGGAGCTGGGGCGGTCCTGCGTCGCCGGCCCCTACCGCTCCGGCGGCACCATGCAGCTGCTGTGGCGCGGCATCGCCGCCTATCTGTTCCAGCACGACATCGAAATCATGTTCGGCTGCGCCAGCCTGCCCGGCACCGACCCGGAGGCGCTGAAGCTGCCGCTGTCCTACCTTTACCACTATCACCTGGCGCCGCCGGCGCTGCGGCCCAAGGCCCTGCCCGAGCGCTACACCGACATGCGCCTGCTGCCGCTGGCGGAGATCGACCAGCGCGAGGCGATCGCGGCGCTGCCGCCGCTGATCAAGGGCTATCTCCGCCTCGGCGGCCATGTCGGCGACGGCGCGGTGATCGACCAGCAGTTCGGCACCACCGACGTGGCCATCATCGTCAAGACCGACCTGGTGACCGAGAAGTACTTCAAGCACTACGAGCTGAAGCGCGAGCAACGGCCGATCCTGGCCTTCCGCAAGGACTGACCGGCGCGATGGCGGGCACCCGTCTCGGGTCGAAGCTCCGGGCAGTGGCCCGGCTTGCCGTCTATGTGCCCTGGACCGTCATGCTGATGCCGGTGCAGGCCCTGGCCGTGCGCTTCGGCTGGCGGCTGCAGACCAGCCTCCCGGTGTTCTACCACCGGACCTGCTGCCGCATCCTCGGCCTCGACGTCGAGGTCCGCGGCACCCAATCGGCCGCGGCGCCGACGCTGTTCGTCTCCAACCACCTGTCCTATCTCGACATCGAGGTGCTGGGGTCGCTGATCCCCGGCAGCTTCGTCGCCAAGACCGAGGTCGGCACCTGGCCGTTCTTCGGCGCCCTGGCACGGCTGCAGCGCACCGTCTTCGTCGACCGCGGCAAGCGCGGTTCGGCCGACATCCAGCGCGACAGCCTGCAGGCGCGGCTCGAAGCCGGCGACAACCTGGTGCTGTTCCCGGAGGGCACGTCGAGCGACGGCAACCGCACCCTGCCGTTCAAGAGCGCGCTGTTCGCCGCCGCCGGGCTGCGCATCGACGGCAGGCCGCTGACGGTGCAGCCGGTGTCGCTGGCCTGCACAACGCTGGACGGCATCCCGCTCGGCCGCCGGCTGCGCCCGATCTACGCCTGGTACGGCGACATGGACCTGCTGCCGCATCTGTGGAACGTGGTGAAGCAGGGGCAGCTCACCATCACCGTGATCTTCCACCCGCCGGTGACGCTGGAGGATGTGCGGTCGCGCAAGGCGCTGGCGGACCATTGCTGGCGCGCCATCGCTGCCGGCGTCTCCGACGCCAATGCCGGCCGGCTGACGGGTGCGGCGGACGACAACATGGCCGATCAGCGCCGCGCCGCATGAGGCAACGCTTGATTTTCGATGCCGCCGCCGTGATCTATCATCGCAATTCCATCGAGATGTGGACCAGACCGGACCCGCGCGCGTGACCACAGCCGCCAGCAAGAAGCTGTTCATCAAGACCTGGGGCTGCCAGATGAACGTCTACGACAGCGGTCGTATGGCGGACATCCTGGCGCCGCTCGGCTATGCCCTGGCCGACAGTGCGGAGGGGGCCGACATGGTCATCCTCAACACGTGCCACATCCGCGAGAAGGCGACGGAGAAGGTGTTCTCCGACCTCGGCCGGCTGCGCCCGCACAAGCAGGCGAAGGCTGGTGAGAACCCGATGATCGTCGCCGTCGCCGGCTGCGTCGCCCAGGCCGAGGGCGAGGAGATCGCCCGCCGCGCGCCCTGGGTCGACATGGTGTTCGGGCCGCAGACCTACCACCAGCTGCCGGAGATGGTGGCCCGCGCCCATCGCCAGGCCGGCCAGCCGCTGGTCAACACCGACTTCCCGGTCGAGAGCAAGTTCGACCACCTGCCCGGCGAGCTCGGCGTCCAGGGCGCCTCGGCCTTCCTGTCGGTGCAGGAGGGCTGCGACAAGTTCTGCACCTTCTGCGTCGTGCCCTATACCCGCGGCGCCGAATATTCGCGCGACGTCGCCGGCATCCTGACAGAGGCGCACCGCCTCGTCGCCGCCGGCGCCCGCGAGATCACCCTGCTGGGCCAGAACGTCAACGCCTTCCATGGCGACGGGCCGGACGGATCGGTCTGGGGCCTGGGCCGGCTGATCCGCGCCCTGGCCGAGATCGACGGCCTCGACCGCATCCGCTACACCACCAGCCACCCGCGCGACATGGACGACGATCTGGTAGCGGCGCATCGCGACGTGCCGCAGCTGATGCCGTTCCTGCATTTGCCGGTGCAGAGCGGGTCGGACCGCATCCTCGCCGCGATGAACCGCAAGCACGACGCCGACATGTACCGCCGCATCGTCGACCGGCTGCGCGCGGCGCGGCCGGACCTGGCGCTGTCCTCCGACTTCATCGTCGGCTTCCCGGGCGAGACCGACCGTGACTTCGCCGACACGCTGAGGCTGGTCACCGAGATCGGCTTCGCCCAGGCCTACAGCTTCAAGTACAGCAGCCGTCCCGGCACCCCGGCCGCGGCGCTGGAGGACCAGCTGCCCGAGGCGGCGAAGGACGAGCGGCTGCAGGCGCTGCAGCAGTTGCTGTGGGCGCAGCAGGCCGCCTTCAACCAGGGCATGGCCGGGCGCGTGATGCCGGTGCTGCTGGACCGCCAGGGTCGCCGGCCCGGCCAGCTGCACGGCCGCAGCCCGTGGATGCAGTCGGTGCATCTCGACGCGCCGCCCCGGCTGCTCGGCACCGTCCAGCCCGTCCGCATCACCGAGGGCAAGCTGCTGAGCCTCGCCGGCACGGTCGTGCTGGCGGATGCGGAGGCGGCGGCGTGACCGCCCGCGGTTCCGAGGGGCCCGGCGTGATGCCGGCCCGGCCAAAGCCCGCGACCCAGCGCGCCGAGATCAGCTTCGACGACAACCGGCTGCTGCCGCTCTTGTATGGCGAGCACGACACCCATCTGCTGCGGATCGAGCATCAGCTCGGCGTCTCGCTGGCCTCGCGCGGCAACACCGTCACCATCAAGGGTTCGGCCGAGCCGGTGGAGCAGGCCCGGCTGGTGCTGGAGACGCTGTGGCAGCGCCTGTCCCAGGGCCAGGGCGTCACCGGCGCCGACATCGACGGCGTGATCCGGCTGGTGCGCGACGCACCGGCCGGCGACGGATCGGCGCTGCGCAGCGACCTGCTGAAATCCGACGGCGCCATCGTCACCCGGCGCAAGCGCATCGGCCCGCGCTCGCCGACCCAGGCGGAATACATCGAGGCGCTGGCGCAGAGCGAGATGGTGTTCGGCGTCGGCCCGGCCGGCACCGGCAAGACCTATCTCGCCGTCGCCCAGGCGGTGTCGATGCTGATCGCCGGCCGGGTCGACCGCATCGTGCTGTCGCGCCCGGCGGTCGAGGCCGGGGAGCGGCTGGGCTTCCTGCCCGGCGACATGAAGGAGAAGGTCGACCCCTATCTCCGCCCGCTCTACGACGCCCTGTACGACCTGCTGCCGGCCGAGCAGGTGGCCAAGCACATGGAGACCGGCGTGATCGAGATCGCGCCGCTGGCCTTCATGCGCGGCCGCACCCTGGCCCATTCCTTCGTCATCCTGGACGAGGCGCAGAACACCACGGTGATGCAGATGCGCATGGCCCTGACCCGCATGGGCGAGGCCAGCCGCATGGTGATCACCGGCGACATCAGCCAGATCGACCTGCGTCCCGGGGACAAATCCGGCCTGGTCGACGCGCTGGAAATCCTGGACGGGACCGAGGGCATCCGGATCGTCCGCTTCACCGACCGAGACGTGGTCCGCCATCCGCTGGTGGCCCGGATCGTGCGCGCTTATGAGGCGGCGGACCGCGCCCGGAAGCCGCAGCCGTGATCGACCTCGCCGTCAGCATCGACGCGCCCGGCTGGTCCGCGCTCGGCCCCGACTTCGCCGACGAGATTTCGCTGGCCGCAGCCCTCGAGCCCCTGGTCGAGGCCACCGTCTCGGCCGGGGCGGGCCCGGGCGCCGCGATCGAGCCCGACCGCCCGGCCGAGCTGTCGATCGTCTTCGCCGACGATGCGACGGTGCAGCGGCTGAACCGCGACTATCGCGGCAAGGACGCCCCGACCAACGTGCTGTCCTTCGCCCTGACCGAGGCGGAAGAGCCGGATTTCCCAGGCGCCCCGCTGGTGCTGGGCGACGTCGTGCTGGCGCTGGAGACGGTGCTGGCCGAGGCTGCCCGGGACAACAAGGCCGCCGTCGACCATGCCCGGCACCTGGTGGTTCATGGTATCCTGCATCTGCTCGGCCACGACCACATGACCGACGCCGAGGCCGAGGCGATGGAGCGGATCGAAACCGCGGTCCTGGCCCGCTTCGGCATCGCCGATCCCTATTCCGATTCGCCCGACTCGCTGCCCCACCCTGCCTGAGGCCATGTCCGACACCTCTTCCGGTCGACCTTCCCGCTCCTCCGACGCGACCCCGTTGCGCAGCTGGCTGCGCAGCCTGCTGCGCGGCAAGAGCGAGGATGCCTGGCGCGAGACCATCGAGGAGCTGATCGAGGACGGCGACGAGGGCGAGGACGAGGCCTCGATCGCGCGCCACGAGCGCGTGCTGCTGGGCAACATCCTGCGGCTGCGCGGCCGCACCGCCATCGACGTGATGGTGCCGCGGGCGGACATCGTCGGGGTCGAGGTCGACACGCCCCTGCCCGGCGTGCTCGACATCCTGGCGCGCGAGGCGCACAGCCGGATGCCGGTCTATCGCGACAACCTGGACGACGCGCTGGGCATGATCCACGTCAAGGATGTGGTGGCGGCGCTGAGCCGGACCCGGGCCGGCGACATCGACGCGCCGAAGTCGCTGACCGATATCCTGCGTCCGGTCCAGATCGTCGCACCGTCGATGCCGGTGCTCGACCTCCTGCTGCAGATGCGCGAGAAGCGCCAGCACATGGCGCTGGTGATCGACGAGTTCGGCGGCATCGACGGGCTGATCACGATCGAGGATCTGGTCGAGGAGATCGTCGGCGAGATCGAGGACGAGCACGACATCGACGAGCCGCCGCAGCTGGTCGAGAAGCCGGATGGCACGCTGATCGCCGACGCCCGCCTGCCGATCGAGGCCTTCGAGGCCAAGGTCGGCGCGGTGCTGGAGGAGGATGAGCGCGACGACATCGACACGCTCGGCGGCCTCGTCTTCGCGCTCGCCGGCCGGATCCCGGCGCGGGGCGAGCTGTTGACCCACCCCAAGGGGTTCGAGTTCGAGGTGATCGATGCCGATCCGCGCCGGATCAAACGCCTCCGCATCCGCCGCAAGGACGGCGCCGACGCCGCGTGAGGCGACGGCCGGGCCGCTGCCCGGCGGCGGGATCGAACGCCTTGCCGCCCGCATCGCCGGGCTCGGCCGCTGGCGCCGCTTCGGGGCTGCCGTCGGCCTCGGCGTCCTCGCCAGCCTGTCGGTACCGCCGCTCTATGCCGCGCCGCTGCTGTGGCTGGCGTTTCCCGGCCTGTTCTGGCTGCTGGCCGGCGCCCGCACCGGCAGGTCCGCCTTCCTGACCGGCTGGGCCTTCGGCTTCGGCTTCTTCGTGCCCGGCCTGTACTGGGTGTCCTGGGCGCTGACCGTCGAGCCGCGCTTCTTCTGGATGATCCCCTTCGCCATGGCCGGGCTGCCAGCGCTGCTGGGGATCTTCACCGGCCTGGCCGGCCTCGCCTTCCACTGGCTGCGCCGCGCCGGCTGGGGCGGTCCCCTGGCCCTGGCGGTTGCCTGGGGCCTTGCGGAATGGCTGCGCGGCCATGTCCTGACCGGCTTCCCCTGGAACCTGATCGGCTACACCTGGGTCGGCTGGCTGCCGGTGCTGCAGGGCGTCTCGGTGATCGGCATCTACGGGCTGAGCGTCCTGACCGTGGCCGCCGCCACCCTGCCGGCGACCCTGGCCGGGCCGAGACGGCGGGGCTGGGCCGCCACCGTCGCCGGCATCGCCCTATTCCTGGCGATCGCCGGCTGGGGCGCCTGGCGCCTGTCTGGCGACGACAGCGCCAGGGTGCCTGGCGTCACCCTGCGCCTGGTGCAGCCGAACATCTCCCAGGCCGACAAATGGTCCGGCGACAAGCGGATCGAGAACTTCAACAAGCAGCTGGCGATGTCGGCCGCGCCCGGGATCGAGCGCGTCTCCGCGGTGATCTGGTCCGAGACCGCCGTGCCCTTCACCCTGTCCTGGGAGCCGGAGGCGCAGAAGGCGCTCGGCGCGATCCTGCCCCAAGGCGGCCTGGCCCTGGTCGGCGCCACCCGCGCCACGCCCTACGGCACCGAGCCGCTGGAGGCCTGGAACAGCATCTATGCGCTCGACCGCGCCGGCACCGTCCTGGCGACCTATGACAAGGCCCATCTGGTGCCGTTCGGCGAGTATGTGCCGTTCCACGCCTTCCTGAAGCAGTTCGGCATCGAGAAGATCACCGCCGGATCGATCGACTTCTCGCCCGGACCGGGGCCGCGCACCATCGACCTGCCCGGCCTGCCGCCGGTCAGCCCGCTGATCTGCTACGAGGCGATCTTCCCCGGCGCCGTGCTGGACCCCGCAGGGGCCCGGCCGGGCTGGCTGCTGAACGTCACCAATGACGGCTGGTACGGGCTGACCACCGGGCCGCACCAGCATTTCGCCATCGCCCGCACCCGCGCGGTCGAGGAAGGGCTGCCGCTGGTGCGCGCCGCCAACACCGGCATCAGCGCCGTGGTCGATTCCTATGGCCGGGTCAAGGGCGAGATCGCCCTGGGCGAGGCCGGCATCCTCGACGCCGCCCTGCCGGCGGCGCTGCCGGAGACGCCCTATGCGCGCTGGGGCGAGGCCGGCTTCTGGCTGCTGCTGCTGCTCGGGTTGCTGGCCGGCCGCATCGGCCGGCCGGCGGCATCGATCGTGCTTCCCGCCACCGCCGGACTGCCTTGATGTTGCCCGGCCCGGCGCATTAGGATGCGCGCCTCGCGAAACGATCGCACCCGGCCCTTTGCGAATTGCTGCGGAGTAGTGCGTGGCCGCACCCGACGCCCCGAAACGGCCCCGCGGTCGTCCTCGGAATGACGAACCCAGCCCGCTCGACATGCATATCGGCGGCCGCATCCGCCTGCGGCGAACCCTGCTGGGTTACAGCCAGGCCAAGCTGGCGACGGCGATCGGCCTGACCTTCCAGCAGATCCAGAAATACGAGCACGGCTCGAATCGCATCGGCGCCAGCCGCCTGCACCAGCTCAGCCGGGTGCTGGAGGTGCCGGTCGACTTCTTCTTCGAGAACGCGCCTCCGCCCGCCGACGCGCCGGCGCAAGGCCTGGCCGAGGAGGCCGAGCCTTACGACGCCGGGCCCGACCCGATGCAGCGCCGAGAGACGCTGGAACTGATCCGCGCCTATTACCGGGTCGAGGACCAGTCGACCCGGCGGCGCGTGCTGGACCTGCTGAAGGCCATGTCGGGTGCCCGCGCCGACGAGGCCGGCGGCGAGGAAGGCTGATCCCGAATCGCCTCCACTTGACCGCGCCCGTGGCCCCTGCGAAAAGACCCGGTCGCCGCCGCACGGTGTTTTCACTCCCATCATTCATGGCAGCCAGGGGTTCGACGTGGCCAAAGGCAACTACATCTTCACCAGCGAATCGGTCTCGGAAGGGCACCCCGACAAGGTTTGCGATCGGATTTCGGATTCCATCGTCGATCTTTATCTCGGCGCCGATCCCCAGGCCCGGGTGGCGGTCGAGACCCTGGCCACCACCAACCGGGTGGTGATCGCCGGTGAGGTTCGCGGCCCGGCCTCGATCACGCCTGACCTGCTGGAGAACGCGGCCCGCCAGGCGGTGCGCGACATCGGCTACGAGCAGGACGGCTTCCACTGGCGCAACGCCCAGGTCGACGTGCTGGTGCACCAGCAGTCGGCCGACATCGCCGTCGGCGTCGACGCCGCCGGCAACAAGGACGAGGGCGCCGGCGACCAGGGCATCATGTTCGGCTATGCCTGCCGCGAGACCGAGGCGCTGATGCCGGCGCCGATCCAGTTCTCGCACCAGATCCTGAAGTCCCTGGCCGACGCCCGCCACTCCGGCAAGGCGCCGCAGTTCGGCCCCGACGCCAAGGCGCAGGTGTCGCTGCGCTACGAGAACGGCAAGCCGGTCGCCGCGACCTCGGTCGTGGTCTCGACCCAGCATGCCGACGGCCTGGACCAGAACGAGGTGCGCGAGATCGTCCGCCCCTACGTGCTGTCGGTCCTGCCCGAAGGCTGGATGTGCGACGAGCCGCATTTCTACGTCAACCCGACCGGCCGCTTCGTCATCGGCGGCCCGGACGGCGACGCCGGCCTGACCGGCCGCAAGATCATCGTCGACACCTACGGCGGCGCGGCCCCGCATGGCGGCGGCGCCTTCTCCGGCAAGGACCCGACCAAGGTCGACCGCTCGGCCGCCTATGCCGCGCGCTACCTGGCCAAGAACGTGGTCGCGGCCGAGCTGGCCGAGCGCTGCGTGATCCAGCTCAGCTACGCCATCGGCGTCGCCCATCCGCTGTCGGTCTACATCGACACCCAGGGCACCGGCCGCGTCGACGAGGACAAGCTGTCCGACGTGCTGCAGCAGCTGGTCAACCTCAGCCCGCGCGGCATCCGCACCCATCTCGGCCTGAACCGGCCGATCTATGCCCGCACCTCCTCCTACGGCCATTTCGGCCGGACGCCGGAGGCCGATGGCGGCTTCTCGTGGGAGCGGACGGACCTGGTGGACGACCTGCGCGGCGCCTTCTGATCCGATGACCGAACCGGACGGCGGCGCTGAGAGGCGCCGCCACTTCCACGGCCGGCGCCAGGGGCGAAAGCTCCGCGCCGGCCGCGCTGCTTTGATCGAGACCCTGCTGCCGCAACTGACGGTGGCGCTGCCCGAGCAGGGCGGCGCGCTGGCCCCGGCCGCCTTGTTCCCGCGCCCGCCGCGCGAGCTGTGGGTCGAAATCGGCTTCGGCGCCGGCGAGCACCTTGCCTGGCAGGCGGCGCATCACCCCGATATCGGCTTCATCGGCTGCGAGCCCTTCATCAACGGCATGTCGACGCTGCTGGCGGCGGTGGAGCGCGACGGCCTGGACATGGTCCGGGTCTGGCCCGACGACGCGCGGCCGCTCTTGGACCGGCTGCCGGACGGCTCGGTCGGCCGCCTGTTCCTGCTGTTCGCCGACCCCTGGCCGAAGCTGCGCCACCACAACCGCCGCTTCATCCAGGACGACACCGTGGCCGACCTGGCACGGCTGCTGAAGGACGACGGCGAGCTGCGCATCGCCACGGACGACGCGCCGCTGCTGGACTGGTCGCTGGAGCGCGTCCGCCGCAACCCGGCCTTTGCCTGGACCGCCGAAGGACCGGCCGACTGGCGCGAGCGGCCGGCCGACTGGCCGCCGACACGCTACGAGGAAAAGGCCCTGCACGGCCGCCCCTACTATCTGCGCTTCCGCCGCCGGCCGCGCGGATAGCGGCCCTTCCGCCGGCCGTGAGGTCCCGATGGCGGTTTCCCGGGCGAATCAGGTTGCGTATCTGTGGCGGATCGCTATATATCACCGCAGTTACCCATAGCGTTCGACTTGACTATGGTTCGGTCGGACGATTGAGAGGGTGGGCTGCGGCCCGCCTTTTTTCGTTGTGGTGACGGCTTTCCAAGGCTCTGGACGCGGGGAATGCCGGAGAGGATGACGCAAGTGGATCAGGTGCGCGCGATCGTGGCGCCGTCGCTCGAAGCGATGGGCTATGAGGTCGTGCGCGTCCTCATGACCGGCGGCGAGCACAGGCCGCAGCTTCAGATCATGGCCGAGCGGATCGACCGCCGCGGCATGACCGTGGAAGACTGCGCCGAGATCAGCCGCGCGGTGTCGGCCATCCTCGATGTCGAGGATCCGATCAAGACCGCCTATACGCTCGAGGTCTCCTCCCCCGGCATCGACCGTCCGCTGACCCGGCCCGTCGACTATGAGCGCTTCCTCGGCCACGAGGCGCGGCTCGAGACGCGGGTCCCGGTCGACGGCCGCAAGCGCTTCCGCGGTGTCCTGGCCGGGATCGAGGGCGAGACGGTGCTGCTGCGGTCCGAGGAGATCGGGGAGGAGCCGGTGCGGCTGCCCTTCGCCGAGATCCAGCGGGCCAAGCTGATCCTCACCGACGCCCTGATCGACGCCGCCGCCGCAGAGGTCGAGCAGGCCGAGGCAGCCGCAGCTGCCGCCCAGCCCGACACCCAAGACGCATAGGAACGCCCAAGGCTATGGAACTGCTGCACGTTGCCGATGTCGTGGCCCGCGAGAAGAGCATCGATCGCGACGAGGTGCTGACCGCGATGGAGCAGGCCATCCAGAAGGCCGGCCGCTCCAAATACGGCCACGAGCATGACATCCGCGCCTATATCAACCGCAAGTCGGGCGATATCGAGCTGCGCCGCTACCGCCAGATCGTCGAGACGGTCGAGGACGAGGCCACGCAGCTGGACGCCAAGGACGCGGCCAAGCGCTGGCCGGACAAGAAGGTCGGCGACTTCGTCATCGACGACCTGCCGCCGATCGATTTCGGCCGCATCGCCGCCCAGACGGCGAAGCAGGTGATCGTGCAGAAGGTGCGCGAGGCCGAGCGTCACCGCCAGTTCGAGGAGTACAAGGACCGCGTCGACGAGATCGTCAATGGCTCGGTCAAGCGCGTCGAATACGGCAACGTCACGGTCGATCTGGGCCGTGCCGAGGGCGTCATCCGCCGCGACGAGCTGTTGCCGCGCGAGCATTTCAAGGTCGGCGACCGCGTCCGGGCCTTCATCTACGACGTACGCGAGGAGCCGCGCGGGCCGCAGATCTTCCTGTCCCGCGCCCATGGCCAGTTCATGGCCAAGCTGTTCGCCATGGAGGTGCCGGAAATCTATGACGGCATCATCGAGATCAAGTCGGTGGCCCGTGATCCTGGCAGCCGCGCCAAGATCGCGGTGCTTTCGAAGGACAGCTCGATCGATCCCGTCGGCGCCTGCGTCGGCATGCGCGGCAGCCGCGTCCAGGCCGTGGTCGGCGAGCTGCAGGGCGAGAAGATCGACATCATCCCCTGGTCCTCGGACGCCGCCACCTTCGTGGTCAACGCCCTGGCCCCGGCCGAGGTGGCCAAGGTGGTGCTGGACGACACCCAGAACCGGATCGAGGTGGTGGTGCCGGACGACCAGCTGTCGCTGGCGATCGGCCGCCGCGGCCAGAACGTCCGCCTTGCCTCGATGCTGACCGGCTGGGACATCGACATCCTGACCGAGGCCGAGGAGAGCGAGCGCCGCCAGGAAGAGACCAAGCAGCGCAGCGAATTGTTCATGGAGGCCCTGGACGTCGACGACGTCATCGCCCATCTCCTGGTGGCCGAAGGCTTCCGTCAGGTCGAGGAGATCGGCTATACGCCGCTCGACGAGCTGGCGGAGATCGAGGGCTTCGACGAGGGCGTTGCCGGCGAGCTGCAGGAGCGCGCGCTGCGATGGCTCGAGGAGCGCGACCGACTGCTGACGGAGCGGTATAAGGAACTCGGCGTGGCCGACGACCTGGCGGCGCTGGAGGCGTTGACTCCGGCGATCCTGGTCAAGCTCGGCGAGACCGGGGTCAAGACCCTGGACGATTTGGCGGATCTGGCCGGCGACGAACTGGTCGAGATTCTCGGCGAAAAGACGATTTCCCTCGACGATGCCAACGCCCTGATCATGCAGGCGCGGGCGCATTGGTTCGAGGACGAGGAGAAGAAGGCCTGAGCGACCCGACCGCCATTTTCCCCGAGGACGCAGACCTGCCCGAGGCCGAAGGGCCCGAGCGGCGCTGCATCGCGACCGGAGCCGTGCGGCCGAAGGCGGAGCTGATTCGCTTCGTCGTCGGCCCCGACAGCCAGGTCGTGCCCGACCTGGCGGAACGGCTGCCGGGCCGCGGCCTGTGGGTGTCCGCCGAGCGCGAAGCGCTGCGGCGGGCCCAGGCCAAAGGCCTGTTCGCCAAGGCGGCGCGCCGGACGGTCCGTGCCCCGGACGATCTGGTCGATCGGGTCGAAGCGCTCTTGCACAGAAGCTGCATCGATCTTATCGGGATGGCACGCCGGGCGGGACAGGCGGTGGCCGGATATGAGAAAGTGCATGCGTTGCTGGCCGAGGGCCGCGTCGGGGTGCTGCTGGCAGCATCGGACGGCGCGGCGGACGGGCGAGCCAAGCTGGCGGCCCTGGCCGCCGCGGTCCGGCCGGCGCCGACGCTTGTAGAGATCTTCTCCGCCGACGCTCTCGGGATGGCGTTTGCCCGGGACCGGATGGTACACGCTGCGGTGACCCGCGGTGGATTGGCGGAGCGGCTGGTCGCGGAAGCGGCGCGGTTGGACGGAATTCGTGGTCGAGCCGACCGGGTCGGACCGGCTGGACGTGGTGTGGTCGACGAGGCATCCGATGCCGCGCCGGCCTTCTCTGTACAGGGATAGCGGCGGATCACGCTGGACGATATGACGGATAGCAAGGAACAGGATCGCAAGACGCTGTCGCTGGGTAGTGCGAAGCCCAAGCTCACCCTCGGTGGGAAGCCGGCCGATTCATCGGGCCAGGTGCGCCAGCAATTCAGCCACGGCCGTTCGAAGGCGGTGACCGTCGAGGTCAAGCGCCAGCGCAGCGGCACCAACACGGCCCTCGCCGATGGCGGCGCGGCGGCACGGCGGGCGGCCGAGGGCCAGCCCGGCCGCAGCGCCCGCGGTGGCGGCGGCGGCGGCATGCTGGGCGGGCGGGTTCTGTCGCAGGCCGAGCGCGAGGCGCGGCAGCGCGCCCTGCAGGTCGCCCTGCGCGAGGAGGAGGCCCGCCGGCTCCTGCCGGAACCGGCCGAGCCCGACGTGCTGGCAGACACCGAGGTCGTCGAGGCTGCGCCGCCGGAACCGGCCTTGCCGCTCGATCCCGAATCGCTGCGCCGGCGCGAGCTGGAAGAGCTCAACGCCATCGAGAGCGAAGCCAAGCGCAAGATCGACGAAGAGCGTTTCCTGCTCGAGGAAGAGCAGAAGCGCCGCGACGCCGAGCGTGCCGCCGAGGACGCCCGCCGCAAGGCGGTCGCCGACCGCTCCGGCCAGGCCGCCGCGGCCCGGGCCCCGGCCGAGCCGGCCGGCCTGCGCGGCGTTCCGGCCACGGCCGATGACGAAGAGGACAGCCGCCGTCGCGGCGGCGGCGCCCCCGGTCGCGGAGCGCCCGGCCGTGGCGCCGCCCTGCCCGGCCGCGGTGCCCCCGCCAGCCCGCCGCGGCGCGCGCCCGGCCCCGGCAAGTCCGAGCCGAAGCGCCGCTCCGGCAAGATGACCGTGGTGCAGGCCCTCAGCGACGATGGCGAGACCCGCGGCCGCAGCCTGGCGGCGATGCGCCGGGCCCGCGAGCGCGAGCGCCTGGCCCAGCTGAGCCAGAACCAGGAAAAGATCGCCCGCGAGGTGATCGTCCCCGAGGTCATCACCGTGCAGGAGCTGGCCAACCGCATGGCCGAGCGCGGCGGTGACGTGGTCAAGTCGCTGATGCGCATGGGCGTGATGGCGACGATCACCCAGTCGATCGATGCCGACACCGCCGAGCTGGTGGTGGCGGAATTCGGCCACAAGGTGAAGCGCGTGGCCGAATCCGACGTCGAGATCGGCATGCGCGGCGACGAGGACGCGGCAGAGAACCTGCAGCCGCGGCCCCCGGTCGTCACGATCATGGGCCATGTCGACCACGGCAAGACCTCGCTGCTCGACGCGCTGCGCCACACCAACGTGGTGTCCGGCGAGGCCGGCGGCATCACCCAGCACATCGGCGCCTATCAGGTGCAGGTCGCATCCGGCCAGCGCGTCACCTTCATCGACACGCCGGGCCACGCCGCCTTCACCGAGATGCGCGCCCGGGGCGCCAACACCACCGACATCGTCGTGCTGGTGGTGGCCGCCAATGACGGCGTCATGCCGCAGACGATCGAAGCCATCCGCCACGCCCGCGCGGCGGAGGTGCCGATCATCGTCGCGATCAACAAGATCGACCTTCCGGATGCCAAGCCGGAGCGCGTGCGCACCGAGCTGCTGCAGCACGAGATCGTGGTCGAGGAGATGGGCGGCGAGACGCTGGACGTCCCGGTGTCGGCCAAGACCGGCGCCGGCCTCGACAAGCTGGTCGAGACCATCCTGCTGCAGGCCGAGGTGCTCGACCTCAAGGCCAACCCGGATCGTCCGGCCGAAGGGTCGGTGATCGAGGCGAAGCTGGAGCGTGGCCGCGGCTCGGTCGCGACCGTCCTGGTCCAGCGCGGCACCGTCAAGGTCGGCGACATCTTCGTCACCGGCGGCGAATGGGGCCGCGTGCGTGCCCTGCTCGACGATCGCGGCCAGAACCTGAAATCGGCGGGCCCGGCCCAGCCGGTCGAGGTGCTGGGCCTCAACGGCACGCCGCTCGCCGGCGACGACTTCGTGGTCGTCGACAGCGAAAGCCGGGCCCGCGAGATCACCGAGTTCCGCACCCGCAAGCGCCGCGAAGCGTCCCATGTCGCCACCGCACGCGGCTCGCTCGAGCAGATGTTCGAGAAGATCCGCGAAGGCGAGGCGAAGGAGCTGCCGGTCATCATCAAGGGTGACGTGCAGGGTTCGGTCGAAGCCATCGCCGGGTCGCTGGAAAAGGCCGCGGGCGACAATGTCGAGGTCAAGGTCCGGGTGCTGCACTCCGCGGTCGGCGCCATCACCGAGAGCGACGTCACCCTCGCCGCGTCGACCGGCGCCATGCTGATCGGCTTCAACGTCCGCGCCAACCCGCAGGCGCGGGAGATGGCGAAGCGCGACGGGGTCGAGATCCGCTACTACTCGATCATCTACAACGTGATCGACGACGTGAAGGCGGCCCTGACCGGCCTGTTGGCGCCGAAGATGCGCGAGAACTTCATCGGCAACGCCGAGATCCGCGAAGTCTTCAACATCACCAAGGTCGGCAAGGTCGCCGGCTGCATGATCACCAACGGCGTGGTCAAGCGTGGTTCCGGTGTCCGCCTGCTGCGCGACAACGTCGTGATCCACGAAGGCACGCTGAAGACCCTGAAGCGCTTCAAGGACGAAGTCCGCGAGGTTCGCGAGGGCTACGAATGCGGCATGGCCTTCGAGAACTACGACGACATCCGCGCCGGCGACGTGATCGAGTGCTTCGAGCTGGTCGAGGAGGTCCGCGCGCTCTAGGGCCGGGCTTCCTGATTTCCTGCACCATCGCCGCCGATCGGGATTATCCTCGATCGGCGGCGGATGGATCCTTCCCCCGGTCCGGCCCAAGCCGGACCGCGGCGTTTTGAGAACGACCCCATGCGACACACCACTGCCAACGGCCCGAGCCAACGCCAACTGCGCGTCGGCGAGGAGCTGCGCCATTCCCTGGCCGCGATCCTGCTGCGCGGCGAGCTGCACGACCCCGACCTCGCCGGCGTCTCGATCACCGTCTCCGAGGTCCGGCCGAGCCCGGACATGAAGCACGCCACCGTCTTCGTCACCACGCTGAACGGCGACAGGATGGACGTCGTGCTGCCGGCGCTGCGCCGCGCCGCATCCTTCCTGCGCGGCCAGGTCGCGAAGACCGTCCGGCTGCGCCACACGCCCCAGCTCAGCTTCCAGGCCGACACCTCGTTCGACTATGCGCAGAAGATCAACACGCTGCTGCACCAGGACGTGATCGCCCGCGATCTGTCGGACGACGACGAAGACCCGTCGGACGGCAAGGCGGACGACAGCGATGGCGCGTAAAAAGCGCGGCCGCCCGGTGCATGGCTGGGTGGTGGTCGACAAGCCGGTCGGCGTCACCTCGACCCAGGTGGTCGGCCGCATCCGCCGGATCTTCGATGCCGAGAAGGCCGGCCATGCCGGCACGCTGGACCCGCTGGCCAGCGGCATCCTGCCGATCGCGCTGGGCGAGGCGACCAAGACCGTGCCCTATGCCATGGACGGCGAGAAGACCTACCGTTTCACCGTGCGCTGGGGCGAGGCGCGCGACACCGACGACACCGAAGGCCAGGTCACCGCGACCAGCGACGTCCGGCCCGATCCGGAAGCCATCGCCGCGGTGGTGCCACGCTTCATCGGCGAGATCAGCCAGGTGCCGCCGGCCTTCTCCGCGATCAAGGTGGATGGCGAGCGCGCCTACGACCTGGCCCGGGCCGGCGAGGCGGTGCAGCTGGCGCCGCGGCTGATCCGGATCGACGACCTGCGCCTGGCCGAGATCCCCGACCGCGACCATGCCACCTTCGACGTGCAGTCCGGCAAGGGCGCCTATATGCGCGGCCTGGCCCGCGACATCGCCCTCGCCCTCGGCACGGTGGGACACATCGTCGCATTGCGCCGCACGCGAGTCGGGCCCTTCGGCCTTGACGACGCGGTCCCCTTGGAGCATATCGACGCGCTAGCCAAGCAGCCGGGGGCCGAGCAATCGGCCCTCGACGGCATTCTGCTTCCGGTCGAGACCCCGCTGGACGACATCCCGGCGGTGGCCCTGACGGAAGCTGAAGCGCAACGGATGCGGCACGGCCAGTCGGTCGCGCTGCTACGGCGCTCGGATCGGGAGCGGATCGCCGCCCTCGATCTCGATCCGGACAACCCGGACGCCATCGTTCTGGCCACCTGCGGGGATGCCCCCGTGGCCCTGGCCCGTATCGACGGCGGCGAGATCCGGCCGGTGCGCCTCCTCAACCTCTGATTCAGGAGACCACGATGTCGATTACGCCGGAGCGCAAGCAGGAAGTCATTGGCACCTATGCCCCCAAGGCGGGGGACACCGGTTCGCCGGAGGTGCAGGTCGCGATCCTGTCCGAGCGCATTGCCAACCTGACCGAACACCTGAAGACCCATTCGAAGGACTTCCACAGCCGTCGGGGTCTTCTGATCATGGTCGGCCGCCGCCGCCGCCTGCTGGATTATCTCAAGCGCAAGAGCGTCGTGCGCTATGACGAGATCATCAAGCGCCTCGGCCTGCGCCGCTGACCAGGCGTATGCACCCTCCTCACTTCCATGTCGTCATTCCCGCGCCAGCGGGAATCCCGAGCCGGTGCGTATGTGACGAGATCCTCGCTTTCGTGGGGATGACGACGGGAAGAGAGACTCTGGTTTCGTGACATCAGCGCCGCCGGCACCCGTGCCGGCGGCGCTTGTCGTATTTCGCCCCCGGGCCCGGCGTGGAGCGGCCCGACCCCGATAGGCCCATGAAGGCACGGGGTGTCCGATGAAGGAAAAGCGATGTTCAACATCTATCGCAAAGAGATCAACTGGGGCGGCCGCAAGCTGGTCCTTGAGACCGGCAAGATCGCCCGCCAGGCCGACGGCGCCGTGCTCGTCACCTATGGCGAGAGCGTCGTGCTCTGCACCGCGGTCGGGTCGAAGCAGAAGTCGAAGTTCGACTTCTTCCCGCTGACCGTGAACTACCAGGAGAAGGCGTTCGCCGCCGGCAAGATCCCGGGCGGCTTCTTCAAGCGCGAAGGCCGCCCGTCCGAGAACGAGACGCTGGTCAGCCGCCTGATCGACCGCCCGATCCGCCCGCTGTTCCACCCGAGCTACCGCAACGAGACCCAGGTCGTCGCCACGGTGCTGAGCCACGATCTGGAGAATGATCCGGACATCGCGGCCCTGGTCGGCGCCTCCGCCGCCCTGACCATCTCGGGCATCCCGTTCCTGGGCCCGATCGGCGCCGCCCGCGTCGGCTATATCGACGGCCAGTACGTGCTGAATCCGACGATCGCCCAGACCGGCGAGAGCCAGCTCGACCTCGTGGTCGCCGGCACCGACGAAGGCGTGCTGATGGTCGAGTCCGAGGCGCATGAGTTGACCGAGGAGGTCATGCTCGGCGCCGTCGCCTTCGGCCATGCCGCCGCCAAGCAGGTGATCCAGGCGATCATCGAGCTGGCCGAGCTGTGCGCCAAGGAGCCCTGGGCCCTGACCGAGGAGCCGGCCGAGGTCGCCGCAGTCCGCGGCAAGTTCCAGGCCGTCGCCGGCGAACTGCGCGACGCCTACAAGATCGTGCGCAAGCAGGATCGCTACGCCGCGGTCGACGCGGTGAAGGAGAAGGCGCTGGCCCTGCTCGAGGGCAACGAGGCCGAGCTGGCCGTCGGCGCCAAGGTGTTCAAGGATTTCGAGAGCGACATCGTCCGCGGCAACGTCCTGGACACCGGCCTGCGCATCGACGGCCGCGACACCAGGACGGTCCGCCCGATCGTCGCCGAGGTCGGCGTGCTGAAGCGGGCCCATGGCTCGGCCCTGTTCACCCGCGGCGAGACCCAGGCGCTGGTGGTCACCACGCTGGGCACCGGCCAGGACGAGCAGATCATCGACGCGCTCGAGGGCGAGTACCGCGAGAACTTCATGCTGCATTACAACTTCCCGCCCTATTCGGTCGGTGAAGCGGGGCGCATGGGCAGCCCGGGCCGCCGCGAGATCGGCCACGGCAAGCTGGCCTGGCGGTCGATCCACCCGGTGCTGCCGTCGAAGGAGCAGTTCCCCTACACCATCCGCGTGGTGTCGGAGATCACCGAGTCGAACGGTTCGTCCTCGATGGCCACGGTCTGCGGCTCGTCGCTGGCGCTGATGGACAGCGGTGTGCCGCTGGGCAGCCCGGTGGCCGGCATCGCCATGGGCCTGATCAAGGAAGGCGACCGCTTCGCCGTCCTGACCGACATCCTGGGCGACGAGGACCATCTCGGCGACATGGACTTCAAGGTGGCCGGCACCGAGCGCGGCATCACCAGCCTGCAGATGGACATCAAGATCACCTCGATCACCGAGGAGATCATGAAGATCGCTCTGGAGCAGGCCCGCGAAGGCCGCGTCCACATCCTGGGCGAGATGTCCAAGGCGCTGTCGGCGGCCCGTGGCGAGGTCAACAAGAACGCCCCGCGCATCACCACCTTCTCGATCCCGAAGGACAAGATCCGCGAAGTCATCGGCACCGGCGGCAAGGTGATCCGCGAGATCACCGAGACCACCGGCGCCAAGATCGACATCGAGGACGACGGCACCATCAAGGTGGCGGCGGTCGACGAGAGCGCGGCCGAGGCGGCGATCAACTGGATCAAGGGCATCGTCGCCGAGCCCGAGGTCGGCAAGATCTATAACGGCAAGGTGGTGAAGGCGGTCGATTTCGGCGCCTTCGTCAACTTCCTGGGCAGCCGCGACGGCCTGGTCCACATCTCGGAGATGCGGCCCGGCCGCGTCGCCAAGGTGGCGGACGTCGTCAAGGTCGGCGACGAGGTCAAGGTCAAGGTCCTGGGCTTCGACGACCGCGGCAAGATCAAGCTGTCGATGAAGTTCATCGACCAGCAGACCGGCGCCGAGCTGCCCCGCGAAGAGCAGTCGCGGTCGCAGCCGGAGACGACGTTCTGAGGCTTCGCTTCGGCGGAGAGACGGGGCGGCCTTCGGGCCGCCCCTTTTCGTTTGCGCCTAGGCCGGCCGGGTGAAGCCTGACGTGTCCAGCGGCAGCTGCCGGACCCGCTTGCCGGTGGCGGCGAAGACGGCGTTGCACAGCGCCGGGATCACCGGCGGCAGCGCCGGCTCGCCCAGGCCGGTCGGCGGGAAATCGCTTCTTACGAACTCGACCGCGATGTCCGGCGTGCCCGGGATCCGTGGCAGCGGGTAGGTGTCGAAGTTCTCCTGCTCGACCCGCCCGCCGGTCAGCTTGATCGACAGGCCGCCCAGCGCCTGGCCTAGCCCGTCGACCACCGATCCGCGCACCTGGTTCTCGGCGCCGGACGGGTTGACGACCTGGCTGCCGATGTCGCCGGCCACCCAGACCTGCGGCACCCGCACCGTGCCGTCCTGCGCCACCGCCGCCTCCACCACCTCGGCGAAATAGCCGAGATGGCAGAAATAGAAGGCGAAGCCTTTGGCGCCGCCGGCCGCCGGCTTGACCGGCCAGCTGGACATCGCCAGCACCTTCTCGATCACGCCGCGGGCCCGGCCGGTGTGGAACTGCACCTGCGACCCCTGCCGCGCCGGTAGGGCCCGGGGCTCGCCGAGCAGCCCGAGCAGCAGCGTCGGCAGGTCGGTGCCGGCCGCCAGCGCCACCTCGTCCAGGAAGGACTGGTAGGCCCAGGCCAGCCCGTTCGACCGCGGCGCCCGCATCGGCCCGGTCGGCACCACGCTGTCGATGCCGGACTGGGCGAACAGCAGGTTCGGCGTCAGCAGCGCCGGCAGCTCCTGGAAGTCGAACTCGCCGCCCGACACCGGCTTGCCGCCCCGGGTCAGGGTGACGAAATGGGCGGCAAAGGCGGTCGGCTTGCCCGCCGCGTCGAAGCCCGCGGTGAAGCGGTGCCAGCCGGCCGGGCGGTAGAAATCGTGCTGGATGTCCTCGGTCCGGGTCCACACCAGCTTAACCGGCGTGCCCGGCACCTGCCGTGCGATCGCCGCCGCCTGCACCACGTAGTCGTTCATCAGCCGCCTGCCGAAGCCGCCGCCGATGCGTGGCATGTGCATGGTGATCGCCTCGGGCTTCAGCCCCAGCGCCTCGGCCACCAGCCCGCGGCCGCGCTGCGGCATCTGGGATGGCGCCCACAGCTCCAGCGTGCCGTCCTCGCGGTAGAGCGCCGTGCAGTTCTGCGGCTCCAGCGGCGCGTGCGACAGATACGGATAGGCGTAGTCCGCCGTGATCCGCTTCGCGGCGCCGGCCAGAGCGCCATCGACATCGCCGGCGCGGAACAGCTCGGCCTGCGGCGTGCCGTCGAACAGGGCCATGGCCTGGGCGTCGTAGGCTTCGGTGCTCTGCGCCGCGCCCGGGCCCTCGTCCCATTCGACCTTCAGCGCCTGCCGCGCCTGGTTGGCCAGCCACCAGTTGCTCGCCAGCACCGCGACGCCGTCGACCAGGCTCTCCGGCCGGCCATTGCCCTTGACCGTGAACACCTGGCGCACGCCCGGCTGGCTGCGGGCGGCGTCGAGATCGGCGGATCTGAGCGTGCCGCCGAACACCGGGCAGCGCTCGAACACCGCGTACAGCATGCCGGGCAGCCGGGTGTCGATGCCGAAGATCGGCTCGCCCCGCACCACCTTCGGGCTGTCGCAGCCGCCGATCGGCTTGCCGATGATGCGGAACTCCGCCGGGTCCTTCAGCCGGACCGATGCCGGGTCCGGCATCGGCAGCGCCGCGGCCTCGGCCGCCACCTCGCCATAACCGAGGCTGCGCCCGCTGGTCTCGTGCAGCAGCCGGCCCGAGCGGGTGGTGACGCTGTCGGCCGGCACGCCCCAGCGCCGGGCCGCGGCCTCGACCAGCAGCGCCCGCGCCGCGGCGCCGACCTGGCGCAGCGGCAGCCAGTTGGCCGGCGTCGCCCGGCTACCGCCGGCCGTCTGCGGGCCATAGGCGGCCTCGTTCACCATCGCCTGGGTGACCGTGACCTGGTCCCAGTCGACGTCCAGCTCGTCGGCGATGATCATCGGTAGCGACGTCTTGATGCCCTGCCCAATCTCCGGATTCTTGCCGGTGATCGTCACACGCCCGTCCGGCGCGATGGCGATGAAGGCGCCGAGCGTGCCGGCCCCCCTCCGGCCGCCCTCGCCGGGAAGGGCAGGGTGGCGTCGATCAAGAGCCCACCGCCGGCCAGCAGCGAGGCCTTGAGGAAGGCGCGCCGGCCGAGGCCGGCGTCAGGAAGAAGATGCCCCATCAGCCGGCACTCCCTTCCGCCGCCTTCCGTTCGGCCGCCTTGTGGATGGCGGCACGGATGCGGGTGTAGGTGCCGCAGCGGCAGAGATTGCCGGCCATGGCGGAATCGATGTCGTCGTCGCCGGGGGCCGGGGTGGTGGCCAGCAGTGCTGCGGCGGACATGATCTGCCCGGCCTGGCAGTAGCCGCATTGCATCACGTCGAAGGCCAGCCAGGCCTGCTGCAGCCGGGCGCCGACATCGGTGGCGCCGATCGCCTCGACGGTGACGATCTTGCCGCTGCCGACATCGCCTATCGCAGTCTGACAGGCGCGCACCGCGGCGCCATCGAGATGCACGGTGCAAGCACCGCACAGCCCGGCGCCGCAGCCGAATTTGGTGCCGACCAGCCCAAGCTCGTCGCGCAGCGCCCACAGCAGGGGCATCTCCGGCGGCGCGTCGATGCGCTCGGTCCGGCCATTGATGTTCAGTTCGACAGCCATGGACAGCTCCGTCTCTGCGATCAAGCGCGCATGGCGGACCGCCGCCGTCGCGCCGGGTCCGGAAAATCCGGGAAGGAGAAGGATACAATCGGTTTGTCGTACAACTGTGCCAGGGAAGCCGACCCGTGTCCCCTTTCACCGCGTCGCTGCGGCATCCAGTCTCATCCACAGACAGAATCAACAGGCCGGCGCCGTAATTTGCATGTCGGCCATGTTCTTACTTCTTTGGATGATACGTCCGGCTGGTGTTTACCCAGTTATTGGACAGCGCGCGCCGTTCATTCTGGCTATAATACTGCGACGATATTTAATGTCGAATGACCAGCCATTCTCTGTTACTGTTGCAATTGTATCGAATTTGCCTGAAATCTTCCTGTAGCAACACTTTCCCAGGCTGACATTTCCGGCGCCGCTGTTGCGAGAACACTGCGGCCCTGATTGGCGATGAGGATGGAGGTAAAAATGGCCGGACCGCTCGCGATTGGTGAGGACGCGCCCGATTTCGAAGTCGAGACCACCGAGGGGCGGATCCGCTTCCACGACTGGCTCGGCTCGTCCTGGGGCGTGCTGTTCTCCCACCCCAAGGACTTCACCCCGGTGTGCACCACCGAGCTCGGCGCCGTGGCCAAGCTGAAGCCGGAGTTCGACCGCCGCGACGTCAAGGTGATCGGCCTCAGCGCCGACCCGGTCGACCGGCATGCGAGCTGGGCCCAGGACATCAAGGAAACCCAAGGCTACGCCCCGAACTTCCCGGTGATCGCCGATTCCGAGCTGGTCGTCTCCAAGCTCTACGGCATGCTGCCGGCCGATGCCGGTACCACCTCGGAAGGCCGCACCGCGGTCAACAACCAGACCGTGCGCAACGTCTACGTCGTCGGGCCGGACAAGAAGGTCAAGCTGGTGATCTCCTATCCGATGACCACCGGGCGCAACTTCGACGAGGTGCTGCGGGTGATCGATTCGCTGCAGCTGACCGCCAAGCACAAGGTGGCGACCCCGGCCGACTGGAAGAACGGCGAGGACGTCATCATCGTCACCTCGGTCTCGGACGAGGAGGCGAAGCAGAAGTTCCCGGCCGGCTTCAAGACGCTGAAGCCGTACCTGCGCACCGTCGCCCAGCCCAAGGACTGACCCGGGCGCGCCCCATGAACGATGCCGCCCAACCCATCGCGGCCGCGCCGGCGGGGGAAGCCTCCCCCGCCGTCTACGCCATCTTCGACCCGCGGACCGGCAGCGTGCAGTACGTCGTCGCCGACCCCGGAACCGGCGACTGCGCCATCATCGACCCGGTGCTGGACTTCGATCTGAAATCCGGCACCGTCTCCACCCGCAATGCCGACCTGATCCTCGACCATGTCGCGCGCTCAGGGCTGCGGGTCGCCTGGATCCTCGACACCCATCCCCATGCCGACCACTTCTCGGCCGCCGCCTATCTCAAGGCGAAGACCGGTGCGCCGACGGCGATCGGCGAGAAGGTCGCCGGCGTCCAGGCCCTGTGGCGGGAGATCTACAACCTGCCGGACCAGCCGACCGACGGGTCGGGCTGGGACCGGCTGTTCCGCGACGGCGACCGGTTCCGCATCGGGTCGCTGGAGGCGGAGGTCATGTTCTGCCCGGGCCACACCATGGCCTCGATCACCTATCTCGTCGGCGACGCCGCCTTCATCCACGACACGCTGTTCATGCCCGATGGCGGCACGGCCCGGGCCGATTTCCCCGGCGCCGACGCGCGCCAGCTCTGGGCCTCGATCCAGCGGATCCTTGCTTTGCCGAGCGAGACCCGCCTGTTCACCGGCCACGACTACCAGCCGGACGGCCGCAAGCCGCTCTGGCAGAGCACCGTGGCCGACCAGAAGGACCGCAACATCCACGTCGCCGCGGTGTCGGAGGCCGAGTTCGTGGCGCTGCGCCAGGATCGCGACCGGACGCTGCCGCTGCCGGCGCTGATGCTGGCGGCGCTGCAGGTGAACATCCGCGGCGGCCGCCTGCCAGAGGCCGAGGCGAACGGCCGGCGCTACTTGAAGATCCCGCTCGACGCCTTCCCCGGCGCGCCGCAGGGGTGACGGCCGGCCGGCACGGCCGCCGCTTCAGAATGCGGGAACTTGCTGGCATGCTGCCGGGATGCCCCGCGTTCGGCGATACATGAGCCTGCTGACCGATCGAAAGAGCTCCGTCCTCCCGGAGATGCTCCAGCAACTCGTCCAGGAGCTCGCCGAAAGGCTCGTTCGAAACGAGCCCATCATCGACGAGGCCCGGCGCTTTAGCGAGATGACGGCCGCGATGCTTCCGGCGGCCATCGCGAGTGCGGCGAGCGAAATCCCGCTGCTCGGCCGGTTCCATTATCGGCAGCCGATCGGCCGGCGTTTCTGGCGGACGGTTTCCCCCATCGGGATCGAGCGCGAGGCGCTGGACGCCACCCCAGGCCTGACCTGGCTCTACATCTTTCACGGCGACGGCCGGCTGCGCGAAGCGGCCCTGCACCGGATCGGCGATCCCCCGCCCACCGCCTTCCTGTTCGCCGCCCTGGCCTATCGCCTGAACGATTGGGCGGAGCCGGTGCGGATCGCCGCCCAGGCCTGCGCGCGGCGTGTCTTTCCTCGAACCCCTTCATCCGTTGTTGCGACCGCCGCCCTCTACCTCCTGACCCAAAGACAGCATTGGAAGCGTTGGGGCGCGGAAGCCGCCGCGCTCGACGTCGCCCTGTTCCGGCCGGATGTCGTGGACCAGCTCGCGTCGATCTTCCGCGCCGAGCCCGCCGGCGCCCTGAGCAGCGCCATGAGACAGGCCCTGCGGTCGCCCGACATGGACCGGCACCTTCCGGCCCTCCTCAGGACTGCGGCGCAACCGGCCATCCGGGCGATCGCCCTGCAGTCCCTGGTCGAGAGGCGCGGGGTCTGGCCGGTCGGATTCAGGCAGGAGTGGCGCGATAAGTCGCTGGGGCGCAGCCGGCGCGTCCTGGCGTTCGAGGAGCGGCCCATCGAGCACGCGGTCCCGCTGACCGACCTGGTCTCCACCGGAGCGGCCGATCGGTCGGCCGTGGTCAGGAAGCTCGCCGCCGACGCCCTCATCAAGCATGCGGATTCGCTTGCGGGTCTGCAGGAGACAGCGAGCAAGCTGCTGCACGACCCGTCGCCGGCCGTCCGGGAGCGGATGGATTTCTATATGCGCCGGGCCAGGGGCGAGGTCGCCTGGACCGCGGCGTCAACCACCGAGCGCCCTTAGTTGCGGCAGCTTTGCCGCGGTCCGGCCTTGATCTCGGGGCACTTTGCCGCGACGTTCACCGACTGATTCGGAATCGCGGAGAGGGCCCATGTCGATGACCACGCGGATGGCGGTGCTGGCCGGGGTGATGCTGCTGGCCGGCTGCCAGAGCTCGGGCCAGGGCCAGCCGGTGGTGCCGACGCCGATGCCCGGCGCCACCGCGGCGTCCTCGGCCCAGTCCGAGGCACAGGGCTTCCAGCAATGGGTGGCGGCGTTCCGGGCCGAGGCCGCGGCGCGCGGCATCAGCGAGGCGACGCTGGCCACCGCCTTCGACACGGTGCAGTTCCTGCCCAAGGTGATCGATTCCGACCAGTCGCAGTCGGAGTTCACCAAGGCGGTCTGGACCTATCTCGACAGTGCCGTCTCGCCGGACCGCATCCGCAACGGCCAGGCGATGCTGGCGCAGTGGGGCTCGACCGCGAATGCCGTCGAGCAGCGCTACGGCGTGCCGAAGGAGATCGTCACCGCGATCTGGGGCATCGAGAGCAATTACGGCCAGAACTTCGGCACCACCGAGGTGATCGACGCCCTGGCCACGCTCGGCTATGAGGGCCGCCGCCAGGATTTCTTCAAGGAGCAGCTGTTCGCCGCGCTGCAGATCCTGCAGCAGGGTGACATCAGCCGCGACCGCATGCTCGGCTCCTGGGCCGGCGCCATGGGCAACACCCAGTTCCTGCCCACGGTGTTCCTGAGCTCTGCCGTCGACGCCGATGGCGACGGCCGGCGCGACATCTGGGGCAGCATCCCCGACGTCATGGCCTCGACCGCCAACTACCTGGCGCAGTCGGGCTGGCAGCGCGGCCAGCCCTGGGGCGTCGAGGTCACCCTGCCGCCCGGCTTCGACTATTCGGTGGCGGAGCTGAGCACCAGGCGCCCGGTGGCGCAATGGGCGGCGCTGGGGGTGAAGCCGGTGTCCGGCCGCAGCCTGCCGGCGCTGGGCGACAGCTCGGTGATCACCCCGGCGGGCGCCCGCGGCCCGGCCTTCCTGGTCGGTCCGAACTTCAGCGTCATCATGAAGTACAACAACTCGACCAGCTACGCGCTCGCTGTCGCCACTTTGTCCGACCGGCTGGCCGGCGGCGGCCCGATCGTCGGGTCCTGGCCGCGAGGCGAGCAGCCGCTGTCGCGCAACGAGGTGCTGGAGTTGCAGTCTCTGCTGACGGCCAGGGGCTTCTCCATCGGCGGCGCGCCGGACGGGCTGATCGGGCCGGCGACGCGGGGCGCGATCCGCGCCTGGCAGACCTCCAAGGGCCTGGTCCCGGACGGCTTCGCGACGACGACCCTGCTGCAGGCGGTGCGGGCGGGGTAGATCACATCGCCCCGGCCAGCGCCGTCATCCGCGCCACCAGCGCGGCGACGGCCGGCCGGGCGTCGCCGGTTCGGGTCAGCAGGTGGTAGGTGAGGGGGCTCGGCACGTCCTGCTCGCCCAGCCGAACCAGCCCGGCCGCCCGGATCGCGCGGTCGGAGAAGGGCGCCCGGGCCAGGGCGATGCCCAGCCCGGCCTCCGCCGCCGCCAGGACCAGCGTGTAGTCCTCGAAGCGCCGATCCTGCGGCCGCGGCTTCAGCGCAATGCCGCCGGCGGCGAACCAGGCGCGCCAGCCGGTCAAGTCGGAATCATGCAGCAGCGGCGCCTGCAGCAGCCTGTCCGGCGACGGGCCAACCCGCCGCGCCAGATCGGGATGGGCCACCGGATACAGCCGCTCCGGCAGCAGTCGGACGGCCTGGATCCCGGGCCAGCTGCCGGCGCCGTAGCGCACCGCCAGGTCGACCTCGCCGCCTTCGACATCGGCGTTGCGGCCCTCGACCGCGATCTCGATCCGCAGCGCCGGGTCGCCCTGTTCCAGCGCCGCCAGCCGCGGGAACAGCCACAGCTTGGCGAAGCCCGGCACCACGCTGATCCGCACCACCTCCGGCCCGCGCCGGCGGCGCCAGCGCACCGCGGCCTCGTCGATCAGCCGGAACGCCGCCTCGACCCGCGACACGAAGCGCTGCCCGTCCGGGGTCAGGCGCACGCCGCGGCCATGGCGTTCGAACAAGGCCGTGCCGAGCCAGGCCTCGACCGTGGCGATGCGCCGGCTGACCGCGCCATGGGTCAGCCCCAGCGCCTCGGCTGCGGCGCTGAAGGACTCATGCCGGGCGGCGACGCAGACGGTGTCGAGGCTGTCGAGCGGCGGCCGCCCCGGCGGCGAGCTGTGATCCATGTGCACAGCTCGCGCTCGATCGGTGCCGTATGTCAACAGCACGGCCGGTGCCAGAACGGAGGGCCTGAGTCGAACCGAGGTGCACCGTGTCCAGCCGCGCCCCCCAGGCCCTCCGGGCCTATGCCGCCGTGGCCGTCACCATCCTGTCCTGGGCCTCGGCCTTCCCGGCGATCCGCCTGGCGCTGAGGGAGCTGCAGCCGGTGCCGCTGGCCGCCGCCCGCTTCGCCGTGGCGGCGCTGCTGGTGCTGGCGTGGCTGGCCTGGCACCGGCCGCCGCGGCCGGCCCTGCCCGACCTGCTGCGCTTCGCCCTGTGCGGGCTGGTCGGCATCGCCGCCTACAACATCCTGCTGAACACCGGGCAGCGCAGCGTCGCGGCCGGGGCCGCCAGCTTCATCGTCAACACCGCGCCGATCCTGACCGCCCTCTTGGCCCGGCTGATGCTGGGCGAGCGCCTCGGCACCCGCGGCTGGGCCGGCACGCTGGTCAGCTTCGCCGGCATCGCCCTGATCGCCTTGGCCCAGCCCGGCGGCCTGGCCTTCGGCGCCGGGGCCAGCCTGGTGCTGGGCTCGGCGCTGTGCATGGCCTGCTACGTCGTGCTGCAGAAGCCGCTGGTGGCGCGCTACGGCGCCCTGGCCTGCGCCGCCTGGACGCTGCTGGCCGGTGCCTTGTGGCTGTCGCCCTGGCTGCCGGAGGCAGCCGGCGATCTGCCGGATGCGGGCGAAGTGACGATCGCGACCGTGATCGGGCTCGGCGTGCTGCCAGCCGCCATCGGCTATGCGACCTGGACCTATGCCCTGGGCCATTTCGGCGCCGCGCGCGCCACCACCTTCCTCTACCTCGTGCCGCCGGTCGCGACCGCGATCGCCCTGCCGCTGCTGGGCGAGGCGCCAGGGCCGCAGACGCTGCTCGGCGGCGCCGTCGCCATAGCCGGCGTGGTCATGGTCAACACGCGGGGACGCCGGGCGCCGCGGGTGTCAGCGTCCGCCGAACCCGCAGCGCCGCGCCAGCCCTCCTGACCTACAGCAGCCCCAACTGGTCCCGGGGCGGACCGGGGAAGTCGGCAAAGGCCGGGGCGCCGTCGGGCGTGCCCAGCAGCTCGCGCACCGCTCTTGTGGCCTGGTCGATCGCCGAATGGACATAGGCATAGGCGCCGGAATCGGCGTTGGCGATCGCGATCCGGCCCCAGGGCTTGCGCGCCGCCACGATCGGCAGCGGGCCGTCCGGCCAGAACGCGTCCCAGGGCCGCATGTACTCGTAGGCGTAGCCATGCGACCAGCGGTTCGCGGTGATCGCCTCGATGTCGCGCGCCGGGTCGAAGCCGCCGCCCGACAGGGCACGGCCCAGCAGGTCGCGGATCTCGCGCTCCATGTCCTCGAAAGTCAGCTGGGTCAGCTGCAGTCGCCCGGACAGCGACTGCTCGCGCGACGACAGCCCGGGCTGCAGCGGGATCTTGCTGAGATGCAGCAGCACCGGGTCCTCCGGCTTGTCGGCGAAGCTGTAGCCGCCCATGCTGACCGGGAAGTCGATCTCCGCCCCCGACCAGAAATGGCCCGGCGACTCGAACCCTTCGATGCCGAGCTTCGCGAAGGCCGTCCAGTTGCGGATCAGCACATTGGTGTAGATCAGCGGCACCTTCTGCTGGTCGCGCAGCGCGTCGACCTGCGCCTCGGCCAGCTCGTCGGTCAGGAACGGGATCACCCGGTGCCAGCAGGCCAGCACGACATGGCCGGCCTGGACCGTGCGGAGCTTGCCGTCCTGGACATAGGCCACGTCGACCGCCTTGGCCGTGGCCAGATCGCCCTGGTGCTTCACCCGCACCACGGTCGAGCTCAGCCGGATCCGCACCGGCTGGCCGTCGACATCCAGCTTGCCGTAATCGGTCTGGGCGAGGACCAAGTCCTCCATGGTGCTGCCGGGGATGGCGGCCGGGATCAGCGACCGCACCAGGGCCCGGGCGACGCCGGCATTGCCGTCGGGGAAATGGTAGATGTACTCGTCCGGGTCGGTGCGGGCGAGACGGCCGCTGGGACTCATGGTCGGGTAGACCTCGTCGCCCAGGTCCATGCCGTCGAAGCCGGGATTGCCGTTGGCCAAGGCGTCGACACAGGTGACCGCATCGATGCCGGCGCCGAAATAGGCCTCGGTCGAGCTCTGGAAATAGGCCACCAGCTGCGGGTCGGCCTTGACCAGATCGGTCAGGAACTGGGCGTAGGTGGTCTTCGACAGGCGCTCGAGCTTCTCCGCCCGCGACAGGCCGGGCAGGTAGTCGGCCGGCGAGTCGATCAGGGCGATCAGGTCCTGCTTGGCCTTGTCGGTCAGCGGCGTCTGCGGCACCCACTCGGCCGCCGCCTCCGCCTCCTTCACCAGCGCGTCGGCGCCGAACACCTCCTTCGGGAAGAACACGGCGCGTCCGAGGCTGCGGGTCTCGGCCCAGCCCTGGTCGTAATATTGCTCGAACCGCTTCGGCTCGATGCCGATATCGGCCAGCAGCGCATTCACCGCCGGGCTGAAATAGCTGGGGGTCTGCAGCGACTGCGACCCGCCATAGCCGAGGACCATGCGGCCGCCGGCGCTGGTGAATTCGTTGCGCTTGGCGTGGCCGCCGAAATCGTCATGCGGATCGATCACCAGGATCTTCGCATTCGCCCCGGCCTGCTTGCGGTACTGCACCGCCGCCGCGAGGCCGGAAATGCCGCCGCCGACCACCACCAGGTCGTAGCGCTCGCCGGTCGCCTCCGGCGCCCCCGCCTTGTCCCAGAAAGTGCCGTCGCGCACCGAGTGCATGACGTTGTACGAGCCTTCGTGATGGCCGCGCAGCCCGGTCAGCTTCGGCGGATAGGCGGTTCCGGCGGCGAAGGCGCTGCGGGCGAGAGGCCCGCCCAGCGCGGCGGCACCCACCGTCAGGGCCATGCCGTCGAGAAAGTCGCGCCGGCTGATCGGCCGGCCCATTCCGAGATCGCGATCGGATGACATGATTGGTCCCCCTCCCTGGCTGACGCCGATTGAGAGGGACCAAGGTGGCGGAATTGCGGTGCGAGGCGGGGCGGCTCAGGCCACCGGCCTGATCCCGACCAGCCGGAAGATCTCGACCTCGCCGTTGCGGCCGCGGACGCGGCGCGGACCCAGGCTCTCCGTCTCGAATTCCGGGCCCAGCAGGGCCGCGGTCTCGGCGCTGATCAGGATCGTCGTCTCCTCGTCGCGCGACAGCACCTTGCCCAGTTGCTCCAGCCGGTTGCCGATGTTCACCGTGTCGCCGACGATGGTGTAGCTGGTGCGCCCCGGCGCGCCGATGTTGCCGACCACCACCGGGCCGCTGTGCAGCCCGATGCGCAGCTTCAGCCGCGGCCGGCCGGCGACGGCGCGGCGGTCGTTCTCGGCCTGCATCACCGCAGCGATGGCCAGCGCCGCCCGGGCCGCCCGCGGCGCATGGTCCTTCAGCTTCTCCGGCGCGCCCCAGAACGCCATCAGGCAGTCGCCGATGAACTTGTCGATGGTGCCGGATTCGGCCTCGACGCAGCGCGCCAGCATGGCGAAATGCTCGTTCAGATAGGCCGCGATCCGCGCCGCCGGCAGCCGCTCCGCCGCCGCGCTGAAATTTGCGATGTCGGTGAACATCACCGTCATGACGCGCTCGATCGAGACCACGTCCTCGCCGTCGCCCTTGGTGATCAGGCGGCGGACCAGGCTTTTCGGCACATAGGTCTCGAGCCAGCGCAGTCCCACCAGCATGGTGTTGAAGGCCTGGGCGCCCTCGTTCAGCTCCTTGAACACGCTGCCCGGCAGCGGCTTCAATTGGCTGAACTCCAGCGTGCCCACCGCCCGCGCCTGGTCGGAGAAGGCGCGCACCGGGCGAGCGATCATGCGGCCGACGAAGACGCCGACGATGATGGCCAGCACCATCACCGCCAGGCCGGCCAAGCCGGCGCGGATCACCCGCCAGACCTCGGCGCCGATCGCGTCGCCGGGCACATGGATGCCGAGGATCAGCTGGGTCGGACCGAAGCCGTAGATGGTGCGGTACAGGAAGATCTCGTCCTGGTCGCCGATCTGGACCTCGCGGATGCGCACCCGCGGGTTGCGCACGGTGACCGGCGAGCCCTTGGTCCACAGCGCCGCCAGCAGGTTGTCGCCGACCTGGTCGAGCCGCGGCAGCGGCTCCTCCACCGAGGCCGGCGGCGGGTCGGTGGCCATGCGCGGATGGGCCAGCACCCTGTCCTCGCCATAGAGGATGAAGGGCACCTGCGACGGGTCGCTGGACACCCGCGCCAGGAACTTCGACAGGTCCTGCACCGTGACCACCGCGAACAGCACGCCGACCAGCTTGCCGTCGCGCCGCACCGGCTGGCGCAGATTCATCACCGTCGCGTGCGGCCCGTCCTTCAGATACAGGATCTCGCCCCAATAGGCGTCGACCTTGCCGGCCGCCTCGGCCAGCGCCTCGCGGCTCTGCTCGGCGTCGTTCTGCTCGTTGAACGTCTCGTAATTGCCGTCCTGCTGATGGGTGACGCCGCGAATGCGCAGGTCGTCGGTCAGATAGGCGATCGAGCGCACCTGCGGCGACGCGGCCAGCGCGCCGGTCAGCATGGTCGAGAACTGATCCATGTTGCCGGCGTCGAGCCGCCCCTGCTGCAGCAACAGGGCCAGGCTGCCGAGCTCGTTCGACACCGGCTCGAGATGCTGGCGCAGCTGCGCCTCGACCGAGGCCACGCCGATCTCGGCCTGATTGGTCAAGAGGTCGAAGGTGGTCCGCGCCGCCGTGGTCCAGTAGATCGCGAGCACCGCCGCGACCGCGATCGCCACCAGGCCGCCGATGGCAACCGCGAGCGTTCGGGCCAGGGTAACGGTGCGCCGGCGCGGCCTGCCGGAACGGGCGGCCGGCGCCGAGGCCTCGGCGGAGACCGGCAGGGTCATGGGGCGATGGCGGGATCCAGCATGCGGCCCAGCGGCCGGCCGCCGAAGATGTGGATGTGCAGGTGCGGCACCTCCTGGTGCCCGTCGCCGCCGATATTCGACAGGATGCGGTAGCCGGGCGCGGCCAGGCCGAGGTCGCGGGCGACCCGGCCGACCGCCCGGGTCAGGGCCGCGACCTCGGCGTCGCTGGCGCGCTCCGAGAAATCGTCCATCGAGACATAGGCGCCCTTGGGGATCACCAGCACATGCACCGGCGCCCGCGGGCCGATGTCGTGGAAGGCAAGGACGTGGTCGTCCTCATAGACCTTCTTGCACGGCAGCTCGCCGCGCAGGATGCGGGCGAAGACGTTGTTCGGGTCATAGGCCATCGGTCGTCCTCGGACTTCGCTGATGATGATGACACATGCTGCTGAATCGGGGCGAAATTCAGCCGCCAGCCAGCGACGCTTGTCATGCCGGCGGCGACCTGTTGTCGCGGTCCCGGCCGGCCCCTCCCGCACGGGCGGGGCATGGTCACTCCGTCGGCCGCGCCGCCTTCTCGGCGATGCCGCTGGTCCCCTCCCGTGCTTCCAGCACTGCCCACACCGCTTCCGGCGCCACCCCGGCATCGGCCCACAGCACCAGCAGATGGTAGAGCAGGTCGGCGCTTTCGGCGGCGATGGCGTCGGCATCGCCGCGCATCGCCTCGATCACCGTCTCCACCGCTTCCTCGCCCAGCTTCTGGGCGATCTTCGGCCGGCCGCGGGCGAACAGCTTGGCGGTGTAGCTGGAGGCCGGGTCGGCGCCCTGCCGCGACCGGATCACGGCAGCCAGCCGGTCCAGCACCCGGGCGTCGATCTCCGTGCTCACGCCGCCATCCGCACCGGCAGCCCGGCCCCGGCCAAATGCTGCTTGGCCTGGGCGATCGAATAGGTGCCGAAATGGAAGATCGAGGCGGCGAGGAGGCCGGTGGCGCCGCCGGACAGCGCCCCGTCGGCGAGGTGCTGCAGCGTCCCGACCCCGCCCGAGGCGATGATCGGGATGCCGACCATCTGCCGGATCCGCTGCAAGAGCCCGATGTCGAAGCCTTCCTTGGTGCCGTCGCGATCCATCGAGGTCACCAGGAGTTCGCCGGCGCCGGCCCGGGCCATCCGGTCGGCCCAGTCGACCGCATCGATGCCGGTGCCCTTGCGGCCGCCATGGGTGAAGATTTCCCACTTGCCCTGCGAGACCTGCTTGGCGTCGATCGCCACCACCACGCACTGCCGCCCGAACTTCACCGCCGCCTCCGACACCAGCTCGGGCCGGGCCACGGCGGCGGAGTTGATCGACACCTTGTCGGCGCCGGCCAGCAGCAGCGCCCGGACATCGTCGACGCTGCGCACGCCGCCGCCGACGGTCAGCGGCATGAACACCTGCTCGGCCGTGCGCCGGACCACGTCGAACAGCACGCCGCGATTCTCGTTGGTGGCGGCGATGTCGAGATAGACCAGCTCGTCCGCGCCCTCGCGGTCATAGTGCCGGGCCTGCTCCACCGGGTCCCCGGCATCGACCAGGTTCTCGAAGTTGACGCCCTTGACCACCCTTCCGTCCTTGACGTCGAGGCAGGGGATGACCCGGACCTTGAGCATGGCCTCAGGCCTCCACCGGTACCGGGCCGGACAGGATGGCCAGCGCCTGCTTCGGGTCGATCCGGCCGTCATAGAGGGCGCGGCCGCAGATCACCCCGGCGATGCCCGACTTTTCCTCGCGCTTGATCACCCGCAGATCGTCGAGCGAGGAGGCACCGCCCGAGGCGATCACCGGCGTGGTCAGGGCGAAGGCCAGGTCGGCCGTGGCCTCGACATTCAGCCCGCCCATGGCGCCGTCGCGGTTGATGTCGGTGTAGATGATCGCGGCGACGCCCGAATCCTCGAAGCGCAGCGCCAGGTCCAGCGCCTTGACGGTCGAGGTCTTGACCCAGCCTTCGATCGCCACGAAGCCTTCCCGCGCGTCGATGCCGACGGCGATCCGGCCCGGCCAGCGGCGGCAGGCCTCGCGCACCAGCTCCGGGTCGCGCACCGCGACCGTGCCCAGCACCACCCGGGCGACGCCGCGCTCGAGCCAGAATTCGATCCGATCAAGGTCGCGGATGCCGCCGCCCAGCTGCACCGGCAGCGAGGTGGCCTTGAGGATGCCGCCGATCGCCTCTGCATTCACCGGATGGCCGGCGATGGCGCCATTCAGGTCGACCACATGGATCCAGCTGAAGCCCTGCTCGGCGAAGGCCTTGGCCTGCTCCGCGGGGTCCAGGTTGAACACCGTGGCTTCGCTCATCTCGCCGCGGACGAGACGGACGCAGTGGCCGTCCTTCAGATCGATGGCCGGATAGAGAATCATGGCGTCGGGTCCAGCCCCGCCTCGGTCGGCGGGATCAGCGGTTTGTGGAAGTAGCAGCCGCCGATCAGGCGGCCGTTCACGCGGGCATAATACGGGTTCGTCGCCCAGCGGACGAATCCCAAGCGTTCGAACAGATGGATCGCCGTGGTCTGGGTCTCGCGCACATCCAGGGTCAGCAGGCCGTAGCCGCGGGCGCGTGCCTCGGCCTCCGCCGCCTCGGCCAGCATGCCCGCCAAGCCATGGCCGCGCGCCCAGGGGGCGACGAACATGCCGGTCAGACCGGCGGCAAAGGCCTGCGCCTCGTTGTTCACCGGCGGCTCCACCAGCTGGATGGCGCCGGCGATGACCTCGTCGAGCCGGCCGACGAACAGGTGCCGGCCCGGCATCGCCACCACGCCGCCCCAATAGCGCTCCATGGTCTCGCGCGGCGGGGGCTTGACCCAGCCGAAGCCGCCGCCCTCGAGGATGGCCAGCTCGGCCGCGTCGCACAGGTCGTGCAGGTCGCTGCTGCGGAACCGGTCGAGCCGGCCGACGGACACCGCCGGCGCTGAGGCCGTCGCTTCGCTCATGGCGTCCAGGTCACGAAATTGCCGAGCAGCCGCAGGCCGGCGGCCTGGCTCTTCTCCGGATGGAACTGCACGCCGATCCAGTTGTCGCGGCCGACCGCGGCGGTCTGCGCCCCGCCATAATCGACCGTTGCCAGCACCTCGGCCGGGTCGGCCGGCACCATGACGTAGGAATGGGCGAAATAGACGTCCTGGCCGGCCAGCCCGTCCAGCACCGGATGCGCCTCCTCGACCGCCAGGGTGTTCCAACCCATCTGCGGCACCACCAGGTCGGGGTCGGCCGGGGCCAGCGACACCACCGCGCCACGGATCCAGTCGAGACCGAGGAAGTCGCCATGCTCATGGCCGATGCCGGCCATCACCTGCATGCCGACGCAGATGCCGAGGAACGGCACGCCGTCCCTCTTCACCCGCTGGTCCAGCACCCCGCGCAAACCAGGGATCGTGCCCAGCGCCTGGCTGCAGTCGCCGAAGGCGCCGACGCCCGGCAGCACCAGCCGGTCGGCCCGGCGCACCACCTCGGCATCGGCGGTGACGATGATCTCCTGCGCCGCCCCGCGCTCCGCCGCGGCGCGTTCCAGCGCCTTGGCGGCCGAGCGGAGATTGCCGGAGCCGTAGTCGATCACGGCGATGGCCATGGAAAAGGTCCCGGAGCTAGAGGGAGCCGCCGAGCGTGCCCTTGGTCGAGGGCACGGCGTCCGGGCGGCGGCTGTCGATCTCGGTCGCGGCGCGAAGGGCGCGGGCCAGCGCCTTGAAGCAGCTTTCGACGATGTGGTGGTTGTTCTCGCCGTACAGGTTGGCGACATGCAGCGTCAGCCCGGCGTTCTGGGCGAAGGCGTGGAACCACTCGCGGAACAGCTCGGTGTCCATCTCGCCCAGCTTGTCGCGGGTGAAGCGGACATCCCAGACCAGATAGGGCCTGGCCGAGATGTCGACGGCGACGCGCGACAGCGCCTCGTCCATCGGCACATGCGCCTCGCCGTAGCGCTGGATGCCGCGGCGGTCGCCCAGGGCCTTGGCGAAGGCCTGGCCGAGGGTGATGCCGACATCCTCGGTGGTGTGATGGAAGTCGATATGGAGGTCGCCCTCGGCCCGGACCGTCAGGTCGAACAGCCCGTGCCGAGCCAGCTGGTCCAGCATATGGTCGAGGAAGCCGACACCGGTCTGGATGTCGGAGCGGCCGGTGCCGTCGAGATCGACCGTGGCGCTGATCCGCGTCTCGCGGGTGGCGCGGTCGACCGTGGCCGAGCGGGCAGGGGTGGTGGAGGCGGTTCCGTCCATGGCCTGGTGTCTTAACAGGAAGCCCGTTGCATCGCCAGCCGCCGAGCCATGCCGGTAGAGCAGGGGGCCTGCCGGCAGTGCGCGGGGAAGGCAGGCATGGCCACCGGTCTGCGTCTTCTCGGCGAACGGCCGTCATTCTATGATTGCGGGAGGGCACAGGGAATGACTGATGAGCCAGATCCGGCCTATCGACGCCGCCACGATCCGCACCACCAAGGCATGGCAGGTCCGGCGTATCGAGGAGGGCCTCGCCGCGGCGCGCGAAGGCCGCGTACGCACTGCTGATGAGGTGTTTGCCGGGATCGCCGCAAAGCATGGCTGGACTTACGATCGCTCGCAGGCTTGATCCCGTGGCAACGGTCGCCGAGACTTGATCCCCCCGCCGGATGGCCCAATCTAGGCGGTGCGGGCCGGACGGCCCGTCACAACCCCAGCGTTTCCGGATTCCCGAATGTCGTCTTCCGAGAGTGCCGCCTGGCACGGCACCACCATCCTCGCCGTGCGCAAGAACGGCCAAGTCGTCATCGCCGGCGACGGTCAGGTCACCGCCGGCAACACCGTGATGAAGGGCACCGCCCGCAAGGTGCGGCGCCTGGGTGACGGCAGCGTCATCGCCGGCTTCGCCGGCGCCACCGCCGACGCCATGGCATTGTTCGAGCGGCTGGAGGCGAAGCTGGAGAAGCATCCAGGCCAGCTGGCCCGCGCCTGCGTCGAGCTGGCCAAGGACTGGCGCACCGACCGCTATCTGCGCCGGCTGGAGGCGATGATGGCGGTGTGCGACCGCCAGGTCTCGCTGATCCTGACCGGCACCGGCGACGTGCTGGAGCCGGATGACGGGCTGATCGGCATCGGCTCCGGCGGGCCCTTCGCCCTGGCCGCCGCCCGCGCCTATATGGAGCACCCCGAGCTGGACGCCGAGACCATCGCGCGCAAGGCGATGAAGATCGCCGGCGACATCTGCATCTACACCAACCACAACGTCACGCTGGAAAGCCTGTGATCGCGGCCCTGCCGATCACCCGACCCGCGGCCGCGAAGGACCCGACATGACCGACACCGCCAATTTCAGCCCGCGCGAGATCGTCTCCGAGCTCGACCGCTTCATCGTCGGCCAGCACGACGCCAAGCGCGCCGTCGCCATCGCGCTGCGCAACCGCTGGCGCCGCCAGCAGCTGCCCGAGGCGCTGCGCGAGGAGGTGCTGCCGAAGAACATCCTGATGATCGGGCCGACCGGCGTCGGCAAGACCGAGATCGCGCGCCGCCTGGCGAAGCTGGCCAACGCGCCGTTCCTGAAGGTCGAGGCGACGAAGTTCACCGAGGTCGGCTATGTCGGCCGCGATGTCGAGCAGATCGTCCGCGACCTGCTGGAGATCGCGATCAAGATGACCCGCGAGACCCTGCGCAAGGAGGTCGCGGCCAAGGCCGAGATCCGCGCCGAGGAGCGGGTGCTGGACGCGCTGGTGGGCGACAACGCCTCGGCCGAGACCCGGCAGAAGTTCCGCAAGATGCTGCGCGAGGGCCAGCTGAACGACCGCGAGATCGAGATCCAGGTCGCCGACACCGGCGGCGGGATGCCGACCTTCGACATCCCCGGCATGCCGGGCGCCCAGATGGGCATGCTCAATCTCAACGACATGTTCGGCAAGGCCTTCGGCAACCGCACCAAGCCGCGCCGCCTGAGCGTGTCGGAAAGCCACGCCGTGCTGATGGCCGAGGAATCGGACAAGCTGCTGGACCAGGAGAAGGTGACCGCCGAGGCGATCCACCTGGTCGAGCAGCACGGCATCGTCTTCCTCGACGAGATCGACAAGATCACGGCGCGGTCGGAGCGCGGCGGCGCCGATGTCAGCCGTGAGGGCGTGCAGCGCGACCTGCTGCCGCTGATCGAGGGTACCCAGGTGGCGACCAAATACGGCACGGTGCGCACCGACTACATCCTGTTCATCGCCTCGGGCGCGTTCCAGCTGGCCAAGCCGTCCGACCTGCTGCCGGAGCTGCAGGGCCGCCTGCCGATCCGGGTCGAGCTGCAGGCCCTGTCGCGCGACGATTTCCGCCGCATCCTGACCGAGCCGGAGCACAGCCTGGTCAAGCAGTACACGGCGCTGCTGGGCACCGAAGAGGTGACGCTGGACTTTACCGAGGACGCGATCGACGCCCTGGCCGACCTGGCGGCGGAGGTCAACCGCGCGGTCGAGAACATCGGCGCCCGCCGGCTGCACACGGTGCTGGAGCGACTGTTGGACGAGGTCAGCTTCACCGCCTCCGACCGCTCCGGCGAGACGGTCAGGATCGACGCGGCCTATGTCCATGACAAGGTCGGGGCGCTGACGAAGAACGCCGATCTGAGCAAGTTCATCCTGTAATAGCTGACCACCGGTCTCCACGCCTTCCGCCCTTCGTCGTCGCCCGGCTAACCTGGGCGATGACGGAGCGTGCCCATACGGGCCGGCATCCCGTCTGCCGGGAGGAACCGACATGTCCGCTGCCGCGAGGCGCTTCGGCCGCTACGATGTCACCGTGCTGCTCGACGGCATCTTCGAGGCCCCGAAATCCGTGCTGATCCATGCCGCCGGCGAGCAAGCGCGCCGGCGCCTGATCGATGGCTGGCTGGGCGACAAGATCAGCATCGACGTCAACTGCTATCTGCTGCGGGGAGAGAACGGGGTCTCGCTGATCGATGCCGGCACCGGCGACCATTGGGGGCCGGCGCTCGGCAAGGCGCGCGCGGCCCTGGCAGCGGCCGGCATGCGCCCGGAAGACGTCGATCGCGTACTGCTGACCCACCCTCACGGCGACCACGCCCTCGGCCTGCTTGACGGCGATCAACCCTGGCTGCCGCGGGCCGAAATTCTCTTTCCCGAAGGGGATTTCGCCTTCTTCAGCGATCCGGCCATCGCCGAGACCTTTCCGCCGGCCAGGCGCGGCAACTTCAAGACCGTTGCCACCCTGACGCAGGCCTATGCCGGCCGCCTCCGCACCATCGCGCCTGGGCCGGTCGAAGGCATGCCGGGAGTCGAGGTGGTGCCGCTGCCCGGCCACACGCCTGGGCACAGCGGCTATCTGATCGGCGAAGGCCGGGACGCCTTGCTGGTCTGGGCCGATGCCTTCCACCTCGGCGCCCTGCAGGTCGAAGATCCGGAGGCCGGCCTCGAATACGACCTCGATCCGGCGCTGGCGGTGCAGAGCCGGCGCCTCCTGCTGGAGCAGGCGGCCGGGCAGGGCTGGCGGGTCACCGGCAGCCATGTCAGCCCGATCGGTCGGATCGAGGCCGGCGACCGGGGCTGGCGCTTCATCGAGGGCTGAGGCCCCCGCGGGACAAGCCGGCGAGGGCCGTTCCCGCTACTTCGCGTTCAGCAGCTCGGTGACCTTGAGCAGCACGAACTCCTCGTCGTCCTGCCGGTCGACGGCGCGGCCGGAGGAGAAGGGCAGGTTGTTGTCGTTGGCGACGATGATGTGGTCGGCGTCGACCCGCGCCACGTTCTCGATGGTGACGAAGGGGAAGCTCAGCACCCCGTCATGGCCGCCCTGGCGCGCCTTGTGCTGCGGGTCCTGGAGCGCCAGCAGGTCGATCGAGCCGATCTTGCGCAGGATGCCGTCGGCATCGGCATCCGCCAGGTCGACCAGGAACACCCGCTTCAGCTTGGCCGGGGTGGCGAAGCAATCCGGCTTCGGCGCGCCCTGGCAGGCCTCGGCCACATCGCCCTCGCCCTGGTCGCGCTCGATGATCAGGCCGCGGGTGCCGCCGATCAGGTTGAAGTCGCCGATCGAGTTGCCGTTGGCCTCGAGCCGGTACTTCCACGACTTGCCGGTGAACTTTTTCGACGCGACGTCGAATTCAAGCACACGGAGAACCTCGCGGCCCTGGGCGTCGGCTTCCGGCGCGCCCTTGGCCGCATCCCACAGCCCACCTTCCAGCAGCGGGTACAGGGTCTTGCCGTCCTCCGACGCCGCCATGCCCTCGAAGCCCTTGCTGCGGCGCGATTCGAAGGCGACCGGGCCGGGGGCGCCGGGCATGGTGATGTAGGGGTTGTCGGGCGAGCGCACCGGCTTGCCGTCCGCCACCGTGTCGACCACGGTCAGCACCCGGCCGGCCGCGTCGGTCTCGATCAGGAACGGGCCCAGCTCGTCGCCGAACCAGTAGTGGTCGCCGACCAGCTGCACCGATTCGATGTCGAAATCGGCACCGGTCAGGTAGCGCTCCCTGGTTGCCTCGGTGACGATGCGGAATGGCACCTTCTTGTCCGGGTCCGACAGAAACAGCGTGTCAAGCACCGACACCCGGCCGGACTGCCAGTCCGGCTTCACCCGGTGCACCATCAGCATCGCGTCCGGCGAGTTCGCCTTGGCGCCGAAACCGTTGTCGGTGATGACGACGTATTCGCCATTGCCGACCGGCCGGATGCCGCTGAAGCCCTGCACCGCCTGGCCAACGAAGGGGAACAGCACGCCGGTCTCGCGCACCGCGTCCTTGGCTCCGGTGGTGCCCATGACGCTGAACGGCCGGTCGATCCGGGCCAGGGTCGGGCCGGCGAACTTGGCCGATGTGGCGAACATCGCCGGCGCGTCCGCCGGCGGCGCGGCGAAGGTCATCGCCGGCAGCACGGCATGGCCTTCCAGCACCGCCGGATAGGTCTGCGGCGCCGGGTCGTCGCCCGCCAGGGCGCCGGCGGCGGACAGGGCCAGGACAAGCAGGGACGCGGCGGCGCGGCGGAACGGAAGCATGGAACCCCTCTCGATCGGAAAGCGGCCGGAGATTGGGGGCTGTCGATGACGGCGGGATGACGGCTGTGTGAAAGTCTCGGGTCGGGTCAGATGGCGCCCAGATTTTCCAAACCGTCATGCCCGGGCTTGCCCCGGGCATCCAGAAGGTCTCGACGCTCACTGGATTGCCGGGTCAAGCCCGGCAATGACAATAAGGGCTAGGCAGCCACGGCCTCGTCGGTCATTCGCGCCACCAGCCGGTCGATCTCGGCCTCGGCCGCCCGCAGCGACTGCTGGATCCGCTCGTCGGCGAATTCGTCGTATTCCGCGGCGATCGACACCGCGTCGGTGATGCCGATGTAGCGGAACACCGTCTGCAGATGCGGCTCGACATGGTTGATCCCGGCCAGCCTTTCGCCCGGCCCGTAGCCCCAGTCGCCGCGGGCGCCGAGTGTCACCAGCCGCTTGCCGGACAGCATCGGCCAGTAGGGCTCGCCCTGCCGGCTGCGGTCGAAGCCGAAGGTGCGGCCGACCCGGACGATGTTGTCGACCCAGGCCTTCATCTGCGCCGGCATCCCGAAATTATACATCGGCACCCCGGCGACGATCAGGTCGGCGCGCTCCAGCTCATCCACCAGCGCGTCGCTGACCGCCAGCGTGGCGCGCATCTCCGGCGTCCGCCGCTCCGGCCGGGTGAAGGCGGCGGCGATCCAGGCTTCGGTCACTGGAGGCGGCGGCTCCAGTCCGACATCGCGGCGGATCACCGTGTCACGCGGCCGCCGGGCCAGCCAGGTCTCGACGAAGCGGGCCGACAGCCGCCGGCTGTGCGAGCGGCCGAGGCGGGCGCTGGAATCGATGTGCAGGATCGTGGTCATGGCTGAGCTCCAGACTATCTCTGGCACAGGAGATGTGCGCATTCTGGCTTGCAGACAAAGGCGAATCCCTCATCCTATGGCTGAGGTCAATTCATCTGTCAGAACCATCATGCGCCGCTTGCCACCACTCGCCGCCCTGCGCGCCTTCGAGGCCGCCGCCCGCCATCTCAGCTTCAAGCGCGCCGCCGAGGAGCTGCTGGTGACCCCGACGGCCGTGAGTCATCAGATCCGCTTGCTGGAGGAGACGATGGGCCTGCGTCTGTTCGAGCGGCGGACCCGCCAGGTGGTGATGACCGAGGCGGCGCAGCGCCTGTACCCGGTGCTGCGCGACGGCTTCGACGCCTTCGCCCGCACCATCGAAGGGCTGTCGGCCAAGGCCAGGCCGAGCACCGTGACCCTGACCGCCACCCGCGCCTTCACCGCCCGCCTGCTGGTGCCGCGCGTCGCGTCGTTCCAGGAGCGGCGGCCGGACGTCACGCTGCGCCTGCTGGCGGCGGACGAGCCGGTCGACCTGGCCGCCGGCACCGCCGACCTGGCCATCCGCTACGGCGGCGGCGTGTATCCCGGGCTGCGGTCGGAGGCGCTGGGCACCGACCGGCTGGCCCCGGTCGCCCATCCGTCGCTGGGGCTGACGGCGCCGGAGCAGCTGGCGCAGCACCGGCTGGTCCATTTCGAGTGGCGCGTGCCGCATCCGGAGAAGCCGTCCTGGCCGCGCTGGTTCGCCGCCGCCGGCCTGCCGGAGCGCAGCGCCTCGGCCCTGCACTGCACCGATGAGAGCCACGCTATCCAGGCGGTCGCGGCCGGTGCCGGCGTCGGCCTGCTGAGCCTGACCCTGGTGGCGGCGGAGCTGGCGGCCGGCACGCTGGTCCAGCCCTTCGGACCGGCAATCGAAGGCATGGGCTTCCACCTGGTCCGCCGCCCGGGCCCGGAGGACGAGGCGGTGACGGCGGTGCGGGAGTGGATCCTGGCGGAGTTCGGGAGGCCTACCCCTCACGCCGGCGCTTGAGCACGACGTAGAGCGCGCCGGAGCCGCCGTCGCGGGGATGGGCCGGGGTGATGGCCAGGATCTTGGCGCGCAGCGGCGGCTCGTTCAGCCACAGCGGCACATTGGCGCGCAGCACGCTGTCGCCGTTCGAGAAGCTGCCCTTGCCCGTGATCACCAGCAGCGTCTTCTTGCCCGCCCGCTGGGCCGAGGCGACGAAGCCGATCAGCGCGTCATGCGCCTCGATCTGGCGCATGCCGTGCAGATCCAGCCGGCCTTCGATCTCCTGCTTGCCGCGGCGCAACCGGTCGGCGCGGTGACCGTCGATGCCGGTCAGGTCGCCGCTGCGCAGCCGTTTCGCCGCGGCCGAGGGCGCGGCCGGCTTCGTCGCCGCGGCAGGGCGCTGGCCGGGCGGCGCCGGGCGCGGCGGCGGAGGAGGGGAGGGAGCTTCAGGCGGAGGCGGCGGGGGTGATGCCGCGTCGGTCTGCCGCAACGGCGCGACATCCTGCGTCACGAGACGCCAGAGGCGGCGCTCTTCCTCGCTCGGTTTGCGGGTCTTGGCCATGCCGGATCAGCGGTCGGCATCCTCGGCCGAACGGCCGCGGCCCGGACAGGGCCGGGCCGGACGGGTCAGGAGCGACGGCATCGGCGGGTCAGTGGGATTCGCGGGTCTCGACCAGCGCCCAGTTCGGGTCGGTGGCGCGAGTGTTGCGGGCGAAGGTCCAGATGTCGGTGACCTCGACCGTCTGGTCCGGGCTGCCCTCGATCACCTTGCCCTCGGCGTCGCGCAGCGCGCTCTTCTGCCGCGAGGCGAGGCGCACGGTGACATAGGCGGTGCGGCCGTCCATCCGGGCGTCGACGATCTCGGCGCGGTCGACCGACTCCACCGTCTCCTCCAGCGTGTGGCCGGCGGCCAGGCGGTCGCGGATCGCGCCGCTGAATTCGTCATACAGCTCGTCGGACAGGAGCGGGCGCAGCGTCGCCGTGTCGCCGCGGGCGAAGGCCTCGACGATCATCTTGAAGGCGCCGCGGGCGCCGCCGATGAAGCCGTTCTCGCTGAAGCTGCGATCGGCGATCTTGATTTGGGTCAGCCCGCTGGCCGGGCCGGACTCGCCGTTGCCGGCGGCGCGCGGGCGCTCGGGCATGGTCACGACATTGTCCGGCGAGCGGGGCTCGGGCCGCGTCGGCTGCTGGGCCATCGGGTTCGGTCGCCGCTGCTCTGTCCCCGTCCGCCGGCCGAGCACGCTGCGCAGCCGCAGAATCAGGAACCCGGCGATCACCGCCAGAACCAGGATATCGAGGAAAGAGCCTTCGCCCATCGCTCCCTACACTTGTCGCGCGCCCAAGCCGGCGCCGAATGCATCGCTCTGGACCCGGGCGCCGCGCGACACTACCTCTTGGACGGCCCGTCCGGATGAAGCAAACACTCGGCGGACAGCCGCCCGGGCCAGGATGCGCGGTCAGGAACGACGCCTGCCCCCGACAGATAGGCTGCCGACCCCCAAACGGCAAGGGAAACCGATGCCCCTTCTCGCCCTGCTGCTTCTTGTCCCGCTCCTCGCCGAGATCGCGATGTTCATCGTGGTCGGTCGCTGGATCGGCGTGCTCGCAACCCTGGCGCTGTTCATCGCCATCGGCGTGATCGGCTCGCTGCTGCTGAAGCGGCAGGGGATGCGGGCGCTGCGCGAGATGCAGACGGCGCTGGCCCGCGGCGAGCCGCCGGCCGAGCCGGTGGCCCATGCCGCCCTGCTGGTGCTGGCCGCGCTGCTGCTGATCTTTCCCGGCTTCCTCAGCGACCTGATGGCGCTGCCGCTGCTGCTGCCGCCGGTGCGGCGCATGCTGATCCGCTGGCTCGGCGTCCAGGCCAAGCGGCGCGGCGGCTTCACCGTCTGGCCCGGCGGGCGCGGGCCCGGCGGTCAGGGCACGGTGATCGACGCCGACTACACCGAGGTGAAGCCCGAAAGCGGCCGCGACCCGTCGCTGCCGCGGATCGAGGAGTCGCGCTGGCGCGGCCCGCACGACGAGGATCCGCAGCGCCGATCCTGAGAGACCTTCGGAAATGCGCTGGTGTGAGTCGGGTGGCGGTGGTTTCGAGAATCGGAGCGCGACGGACGTTTGGGTCCGTGAGCACCGGAAGCGGAGAAACCGCCGTCAGACGGCCGCGCCAGTAGCATTTACAGAGGGTCTCTGACTGGCACCCCTGGGTTGTGGCCGCCACGGGTTCCGTGCTAGCGAGACCCCTCTTTACGCCGGCCAGCCGAGCCAGAGTTTCCAGGGAGAGCTTTCATGTCGGACGTCAACCAGCAGCCGGACGCCGCCGAGCAGTTGCAGCCCTCGCTGCAGATCTCGGCGCAATACGTCAAGGACCTGTCCTTCGAGAACCCGAACGCGCCGCGCAGCCTGACCCAGCAGGCGACGCCGCCCCAGGTCACGGTCAATGTCGACGTCCGCACCCAGCAGCTGGCCGAGAACGCCTTCGAGGTGGTGCTGCACATCAAGGCCGAGGCCAAGACCGGCGACGCCGCCACCTTCCTGTGCGAGCTGAGCTATGGCGGCGTGGTCGCCCTGGCCAATGTGACCAAGGAGCAGACAGCACCGCTGCTGCTGATCGAGGCGCCGCGCCTGTTGTTCCCCTTCGCCCGGTCGGTGATTGCCGAGGCGACCCGCAACGGCGGCTTCCCGCCGCTGCTGATCCAGCCGATCGACTTCACCGAGCTGTTCCGCCGCCAGCTGGCCGCCCTGCGCGCCCGCTCCGAGGCCGAGGGCCAGCCGAGCGTGAACTGACGCCGGCCCTCAACGGCACAGACCAGGCCCCGCTTCGGCGGGGCTTTTTTCTTGCCGGCCCCTCAGCCTTCCTTCAGCCAAAGCGGGTCGGTCAGGCCCTGGACGAAGGCGAGGTGGGCGGCCAGTTCCTCCGCCGTCGGCGCATGCGGCCGGGCCGGACGGGCGATGCGTTCGACCACCACGGTGGTCTCGGTGATCTCGACCGTCGTGGTGATGGCCAGGCCCGGCTCGCGGCCGCCGCACATCTCCAGCCAGACCTCGGCCAGAAGCTGGGCGTCGAGCAGCGCCCCGTGCAGGGTGCGGCCGGAATTGTCGATGCCGAAGCGGCGGCACAGCGCGTCGAGCGAGGCCTGGGCGCCGGGCCAGCGCCGCCGGGCCAACGCCACGGTGTCGATCGACCGCGCCATCGGAATCGGCGGCAGGCCGAGCCGGCCGAGCTCCATGTTCAGGAAGCCCATGTCGAACTCGGCGTTGTGAATCACCAGCTTGGCGTCGCCGATGAAGTCCAGGAACCCGCCGGCGACCTCGGCGAAGACCGGCTTGTCGGCCAGGAACTCGTCGGTCAGCCCATGCACCCGCTGGGCCTCCATCGGCACGGTCCGCTCCGGGTTGACGTAGACATGGTAATGCGCGCCGGTCGGCACGTGGTTGATCATCTCGACCCCGCCGATCTCGACCAGGCGGTCGCCGCCCAGCGCGTGCAGGCCGGTGGTCTCGGTGTCCAGGACGATCTCGCGCATCACACCACCTTCAATGAGGGCCGCCAGCGTCGCCCCGGCCGGGCGAGCACCCGCCGCCGCAGCGCCCGCAGGGCCAGTCGCGCCGGCCGGCGGCCGAGGCCGGTCGGCACCACCTGATCCGCCCGCCGCCGCTTCTCGCGGTCGGGCATCTGCGCCGCCAGGATGGCGGCGAATTTCTTTTCGGTCATCCCCGGCCGGGCCAGCACCCGCTGGCGCTGCAGCAGCTGCGGCGCGCTGACCACGGCGACGGCGTCGCAGAACCGCTCGCCGCCGGTCTCGAACAGCAGCGGGATGTCCAGCACCACCAGCCGATCGCCGCGCCGTCCGGCCTGCTGCAGGAAGCGGCGCATGCGACGACGCACCAGCGGATGCAGGATCGCCTCAAGCCGGCGCAGCGCCTCCGGCTTGCCGAAGACCAGCGCGCCCAGCGCCTTGCGATCGACCGCGCCGTCGCGCACCGCCTCCGGAAAGGCCTGCGCCACCGCCGGCACCGCCGCGCCGCCCCGGCCCAGCAGGTCGTGCACCACGGCGTCGGCGTCGTGCACGGCGATGCCGTCGTGCCGGAACATCGCCGCCGCCGTCGACTTGCCCATGCCGATCGAGCCGGTCAGGCCCAGGATCCTCACGCTCAGGCCCCCAGCACCGCCGCCCGCAGTGCGGCATCGACCACCGGCGCCACCCCGAACCAGGCCTCGAAGCCCGGCCGGGCCTGGTGCAGCAGCATGCCGACCCCGTCGACCACCGGGTTGCCGCGGGCCTTTGCTGCGGTCAGCAGCGGCGTCTCCAGCGGCACATAGACGATGTCGTTGACCAGCGCATCCGCCGGCAGCGCGTCGAGCGGCAGGTCCAGCGCCGGCCGACCGACCATGCCCTCGGTCGTGGTGTTGACCAGCAGCGCGGCGCCGTCCAGCGCCGCGGCGCGGTCGGCCCAGTCGACCACGGTGACCGGGCCCCCCAACTCCGCCGCCAGGGTCTCGGCCCGCGCCCGGGTGCGGTTGGCCAGGCGGATTTCGGGCGCGCCGGCATCGGCCAGGGCGACGATCACGGCCCGGGCCGCGCCGCCGGCACCGATTACCACCACCGGACCACTACCCGCTGACCAACTGGGCGCGCCGGCCTCGATATTGGCCAGGAAGCCGAAGCCGTCGGTGTTGGTGCCGAACAGGCCGCCATCCTCGCGCACCATGATGGTGTTGACCGCGGCGATGCGCCGGGCCAGCGGGTCGAGCTCGTCGACCAGCGCCATCGCCGCCTCCTTGTGCGGCACGGTGACGTTGCAGCCGCGGAAGCCCAGCGCCGCCAGGCCGCGCAGCGCCGCCTCCAGCCGCTCCGGCGCCACCGCCATCGGCACATAGGCGCCGTCGATGCGATAGCGGGCCAGCCAGTGGCCATGCAGCTGGGGTGAGCGGGAATGCCCGACCGGCCAGCCGATCACCCCGGCCAGGCGGCCCTTCGCGGTCAGAGTCACGACGGCAGCACCCCGTGGTCGCGCAGGAAGCCGAGCAGCGCCAGCAGCGGCAGGCCCAGCACGGTGAAATGGTCGCCCTCGACCTTGGCGAAGAGCTGCGCCCCGCGGCCCTCCAGCTGATAGCCGCCGACCGAGGACAGCACCCCGTCGCCGACAGCGTCGAGATAGCTTTCGAGGAAGACGTGGCTGAACGACCGCATGGTCAGCTTGGCCCGGTCGGTCGCATGCCAGACCCGCTGGCCGTCGCGCACCGCCACCGCGGTCGAGGTCAAGGTGTGGCTGCGGCCGCGCAGCGCCAGCAGTTGGTCGCGGGCCGCTGCCCGGTCGGCCGGCTTGTCGTACCAGACGCCCTCGCAATCCAGCATCTGGTCGGCGCCGATCACCAGCGTCCCGGGATGCCGCCGCGACGCCCGCTGCGCCTTCAGCACCGCCAACGCCTCGGCCACATCGGCCGGGGACGCGCCTTCGGCCCGCATCGACGCCTTGACCTCGCCTTCGTCGATCGCGGCCGGGCTGACGATGACCGCGACGCCGGCGGCCTCGAGCATTGCCCGCCGCGTGGCGCTGCCGGAGGCCAGGACCACCGTGCTCATTCCCCGGGAATCCCTGCGCTGCGCCCGCGCCGCGCCAGCAGCGACAGGATCTCCGCCGCCGTCTCTTCGATCGCGCGGCGGGTGACGTCGAGCACCGGCCAGCGATGCTTGGCGAAGTAGCGCCGGGCCTCGGCCACCTCCGACCGCACCTGCTCGGGGTCGACATAGTCGGTGGTCTGGGCCTGGTTCAGCATCTGCATGCGGTTGCGGCGCAGCTGGATCAGCCGCTCCGGGTCCTTGGTCAGCCCCACGATCAGCGGCCGGCTGACCCGGTGCAGATCCTCCGGCAGCGGCAGGCCGGGGACGAAGGGCACGTTCGCCGCCTTCACCCCGCGATTGGCCAGATACAGGCAGGTCGGCGTCTTCGAGGTGCGGGAGACGCCGATCAGGATGACATCGGCCTGGTGCAGCTCGCCCGTCAGGTGGCCGTCATCATGCGCCAGCGCATAATCCATCGCCTCGATGCGATGGAAATAGGCGGCGTCCATCGCATGCTGCCGGCCCGGCCGGCCGTGCCCCGCCATGCCGAGCTGCTGCGCCAGCGCCCCCATGATCGGGTCGAGCACCGAAATGCAGGGCACGCCCAGCGTGCCGCAGACATCCATCAGCCGGTGGCGCAGCCCGTCATCGACCAAGGTGAAGACGACGACGCCGGGGTGGTCGCGGATCTCCTCGACCACCATGTCGAGCTGGCGGTTGGTCCGCACCAGATTCCAGAAATGCTCGATCGGCTCGGCGCCTTCGAACTGCGCGAGGCAGGCCCGCGCGACGCTATGAATGGTGTCGCCGGTCGAGTCCGAAACGAGATGTAGGTGGAACGTCTTCGTCTGCGCCATGTACCCGTTGTATCCCGGAGGCATGGGGATTGTCTGTGGGCAAATTCGGGATGAACGCCGGATTCACGAGGCTTGACGCGATCAGCCCCCGGACCGCGGGTGAGTCGTCGACTCTTCCATGCGGCTGGGGACGAGAGTCCCGCCCTCGACAGGGCGGCGGCGAGGCCGGACGATGCGACCCCGAGTCCTCCCGGCCGTTATGGACAGGGGCGATGGCAAGGGTGTAGCGAGTCGGGCGCGTCTTCCCCGCTTTCCACAGGCGGGGGCGGGCCGGCCGGCAAACCCTGTGGATGGATTGTGGAAGAGTCACAATCCCCGTTATCCACAGGGATTCACTACATCCTCCAAACAAGGATTCTCTTTAATGGATAAGGATGGGCAGAGCCGGGAACGACCGTCCGCGACGCCGGCGAAGCCGTACCTGCGCGCCTTGGCCGGGGAGACCCTGGCCCGGCCGCCGGTCTGGCTGATGCGCCAGGCCGGGCGCTACCTGCCCGAATATCGCGCGCTCCGGGCCCAGGCCGGCAGCTTTCTCGACCTCTGCTATAACCCGGAGCTGGCCGCCGAGGTGACGCTGCAGCCGATCCGCCGCTATGGGCTGGACGCGGCGATCCTGTTCTCGGACATCCTGGTGGTGCCGCACGCGCTGGGCCAGGCGCTGGACTATGTCGAGGGCGAGGGTCCGAAGCTGGAGCCGGTGACCGACGCGGCCGGGATCGCCCGCCTGTCCGCCGGCCGGCTGCACGAGGTGCTGGGTCCGGTCTACGAGACCGTCGGCCGGGTGACGGCGGCCCTGCCCCCCCAGACCGCGCTGATCGGCTTCGCGGGCGCGCCCTGGACCGTCGCGACCTACATGGTCGAGGGTGGCGGCAGCAAGGAATACGGCGTGGTCAAGCGCCTGGCCTATGGCGAGCCGGAGACCTTTGGCCGGCTGGTCGACCTGCTGGTCGAGGCGACATCCGCCTATCTGCTGCGCCAGATCCAGGCGGGCGCCGAGGCGGTGCAACTGTTCGACAGCTGGGCCGGGGTGCTGCCGGAGGCGGAGTTCGAGCGCTGGGTCATCGCGCCGACCAAACGCATCGTCGACGCCGTACGGGCCGGGGCGCCCGGGGTGCCGATCATCGGCTTCCCGCGCGGCGCCGGGCTGCTGTATGAGCGCTACCTGGCCGGCACCGGAGTGGACGCGCTCGGGCTCGACACCACCGTGCCGCCGGCCTGGGCCGCCAGGGCGCTGCAGCCCAAAGCCGCGGTGCAGGGCAATCTCGACCCCGTCCTGCTGCTGACCGGCGGCGAGCCGATGCTGCGCGCCGCCGACGCGATCGTGGACGCCCTGGGCGGCGGACCCTTCGTGTTCAACCTCGGCCATGGCGTGCTGCAGAAGACGCCGCCGGAGCATGTTGCCGCCCTGGTCGGTCACCTGCGCGGGGACCGGGGATGAGCCGGCGCATCGCCGTCGTCCTGTTCAACCTGGGCGGGCCTGACAATCCGGACGCGATCCGGCCCTTCCTGTTCAACCTGTTCGCCGATCCGGCGATCATCCGCATCCCGAACCCGGCGCGCGTGATCCTGGCCTGGGCGATCGCCAGGAAGCGGACCCGCCTGGCCAAGGACATCTATGCCGAGATCGGCGGCGGCTCGCCGCTGCTGCCCAACACCGAGGCGCAGGCGCGGGCGCTGGAGGCGGCGCTGGCCGACCTCGGCGAGGTGAAGGCCTTCATCGCCATGCGCTACTGGCACCCGATGAGCCAGGAGACGGCGATGCTGGTGAAGGATTTTTCGCCGGACGAGGTGATCCTGCTGCCGCTGTACCCGCAATTTTCGACCACGACGACGGCCTCGTCGGCCCGGGTGTGGCGCGACGCCTGCAAGATCGCCCGGTTGGACGCGCCGACGCGGATGGTCTGCTGCTATCCGACCGAGAACCGCTTCATCGCCGCCATGGCCGCCGGGCTGCGCAAGGCGCATGAGGAGGCGACCCGGTACGGCCGGCCGCGGGTGCTGTTCTCGGCCCACGGGCTGCCGGAGAAGATCGTGAAGGCCGGCGACCCCTATCAATGGCAATGCGAGCGCACCGCCGCGGCTCTGGCCGAGGCCTCCGGCATCCCCGATCTCGACTGGGTCTCGACCTATCAGAGCCGGGTCGGCCGGCTGAAATGGATCGAGCCGTCGACCGAGGCGGTGATCCACGAGGCCGCCCATGCGAAGCGGCCGATCGTGGTGGTGCCGATCGCCTTCGTCTCCGAGCATTCCGAGACGCTGGTCGAACTCGACATCGAATACCGCAAGCTGGCTGACGAATCAGGCGCGCCGTGCTACCTGCGGGTACCCACCGTCGGCGCCGAGGAAGGCTTCATCGCCGGCCTGGCCGATCTGGTGCGGGCCGGCCATCGCCGCGGCACCGCCTGCGAAGCGGGAGACGGCGGCCGGATCTGCCCGGCGGCGTTCTCGGGGTGTCCCAGCAGAGCGACTTGAGCGAGGACCGAATGGCTGACCTTTATCCCTGGATCAAGGCGCTGCACGTCTTCTTCGTGATCTCGTGGATGGCGGGGATGCTGTACCTGCCGCGGCTGTTCGTCTACCACTCGCAGACCACGCCGGGGACGCCGGAATACGAGCGCTTCGGGGTGATGGAGCGGCGGCTGATGCGCGGCATCATGCTGCCTTCGGCGGTGCTGACCTGGGTGTTCGGCATCACCATGCTGTGGCTGACCGACTGGGCCTTCTTCGCCGAGGGCTGGCTGCATGTGAAGCTGACGGGGGTTGTCATCCTGACCGTGCTGCACCACATGTGCATCCGCTGGCGCCGCGGTTTCGCCGAGGGCCGCAACCCCCACAGCGAGCGCTTCTACCGCATCGTCAACGAAGTGCCGGCGCTGCTGCTGCTGATCATCCTGGTCATGGTGATCGTGCGGCCGTTCTGAGCGGCACGCCCTCACCTTTCTTCCTTGATCGTCATTCCCGCGAAAGCGGGAATCTCGTTCCGGCCAGGCGGCCGGAGATCCCCGCTTTCGCGGGGATGACGAAATTAGGGGCACGCAGAGGCCCCCACGATTGACTTGCGGCAAGTCATTCGATAACCATCTGCTGTTCTCAGCGGTCTTCCGTCGCTCATTCGAAGCGCCGGCGCGGTCGAGCCCTTCGTGCCGTGGACCGAGGCTTCCAGCGAGACACCAATCCAAAGACGCCGCGCCGCCGGCGATCTGTCCACGCCCATCAGGGTCCCCATGCATCTGCAAGAACTGAAAGAGAAGACTCCCAGCGAGCTTCTCGCCTATGCCGAAGAGCTTGAGGTCGAAAACGCGAGCATGCTGCGTAAGCAGGACATGATGTTCGCCATCCTCAAGCAACTGGCTGAAAACGACGTCGCCATATTTGGATCGGGTGTGCTCGAAGTCCTGTCCGACGGGTTCGGCTTCCTGCGCTCCCCGGAATCGAATTACCTGCCGGGACCGGACGACATCTACGTGTCGCCGCAGCAGATCCGCCGCTTCGGCGTGCGCACCGGCGACACCATCGAGGGCGAGATCCGCGCCCCGAAGGACAACGAGCACTATTTCGCGCTCACCAAGGTCAACAAGATCAATTTCGAGGAGCCGGACAACGTCCGGCACCGGGTCACCTTCGACAACCTGACCCCGCTCTATCCCGACGAAGCGTTGCGGATGGAGCTGATCGACCCGACCAAGAAGAACGTCACCGGCCGGATCATCGATCTGGTCTCGCCCCTCGGCAAGGGCCAGCGCGCCCTGATCGTGGCGCCGCCGCGCACCGGCAAGACGGTGATGCTGCAGAACATCGCCAATTCGATCGCCGAGAACCACCCGGACGCCTTCCTGATCGTGCTCTTGATCGATGAGCGGCCGGAAGAAGTGACCGACATGGACCGGTCGGTGAAGGGCGAGGTCATCTCCTCGACCTTCGACGAGCCGGCGACGCGCCACGTCCAGGTGGCCGAGATGGTGATCGAGAAGGCCAAGCGCCTGGTCGAGCACAAGAAGGATGTCGTCATCCTGCTCGACAGCATCACCCGCCTGGCGCGCGCCTACAACACCGTGGTGCCGTCTTCGGGCAAGGTGCTGACCGGCGGTGTCGACGCCAATGCCCTGCAGCGGCCGAAGCGCTTCTTCGGCGCCGCCCGCAACATCGAGGAAGGCGGCAGCCTGACCATCATCGCCACCGCGCTGATCGACACCGGCAGCCGGATGGACGAGGTGATCTTCGAAGAGTTCAAGGGCACCGGCAACTCCGAGATCATCCTCGATCGCAAGCTGTCCGACCGCCGTACCTTCCCGTCGATCGACATCGGCAAGTCCGGCACCCGCAAGGAGGAACTGCTGGTCGACAAGGGCACGATGTCGAAGATGTGGGTGCTGCGCCGCATCCTGATGCCGATGGGCCCGACGGATGCGATGGAGTTCCTGATGGACAAGCTGAAGCACAGCAAGTCGAACGCCGACTTCTTCGAGAGCATGAATCAGTAACGCATCCCGCACGGGATGACGGACGGGCCGCCGATCGTAGGATCGGCGGCCCGAGCCGTTTCAGGGCAGCGCCGCGGTCCGGCCCGGTTGAACGGGGGCGCGCGCAACACCATTTCGCTGGCGAAACCAGCCTGTGGGGGATCGGCATGGCCAAGCTTCGTTCCAGCCTCGCCTTTATCCTGGCGCTGTCGGGCTGCGCCGGCTTGGTGCCGCCATCGGCGACGCCCGATCCAGCGCTGGCCGAGAAGGTCCGCAGCTTGATGGGAAACGACGCCTGCTCCGGCCGCGTCGCCGGCGCGCTCGCGGCTTATCACCTCACGGCGGGCGGCATCTCCAGCATCGAGATCGCGCCGTTCACGCCCGGCTCTCCGACCGAATACAGCCTGGCGGCGCGGCAGGCCTGGGTTAAGCAACCCGGCCAGCCGGGCGCGATCGTGGTCCAGTACGACCCGCTGACCTGTCGGATCGCCCAGGTCTATGCCCGCAACGGGGCGACGCTGCCGCCGGTCTGAGGCCAAGCGCCGCCTCAGTGCCCGCCGCCACCGCTGCCGGGGGCCGGCTTCGGCGCGCGCAGGAGCGGCATCAGCAGCAGCCCTGCATAGAACAAGAGCGCCATCAGCAGGAAGCAGTCGGCGAAGGTCAGCACCTGCGCCTGCTTCAGCACCATGTTGTCCAGCATCTTCACGGCGGCGAGGTCGGGGTTGCCGAGGCCGGCCGCGGTGAACATCTGGCTGAAATTGTCGACCGTCGCCTGCACCTGCGGGTTGGTCAGGGTCATGTGCTCGGCGATGCGCGAGCCGTGCAGCGCCGCCCGGTCGATCATCACCGTGTTGATCCCGGCCAGGCCGAAGGCGCCGCCGAGATTGCGCATCAGGTTGTAGAGGCCGGACGCGTTCTTGATCTTGTCGGGCGGCAGGGTCCCCAGCGCCAGCGTGTTGATCGGCAGGAACAGCAGCATCAGCGACATGCCGCGGATCGCTTGCGGCCAGAACAGCTCCCAGAAGCTCCAATCGGCGGTGATCCAGGTCATCATGTAGACCCCGGTGCCGAAGGCGACGAGGCCGATGCCCAGCATCAGCCGCAGGTCCAGCTTCTTCGACAGCATCCCGGCCAGCGGTGCCGAGATGAACTGGAACACGCCGGTGACGAACATGATCTCGCCGATCTGCAGGCTGTTCAGGCCGCGCACCCGGGCGAGGAACAGGGGCACGATGTAGACCGCGCCGTACAGGCCGACGCCGATGATCAGGCTGAACATGCAGCCGAGCGAGAAGTTGCGGTCGGCGAAGGCGCGCAGGTCGACGATCGGGTTCCTGGCGCTCAGCACCCGGGCGAAGAAGCCGATCCCGGCCAACGTGCCGATCACGGCGAAGGTGAAGATCGACCGGTCCTCGAACCAGTCCCAGCGCGGCCCTTCCTCGAACACGTATTCGAGGCTGCCGAGGAACAGCGCCATCAGCGCCAGCCCGGCAAAGTCGAAGCCTTTGAGCAGCTCGAGATTGGGCTTGTCGAACCTGACCAGGAACCACACCCCGGTGGTCACCAGCACGCCGGGGATGATGTTGATCAGGAACAGCCAGTGCCAGGAGAAGGCCTGGGTCAGATAGCCGCCCAGCGTGGGCCCGATGGTCGGCGCCATGGTCGCGACCAGGCCGATCAGCACCGAGATGCCGGCCCGCCGCTCCGGTGGGAACAGGATGAAGGAGGCGGCGAAGACGGTCGGGATCATCGCCCCGCCGAGGAAGCCCTGCAGCGCCCGGAACACGATCATCGATTCGATGTTCCAGGCCACCGCGCAGGCCAGGCTGGCGAGGGTGAAGCTGGCCGCGGAGATGACGTAGAGGATCCGGGTCGACAGCAGGCGGGAGAGGAACCCGGACAGCGGGATCATCACCACCTCGGCGATCAGATAGGCGGTCTGTACCCAGCTGATCTCGTCCGGGCTGGCCGCGAGCCCGGCCTGGATCTCGCTGATCGAGCTTGAGACGATCTGGATGTCCAGGATCGCCATGAACATGCCGACGACCATGGTGAAAAACCCGATCGTCTCCCGCGTGCCGGCGCCGGCACGCTTCGGCGCCGTCGGGGCAGGAGCCGGCAGCGCGTCGGCGGTGGCGGAGCTCACCGCCGGAACTCGGCCGCCATTGCGGCGCCGAAGATGCCGCTGGCCAGCAGCGGGCCGGTGCCCTCCTCGCGGGTGTCGACGGCGACGCCGACCGACAGGCCGGGCCGCAGCAGGCCGCTCAGCTCGTTGCCGGCCGGCACGGCGATCCGCACCGGCACGCGCTGGACGATCTTGGTGAAGTTGCCGGTCGCGTTCTCCGGCGGCAGCAGGCTGAACTCGGCGCCGCTGGCCGGGGCGAAGCTCTCGACCTTGCCGGTCAGGGACTTGCCGGGGAAGGCGTCGACCGACAGCGTTACCGTCTGGCCGACCCTCATCTCGGCCAGCTGCGTTTCCTTGAAATTGGCGACGACATAGACGTTGGGCAGCGGCACGACGGACATCAGCTGCGTGCCGGCCTTGACGTACTGGCCGACCTCGACCCCCTTGTTGCCGACGACTCCGTCGACCGGGGCGTGGATCACGGTGCGGTCGAGGCTGATCTGGGCCAGGTCGACCGACGCGGTCAGCCGTTCGATCTGGGCCTGGGCCTGGCGATGCGAGGCCTGCAGGATCGCGGTCTGGCCCTGCTGGTTGGTCAGTGCCGCCTGGGCGCTGGCGAGGGCCGCGTCGGCGCGCTTGTGCTCGGTGTCGGCGGTCTCGAAGGCTTGCTGGCTGCCGTTGCGGGTGTCCCACAGCCGGCGCGCCCGCTCCAGGTCGTTGCCGGTCTGGGCCAGGGTCGCGGCCGCCTGGTCGACGCTGGCCCTGGCCTGGGCGATCATCGAATCCTGCAGCGCCAGCTGCTGCTCGATCGAGGCCAGCGTCGCAGCTTGAGCCGACAGCTCCGCCTTCGCCTGCGCCAGCTGGGCGCGGTAGTCGCGGTCGTCGATCCGGACCAGCGGGTCGCCAGCCTTGACCATCTGGTTGTCGGTCACCAGCACCGCCACCACTGAACCCTCGACCTGCGGGCTGAGCGCGGCGGTGTCGCTCTGCACATAGGCGTTGTCGGTGGTTTCGAAGAACCGGTCGACGGTCCACCACCGGTAGCCGAACGTACCGGCGGCAGCGATGGCGGCCAGGGCCGCAACGACGATGATGGGCTTGCGCATGGGGGCAACCGGGAGGGAGATGAACTGAACCGTTCAGTCTTGTTGCCGAAAATTGCTGTTCGGCGTATCTCTTGTCAAGACGAAACTGAACGGTTCAGTTTAGCTCAACCTTGTCGTATCCCCCACCTTGTCGTATCCATGGACCCGATGACCTGCCCGTTCACCGAGACGCTTCCGCCGCCAGCCGCCGCCAGCCGGAAGCCGGACCAGATCTTGAAGGCGGCGTATGCCGTTTTCCTGGAACAGGGCTACGGCACGGCCAGCATGGACGCGATCGCGCGTGAGGCCGGCGTGTCCAAGGCCACGCTTTACGCCCATTTCGCCAGCAAGGAGGAGTTGTTCACGGCGATCGTCGGCACCGCCTGCCGGGCCTTCGAGCGGCTGGCAGCAATGTCGCCGCCGCCGGACGATCTGCGGGCCGCGCTGATGGACGCCGGCGGCACGCTGCTGCGCTTCATCCTGAACCCGGACGTGATCAAGGTGTACCGCAACGTGCTGGCCGAGGCGGGGCGCTTCCCGGAGCTCGGGCGGGCGATGTACGAGGCCGGGCCGGGCCAGGGCAAGGCCCATCTGACGACCTTCTTCGCCGCCGCCAATGCCCGCGGCGTGCTGGCGGTGCCGGATCCGGAGCTGGCGGCCGAGCAGTTCGGCGCCATGATCCTCGGCCACATGAAGATGCGGATGGAGCTCGGCATCGAGATGCCGAGCGAGGAGCGGATCGAGCGTGGGCTCAGAAGCGGCGTCGACGCCTTTCTCCGTGCCTACGCCGCGCCGGCGGCGCCGACGCCCTGACCGGCCTTCGGCAGGCCGGCTGAGGACATCGACACCGCCGGCCGTTTCGAGCAGCGGTGTCCCGACGTTCAGCCGGTCAGAGGCCGGACGGCTTTACCGCGCAGTCGTAGCTGCCCGGTGTCCGCGCAGCGATGGCTTTGGTCAGGCCGCCGGCCGTCCGCGGGCCCAGGACCAGGCAGACCCGGTATTCGATGATCCGGTTCTGCGGGAAGCCGTTGAACGGCACCGACTGGACGCCATCAAACACGGAAGCGAGGCTGGTGCCGTAATAGGGCGTCGAGCCCCAGGCCATCTTCTCCGACACCGTGGTGCCGTTGGGATTGTCGTAGGGCAGCTCGTATTGCGACGACTGATACGGCCATTCGTAGTCGCAGGGCAGCTTCTGCGTCTGGAAGGGGCAGCCATTGCCGCCATTGTATGTCGCCGAAGTCTTGCCGCGCCCTTCGGAATAGCCGTCGCGCAGGGCTGACATGGAATAGGGCGTCGGTTCGAACAGCCCCATCTCGAACTGGCCGGCGAGCAGAGCTGAGAATCGGGCGCCCGTGTTGGTCTCGGTCCATGTCCAGGCTGAGTTCCGGGTCAGCGGATCGGTGGTCGTGGTGAATTTGTAGCGATCTGCCCACATCGCCTGGCGGATGACGTTGTTGCCGCCGTCGAAGTTCAGTTTCCCATAGGGGCCGCGCAGGTCGAAGCTGACCCGGTCGGCGCCCGGTACGGGCGCGAGGCTGACCCGCGTCACGATCAGCGGCCAGTTGGCCCCGTCCTGGAAGTACCAGGTGATCGTGACCGGCAGGTCGTAGCGCTTGAACAGCGCCGGGTTGGTGCCGAGCGGCGGGCTGTCCTGGCCGGTGTTGGGATCGATGCCGTTCGGGGCGATGGTGCCGTATTTCGGATAGGTCGTCTTGTATTCGACGATGACGCGATTCCGCGTGCTCGGCACGATCCGGCCAGCGACCGCGAAGCCGAGGCCCAGCGGCGAATCGTCGGCCCCGAAGATCTTGTTGGCGATCGGCGCTTCCGTGCCATCGGAGAATTTCCGGTAGCGCTCATGGGCCACGAAATAGCCGAAGCCGTCTCCGGCGCTGCTCGCATTGACGGTCATCGTGGTGGAGACGCCGTTCAGCAGATAGGGATACGTCATCTGGACCGCATAGCCGCCATTGCCCGGGTTGCCGTTGCCCTGGCGCTTGAGCGAGGCGGTGCGTGTCCCGCCATCCGAACCACGCCATGTCACCCGGTCGACGGCCACGCCGTTGACGGTTGCCGACTGGCTCTGTGCCGCCTCTGCCGGCGGCATGGTCAGAAGAAGGGTTGCGATCAGGCCGGCGGCTGCGGTTTTGAGACCCTGGCTCATGTCTGTTCTCCGATGCGGGTCGGGAGTTGAGGTCGCTCTCTCGCGCCGGTGCGCTAGAGGACGAAATCGGCGGCGACGAGGCTGAGATTGCCGGCGAGGGTGATGTGGAAGTCCGAGACGCCGTCGCCGTTGGTATCGCCGGCGATGGTGGTGACGCCCGGACTGGTGACCGCGGCGCGCAACTCGCCGGCATGGCCGGTGAACAGGCCGGAGCCGATGAAGCCGAAGGCCTGGTTGCCCGCCGCGCCGGTGTTGGCGTCGATCCCCGCCAGGTCGATCTTGTCGCCCTGCGCCCGAGTGAAGTCGGTGATCCGGTCGGCACTGGCCCCGACCACGCTGTCGCCCAAGGCTGTGAACTGGAAGCGGTCCGCCCCGGCGCCGCCGGTGAGGGTGTCCTTGCCGGCCCGGCCGACGAGAAGGTCGTTGCCGTTCCAGCCCTGCAGCACATTGGCCCCGGCATTGCCGTAGAGCTGGTCCCAGCCCTGGCCGCCGGAGAGGTTCTCGATGCCGGAGAGGGTGTCGCCCTGGGCTTCGCCGCCGCTGCCGAGGCCGCTGGCCAGGCTGACCACGACCCCGGTGGCGCCGGTGTAGTAGCTGGCGATGTCGGTGCCGACACCGCCGTCGAGCTTGTCGGCCCCGGCCCCGCCGCGGAGCACGTCGTCGCCGCCCCAGCCGGCCAGCGCATTGGCCCCGGCATCGCCCGCGAGGGTGTCGTTGGCCTGGCCACCGGTGAGGTTCTCGACGCCGGTCAGGACATCGCCCTGGGCTTCACCGCCGCCGGCGGTGTGGGCGCCCAGATCGATCGAGACGCCGGTGGTGGCGTAGTAGTAGCTGGCGGTGTCGATGCCGGTGCCGCCGTCGAACGCATCCGCCCCGCCGCCGCCGCGAAGCACGTCGTTGCCGTCGCCGCCGTCGAGCTGATCCGTTCCGGCCGCCCCGGCCAGCGTGTCGTTGCCGGCGTAGCCGAACAGCTGGTCGCTGCCCGCCGCGCCGGTGACGATGTCGTTCCCGCTTCCACCGGTGTAAGCCAATGCTTCGAAATTCGAGGAGCTGATCGTGCCATCACCGCTCACCCCGTTCAGCATAAAGGTGAGTTGAAGGCCGGAGCCGGCGAAATCCACGATGAGGGTGTCGGCCCCGGCCCCGCCGTCGGCGACGTCGACGCTGGCCGGGTCGCTGAACGTCCGGGTGACGGTGACCTGATCGTCGCCGCCGCCACCGCTCAGAATGTTGCTGCCGCCACCGCCATAGAGTTCGTCATTGCCGTCGCCGCCGTTGAGCTCGTCGTCGCCTCCGTTGCCGAGAAGCACGTCATTGCCCCCGAGGCCATCGATCCGGTCGTTCTCGTCATTGCCGGGCAAGACATCGTCATTTGGGGTGCCGTTGATGATCGCCATGGGCTTGCCTCATGAGCTGATGGACGGGGCGGGCTTCTGCCGGGCGCAAAAACGCGGCCGGATTGTCTTGTCTCCAGCGGGGGAACGCAGCGCTCGATGTGGAACCCGGCCGGTCAGACCGCTATATCCCGCCTTCGCTGCGGCTCGGCACGCCCATATGGGAGGGACAGGGAAAAATTCCGGCGCCGGCAAAAAACAGGCCGGATGGCGATATCCGCCACCCGGCCCTGCGCTTTCCCGAATTCGAATTTGCTGCGCTACGGCAGCAGCACCGTCGACCCCGTGGTCTTCCGCCCTTCCAGGTCGCGATGGGCCTGGGCGGCCTCGCGCAGCGGGTAGGTCTGGGCGATCGAGATCTTCACCGCGCCCTTCGCCACCACGTCGAACAGCTCCGCCGCCGCGGCCTCGTATTCCGGCCTTGTGGCGATGTAGCTGCCCAGCGTCGGCCGGGTCAGGTACAGCGAGCCCTTCTGCGACAGCACCAGCGGGCTGATCGGCGCCACCGGGCCGGAGGCGTTGCCGAAGGTCACCATCATGCCGCGCGGCGACAGGCAGTCGAGTGACCCCTCGAAGGTAGTCTTGCCGACGCCGTCATAGACCACTGGCACGCCCTTGCCGCCGGTGATGGCGCGGACGCGGGAGACGAAATCCTCGGTCGAATAGTCGATCACATGGTCGCAGCCGGCGGCCCGGGCCAGCGCCACCTTCTCAGGCCCGCCGGCGGTGCCTATCACGGTGGCGCCGATATGCTTGGCCCATTGCGCGGCGATCTGGCCGACGCCGCCGGCGGCGGCGTGGAACAGGATGGTCTGGCCCGGCTGGACCGGGAAGGTGCGCCGCAGCAGGTACCAGGCGGTCAGGCCCTTCAGCAGGATCGCGGCCGCGGTGCGGTCGGTGACGCCGTCCGGGATCTTCACCACCTTCTCGGCCGGGATCACCCGCTCCTCGGCATAGCCGCCGGTCGGGCCGTTGCCATAGCCGACGCGGTCGCCGGGCTTGAAGCCGGCGACGTCCGGGCCGACTGCGACGACCTCGCCGGCCGCCTCCTGGCCCAGCACCAGCGGCAACTGCGACTTGTAGAGCCCGTCGCGAATATAGGTGTCGATGTAGTTCAGGCCGATCGCGGTGTGGCGGACCCGGATCTCGCCGGGGCCGGGCGCCGGCACGTCGACCGGCTCCCAGCGCATGACCTCGGGGCCGCCGTTCTCATGGATGCGGATGGCGTGGACCATAAGGGTTCCTCAGCCGAGATGGGTTGTCAGGAAGGCGGCGGTGCGGTCGTTCGCCAGCGTGGCGCCGGCCGCGTCGAAATGCTCGCCGCCGACGCGGGCGAAGGCGTGGTCGAGGCCGGGATAGGCATGCACCGTGACCGTCGGCAGCGACGCCATGCGGGCGCGGATCTGGTCCTGGGCTTCCGGCGGCACGAAGCGGTCTTTCTCGGCGATGTGCAGCATCAGCGGCCGGGTGATGGCGCTGGCCTCCCCCAGCAGCTTGTCGATGCCGACGCCGTAATAGCTGACGGCGCAATCGGCGTCGGACCGGGTGGCCATCAGGAAGGCCAGGCGGCCGCCCAGGCAATAGCCGAGGGCGCCGGCGCGGCCGGAGCATTCCGGCAGGTCGCGCAGCGCGGCCAGCGAGGCGATCAGGTCCTCGACGCCGGCGGTCTCGTTGAAGCCGTTGAACAGGGCGAAGGCCTTGTCCCACTCCGCCTGCGACTTGTCGGTGATGTCGACGCCCGGCTCCTGCCGCCAGAACAGGTCGGGGCACAGGGCGACATAGCCCTGGGCGGCGAGGTCGTCGCAGATCTGGCGCATCACCGCGTTGACGCCGAAGATCTCCTGGATCACCAGGATGCCCGGCCCCGAGCCCGAGGCCGGCCGCGCCAGATACGCGTTGAAGCGGCCGCCATCGGCAGCGGTGATGGTGACTGTCGCCATGGAGTCGCTCTCCCTCGAGCGTTGCGGTGGACGAGGCAATCGAAGCAAACGGGGTGGACGATACCCGCAGCCCGGCGGGCTTGTCACGGCGGGCGAATTGTCCCCGGCGTGGCCCCTGGATCGATTCAATTCGCCGAGAATTTGCCTGGATACCCTTCGAACGCCAGCAGCCGGCGCTTGCGCTCCAGGCCGGAGGTGCTGCCGTAGCCGCCGAGGGCGCCGCCGGCGCCGATGACACGGTGGCAGGGCACCAGCAGCACCAGGTCGTTGCGGCCGCAGGCCTGGCCGACGGCGCGCGGGCCGCTGTTCAGGATATGGGCGACGCCGCCATAGGACGCCGCCTCGCCATAGGGGATGTCGATGATCGCCTGCCGCACCCGCGCCTGGAACGGGCTGGCGGCCGGCGCCATCGGCAGGTCGAAGCGGCGGCGCTTGCCGGCGAAGTATTCTTCGATCTGCCGGATCGCCTTGCGCAGCAGCTTGTTCGCCGGCGGCGCCTCGTCGGACGGGTCCTGGACATGGTCGACCGCGGCGATCACGCCGCCGGCGACGGTGATCCGCACCGGCCCGACCGGGGTGTCGATGGTGGCGGTGGCTCGGTCGGCGGGCGCCCGGCGGGTCATGGTCCGATCATCTCCAGCAGCGCCTGCGGTGTGGTGACCGGGGCCTGGCACACCGGCCCGCGGCAGAGATAGGCGGTCGGCTTGCCGTCCAGCATCGCCTTGCCGGCGGCAGGATGGTCATCCGGCAGAGACGCGCCAGGGTCGAGCCGCAGCAGCATCCGGCCGGGCAGCGACCGGCCGTGCACCGCCCGCAGCAGCGCCTGCGTGGCGGGATCGTCCTTCGCGCCGATGACCACGATCTGCAGCGGCTCCATCCGGTCCTCGGCCCGGTTCAGCCAAGTGGCGAGCGGGATGAAGTTGCGCTGCAACTCGCCGGTGAAGGCGGCGATCAGGGAATCGGCGCGCAGCGCGTACAGCCGGTCGCCGGTCAGGTGATGCAGCCGCGTCAGCACCCCGAGCATGGTGCCGTTGCCGGACGGGACCGCGGCGTCGTACGCGCTCTTGGTGCGTACGATCAGGGCTTCGCCGTCATCTGGGGTCAGGAAGTACCCGCCGCGGCCGCCATCCCAGAAATGGTCGTCGAGCACCGCGGTCCAGCGCTTGGCGTGGTCGAGATAGGAGGCCTCTTCGGTCGCCTCATGCAAGGCCAACGCCGCCGCCGCCATGTCGGCGTAATCCTCGAGCAGCCCGGGTGCGGTGGCCTTGCCGCGGCGCCAGGCATGGGCGAGACGATCGCCCTGCCCGAGCTGCCGGACCACGGCGGCGAAGGCGGTCTCGGCCAATCCGATCCACTCCGGCCGGTCGAAGGCCTCGGCCGCGCGGGCCAGTGCCGCGATCATCAGCCCGTTCCAATCGGCCAGCACCTTGTCGTCCCAGCCGGGCCGTACGCGTACGGCCCTGCGGTCGAGAAGTACGGCGCGGTCTTCCGCCAGCGCCGCCTCGGTCTCGGCATCGCGCAGCGCCGGATCGTGGCGGCGATTGAGGATGGTCTTGCCTTCCCAATTGCCGCCCGGTGTGACGTCGTACGCCTGCTTGAACGCGGCCGACCGTTCCCCGAGTACGGCGTCGATCTCGGCCTCTCTCCAGACGTAGAAGCGCCCTTCCTCGCCCTCGCTGTCGGCGTCCAGCGTGGCGGCGAAGGCACCCCCTTCCGCGATCATCTCGCGCTCGATCCAGGCGACCGTCTCCTCGACCCGGGACGCGTACAGCGGGTCTCGGGTCTCCTGCCAGGCCAGGGTCAGCAGATCGATCAGCTGGGCGTTGTCGTACAGCATCTTCTCGAAATGCGGCGCCAGCCATTCCTCGTCTGTGGAGTAGCGGGCGAAGCCGCCGCCGAGATGGTCGTAGATGCCGCCCTGGCTCATCGCCGTCAGGGTCCGCAGCGCCGCGTCGCGCCAGGCCGGCTGCCGCGACCGAAGCCAGCCGCGCCACAGCAGCTCCAGGAGTCCCGGCTGGGGGAATTTCGGGGCGCCGCGCAGCCCACCCCAGACCGGGTCGAACTGCCCGGCCAGCTGCTTCGCCACCTGGTCGAGCACCTCCAGGCTCAGCCCGGAACCGGGCTGGTTCTCCGATTGCTTGGCCAGCGCCTCGGCCAGGGCGGCGACATTGCTGGTCACCTTCTCCGGCTCGGTGGCATAGGCGGCGGACAGGCCGCGCAGCACGTCGGTGAAGCCGGGGCGGCCCCAGCGGCTGGTCGGCGGGAAATAGGTGCCGCCCCAGAACGGCGCGCCGTCCGGGGTCAGGAACATGGTCAGCGGCCAGCCGCCCTGCTGGCCCAGCATCGCCAGCGCCGACTGGTAGATGGTGTCGACATCCGGCCGCTCCTCGCGGTCGACCTTGATCGACACGAACAGCTCGTTCATCACCGCGGCGATGGCGGGGTCCTCGAAGCTCTCATGCGCCATGACATGGCACCAATGGCAGGCGGCATAGCCGACCGACAGCAGCACCGGCTTGTTCTCGGCCCGGGCGCGGGCGAAGGCCTCCGGCCCCCATGCCTGCCAGTCCACCGGATTGTCGGCGTGCTGCAGCAGATAGGGGCTCGTCTCTTCGGCGAGGCGGTTCGGCATCTCGACATCCGATCTCGTGGTGGCGCCGCAGCGAGCGGCTATACTCTTCTCGACACGATAACGCCGCCGGAGGATCCCGATGAAGGTTTCGATCGATATCGAATGCACGCCGCAGGAGGCGCGAGCCTTCTTCGGCCTGCCGGATGTCGGGCCGATGCAGCAGGCCCTGATGAAGGATCTGGAGGACCGGATGCGCGCCAACCTGGCGGCGATGGAGCCCGAGGCGATGCTGAAGACCTGGCTGCCGGCCAGCATGGAAGGCTTCGAGACGCTGCAGCGCGCCTTTTGGCAGGGCATGACCGGCGGCAAGGGAGGCAAGTCCTGAGCGTGCGTGTTTCACGTGAAACACCGGCTGGAGCCTCAGGTCCCGCTCGATGACCGCTCGCGACACCATCTTCGCACCGGCGACCCCTGCCGGGCGCGGCGGGGTGGCGGTGCTGCGCATCTCCGGCCCCGGCGCCGGGCCGGCGCTGCAGGCCCTGACCGCACGTCCCCTTCCCGCCCCTCGCCTGGCAAGCCTGACGGAGCTGCGCGACCCGGCCGACGGTGCGCCGCTGGACCGCGGGCTCGCGCTCTGGTTCCCGGGGCCGGCCAGCTACACCGGCGAGGATGTGGTCGAACTGCATCTTCATGGCGGCCGGGCGGTGACCCGCGGCGTGGTCGAGGCGCTGTCCCGGATCGCCGGCCTGCGTCCGGCCGAGCCCGGCGAGTTCACCCGGCGGGCCTTCCTGGCCGGCAAGCTCGACCTGACCGAGGCGGAGGCGGTGGCCGATCTGGTCGACGCCGAGACCCGGGCCCAGCGTCTGCAGGCGCTGCGCCAGCTCGGCGGTGTGCTCGGTCAGCTCTATGAGGGCTGGCGCTCCGCGCTGATGCGCGCCCTGGCGATGATCGAGGCGGCGCTCGACTTCCCGGATGAGGGCTTGCCGCCGGACCTGGCGGCGGAGGCGGAGCGGATCGTGGCCGAAGTGTCGGCCGCGATCGCCGCCCATCTCGACGATGCCGGGCGCGGCGAACGGCTGCGCGAGGGCGTGCACATCGCCATCCTCGGCCCGGTCAATGCCGGCAAGTCCAGCCTGCTGAACGCCCTGGCCCGGCGCGACGCCGCCATCGTCTCCGACCGGCCGGGTACGACGCGGGACGTGGTCGAGGTCGCGCTCGACCTGCGCGGCTTCCCCGTGGTGCTGGCCGACACGGCCGGGCTGCGCGACACCGCCGACGAGATCGAGGCCGAGGGCATCCGCCGATCCCACCGCCGCGCCGCCGAGGCCGATCTGCGCCTGGTCATCCGCGACGCCGGTGAGCCGATGCCTGCCGACCCGGCGCTCGGTCCCGGACCGGACACGATTCGCGTGCTCAACAAGATCGACCGCGCGCCCGATGCGCCGCGAGCGGGGGACGAGATCGCCCTGTCCGTCCGCACCGGCACCGGCCTCGACCGGCTGCTCGATGTCCTGGCCGAGGCGGTGGAGCGGCGGCTGACCGGCGACGGTTCCCCCGCCCTCACCCGGGCCCGCCACCGCGCGGCGCTGGAGGATGCGCGCGAGGCCCTTGCCCGGGTCCCGTCCGCTCCGTTGCCGGAGCTGGCGGCGGAGGATCTGCGCCTGGCCCTGCGCGCCATCGGCCGCATCACCGGCCGGGTCGATGTCGAGGACATGCTCGACCTGCTGTTCGGCAGCTTCTGTATCGGCAAGTGAGATGTTTCACGTGGAACAGCGCTCAGTCGAAGTGCCCCAGCACCGCGTTGGCCAGCGATCGGACCGATGAAGCCCGTCCGGCGCCCAGCAGGAGGGCAAGGTCTGTGGCCTGCGCCACGGTCATCGAGCCGCTGATCTGCACCCGGCCGCCGATGATCGGTTCGCGGATGATCGGGGCCGTGATCAGCGCCTCGTCGACCAGTACGGCCAGGATCCGGCCGACATTATCGGTGGTGGCCCGGGCCAGCCGATCGCGGCCGGACGGGGTCAGTGTCAGTTCGACGACTGGGCTCGACGAAAGCGGATCGGTCCGGGCCACGGCCGAGGCGATGTCGTCGGTGGACAGTACGGCCTTCGGCTGCAGATAGAGAACCCGGCCGTTGCCCTCGATTCGGGCTAGGCCGGGCGCCGGTTCGGTCTCGGCGAAGCGCAGTTGCACATCCGGCGGGGTGGTCGAGGCCGCCGGCGGCACCCCAATCGGGCTGGTCAACGCGACCGCAAGGGCCGTGGCAGCAAGAGCCAGGGTGGAGAAGATAGAGAGCACGGGCACTCCTTGGCGATGTTTCACGTGAAACACGCCGTTTTGGCGCAGGCGCAATTTGACCCTGCCCCTTCGTCTCCGTAAAGTCCGCCGCCATGGAACGGTACGATGTCATCGTGGTCGGCGGCGGCCATGCCGGATGCGAGGCGGCGGCGGCCGCGGCGCGGTTCGGTGCGCGCACGGCGCTGGTCACCCAGCAGCTCGACTCGATCGGTGAGATGTCCTGCAACCCGGCTATCGGCGGCCTGGGCAAGGGCCATCTGGTGCGCGAGATCGACGCGCTGGACGGGGTCATGGGCCGGGTGATCGACCGCGCCGGCATCCAGTTCCGCATCCTCAACCGCAGCAAGGGGCCGGCCGTTCGCGGGCCCCGCGCCCAGGCCGACCGCAAGCTGTACCGCCAGGCGATGCAAGCGGTGCTGGCCGAGCAAACGGATCTCGACCTCGTCGCCGGCTCGGTCGAGGACCTGGTCTTCGATTCGACCGGCGCTGTCTCCGGCGTGGTGCTGGCCGACGGCCGCACGCTGGCGGCGGGCGCCGTGGTGCTGACCACCGGCACCTTCCTCAACGGGCTGATCCATATCGGCGAGGAGCAGCGGCCTGCCGGTCGCGTTGGCGATGCGCCATCGATCGGCCTGGCCGCGACCCTGCACCGGCTCGGTCTCGCCCTCGGCCGGCTGAAGACCGGCACGCCGCCGCGGCTCGACGGCCGCACCATCGACTGGGCGGCGCTGGAGGAGCAGAAGGGCGACGATCCGCCGGTGCCCTTCTCCGACCTCACCGACCGGATCACAGTGCCGCAGGTCTCCTGCTTCATCACCTATACGACGCCGGCGGCGCATGCGCTGATTCGCGCCAACCTGCACCGGGCGCCGATGTATTCCGGGCAGATCGACAGCGTCGGCCCGCGCTACTGTCCGTCGATCGAGGACAAGGTGGTGCGCTTCGCCGACAAGGAGCGGCACCAGATCTTCCTGGAGCCGGAGGGGCTGGACGACCCGACGGTGTATCCGAACGGCATCTCCACCTCCCTGCCCCGCGACGTGCAGGAGGGGCTGGTGCGCGGCATCCCGGGGCTGGAGCAGGCCGTGATCCTGCGTCCCGGCTACGCCATCGAATACGACTTCGTCGATCCGCGGCAGCTCGACCGGTCGCTGATGCTGCGGGCGGTGCCGCGGCTGTTCCTGGCCGGCCAGATCAACGGCACCACCGGTTATGAGGAGGCGGCGGCGCAGGGGCTGATGGCCGGGCTGAACGCCGCCCGCGCCGTGGCCGGCAACGACCCGCTGCTGCTCGACCGGGCCGAGGCCTATGCCGGCGTGATGATCGACGACCTGGTCACCCGCGGCGCCCCCGAGCCCTATCGCATGTTCACCTCGCGCGCCGAGTACCGGCTGGTGCTGCGCGCCGACAATGCCGACCAGCGCCTGACCGCCCGCGGCATCGCCGCCGGCTGCGTCGGGGCGGAGCGGCAGGCGCTGTTCGCCCGCAAGGCGGCGGCGCTGGAGGCGGCGCGGCAGACGATCCGGGCGCTGTCGCTGACCCCGACCGAGGCGCGACGCCACGGCCTGGCGGTCAACCAGGACGGCGTGCGGCGCGACGGCATGGATCTGCTGCGCTACCCCGCGATCGATCTGGCCGCCCTCGCCCGCATCTGGCCGGAGCTGGCGGAGTGGCCGGAGGCGGTGGCGGAGCAGATCGAGACCGAGGCGAAATACGCCGGCTATCTCGACCGGCAGGAGGCCGACATCCGTGCCTTCCGCCGCGACGAGGGGCTGGCCCTGCCAGCGGAGTTGGATTTCGATGCGATCGGCAGCCTGTCGAACGAGATCCGCCTGATCCTGAAGCGGTCGCGGCCGCCGACGCTGGGCGCTGCGGCCCGGTTGCCGGGCGTGACCCCGGCCGCGCTGGTCGCCTTGCTGAAGCATGTTCGGCGCGATTCGGAGGACCGGCGTGCCATCGCCTGAGGCCGCCTTCCCCCTGCCCCCGGACCTCCCGGAAAAGCTCGACCACTACGAGGCGCTGCTCCGGAAGTGGCAGGGGGCGATCAACCTGGTCGCGCCCTCGACCCTGCCCGAGGCGCGGCGCCGGCATTTCGAGGATTCGCTGCAGCTGGTGCCGCTGATTCCGACCGGTGCCCGGACGCTGGTCGATCTCGGCAGCGGCGCCGGCTTCCCGGGGTTGGTGCTGGCGCTGGCCACCGGGCTGGAGACGCATCTGATCGAGAGCGATCAGCGCAAGGCCGAGTTCCTGCGCGCTGTTTCACGTGAAACACAGGCGCCGGTTACGGTGCATGCGAGGCGAATCGAGCAGGTGCCGGCCTTCCGCGCCGATGTGGTCACCGCGCGCGCACTGGCCGCCCTGCCGGTCCTGCTCGGTCATGCCGCCCGATTCGCCGGCCCGCACACCGTCGCGATCTTTCCCAAGGGCCGCGCGGCCGAGGCCGAATTGACCGCCCTGCCGCCATCGCCGAAGATGACCATAGACCTCCATCCGAGCCGGACCGATCCCGACGCCGTGCTCATCCGCATCGAGGGGTTTGCCCGTGGCTGACGACGCCCAGCTGACAACCATGACACCGGTGGCCGACACGCCCCGCCTCACCCGCACCATCGCCATCGCCAACCAGAAGGGCGGTGTCGGCAAGACCACCACGGCGATCAACCTGGCCACCGCCCTGGCCGCCGTGCGCAAGCGCGTGCTGGCGATCGACCTCGACCCGCAGGGCAACGCCTCCACCGGCCTCGGCCTGCCGCGGGCCAAGCGCGGCGTCGGCTCCTACGACCTCTTGTTCGGCACCACCAGCGTCGCCGATTCGGCGGTGGCCACCGAGGTGCCGGGGCTTGACCTGATCCCCGCCTCAGTCGACCTCGCCGGCGCCGAAGTGCAGCTGGTCGAGGCGGTGCGCCGCGAATACCGGCTGCGCAGCGCCCTCAGGCCCCATGCCGACGGCTACGACTATGTGCTGATCGACTGCCCGCCCTCGCTCGGTCTCCTCACCCTCAACGCGCTGACCGCGGCCGATGCCGTGCTGGTGCCGCTGCAATGCGAGTTCTATGCGCTGGAGGGGCTCAGCCACCTGATCCGGACGATCGAGCGCGTCCGCAAGGCCTTCAACCCGGCGCTCGATATGCAGGGAATCGTGCTGACCATGTATGACCGGCGGAACAACCTCTCCGACATGGTGGCGCGCGATGTGCGCCAGCATCTCGGGGCCAAGGTCTATGAGACGGTGATCCCGCGGAACGTCCGCGTCTCCGAGGCGCCGTCGCATGGCAAGCCGGTCCTGGTCTACGACCTCGCCTCCTCCGGCGCCCAGGCCTATGTCCATCTCGCCTCCGAGATGCTGAAACGCGAAGAGCAGAGGAGCGCGGCATGAGCGCGGCCGAAAGTAGCCACCGCCGCCGCCCCAGCCTGGGCCGCGGCCTCGACGCCCTGTTCGGCGAGGCCGAGGAGGCCGATATCGCCGCTGCCAGCGAAGGCGGCGAGCCGCGGGCGCCGCGCAGCCTGCCGGTCGAGTTCCTGAGCCCCGGTCCGTTCCAGCCGCGGCGGAAGTTCGACGAGGCCGAAATGGACCGGCTGGTCGAGTCGATCCGCACCCAGGGCGTGCTGCAGCCGATCCTGGTGCGGCCGGTCGAGGGCAAGGCTGACCGCTATCACATCATCGCCGGCGAGCGCCGCTGGCGCGCGGCGCAGAAGGCCAAGCTGCACGAGGTTCCTGTGGTGGTCCGGCCGATGTCGGACCGCGACGCGCTGCAGATCGCGATCATCGAGAACGTCCAGCGCCAGGACCTGACGGCGCTGGAGGAGGCCGAGGGCTATCAGCGGCTGATCGCCGATTTCAGCCTGACCCAGGAGGATGTAGCCCAGGCCGTGGGCAAGAGCCGCAGCCACATCGCCAACACGCTGCGCCTGCTCGACCTGCCGGACACGGTGCTGGCCCAGCTGCAGGAGGGGCTGCTGACGGCGGGCCACGCCCGGGCGCTGCTGGGTTGCCCGGACCCGGAGGCGGCGGCGCGGACGGTGATCGCCAAGGGGCTGAACGTTCGCCAGACCGAGCAGCTGGCCCGCGACGCCCGCGATCAGCCCCCTGCCCCGTCCCGACCGGCGGTGCGCGACCCGAACATCGTGGCGATGGAGCGGGACATCGAGACCCGCCTGGGCTTCAAGGTGAAGATCGACACCCGCGACAACACCAGCGGCACAGTCCACATCCAGTACAGCAACCTCGACCAGTTCGGCGCCCTGCTGATGCGGTTGCAGGGCACGAAGGAGAGGTGGTAGGGCGGCGCGGCCGCGGCCCTTCTTCCCCCATTGCCATGCCCGGGCTTGACCCGGGCATCCAGAGAATGTCGAGACCCTCTGGATTGCCGGGTCAAGCCCGGCAATGACAGAAGTGGGGATGCCGAATTAATATAACTAACTGAAATTGTTCAGTTTTTCCGCGCCACGGCCCGGGCGATGCGAAGCAGGGTGGCGGCGCAGATGGTTTCCGGCGGGCGGCCGGTGCGCTTGCATTCGGCCTCGGCCTCGATCAGGCGGCGCAGCGCCTCGCCGATCTGGGCTTGGTTCCAGCGCCGGACCTGGGTGCGCATCGCCGGCTTGGCCTTGAAGAACACCGGTGGCCGCAGCGCCGCCATGGCCGCATCCGGCGCGTCGCCGCTGTCGATCATCACCGCCAGCTGGTGCAGCCGCAGGAAGTGGCGCTGTACCGCGCGCAGGATGCCGATGGCCTCACCGCCCTCCGACAGCAGCCGGTTGAGCGCGCGGTCGAGGCCCGGCAGGTCGCCATCCGCCACCGCCATGGCAAGGTCGTCCAGCGACCGCTCGGTGGCGTCGCCGATGCAGGCGCGCACTGCCTCGACATCGACGCGGCCACCCTCGCCCGCATAGGCGATCAGCTTCTCGATCTCGCGCCGGGCGATCTGGCGGTCGCCGACCAGCGACGCGGCCAGCAGGTGCTCGGCCTCGCCATCGGCCGAGACCTTCGCTTCGGCCAGCAGGCGATGGATGAAGCGGCCGATCGCTTCCTCGTCCGGCATGTAGCAGGCGATGGCCGCAGCCCCGTCCGCCGCCTCTGCCAGCTTGCGCAGGGCCGAGCGCGGGGTCAGCTCGTCCGCCTCCAGCACGATCAGCGTGTCGGTCTCGCCGCCCTTCAGCGCGGCCTCCAGCGCCGGCGCCACCGCATCGGTCGCATCGCGTACCCGCACCAGGCGGCGGCCGCCGATCAGCGACAGGGCGAAGACCTCGTCGACCAGCCGGGATGGGTCGCGGCCGATCTCGGCCGCTGCCAGCTCGGCGACGCGGAACGGGTCGGTCGGCGGGTCGATCACGCCGCGAGCCAGCGTGTCGGCATAGTCGCGCACGGCGCCGGCATCCGGGCCGTACAGCAGCACCGCGCGGATGCCGGGATCGGGCCGCCGGACGAAGCTGTCGATCCGGTTCGGCGGCAGCTTCACGGATGCCGGTCGAAATAGAGCGCGAGGCGGGTTCGGATGTCCTCGCCCAGCGACTTCAGCGCCCGCTCGCGGGCATCGCGCTCGCCGACAAGGGTGGTGTATTGGTCGGCCAGGATGTTGTAGCTGGTGATCTCGCTGGCCGAGTCGGAGAAGACCGGCTGGCCGGTCTTGCGGTCGGTCAGAACGAAGCTGGCCGTCAGCGTCAGGTTCCTGCGCGTCGTCGTCAGGTCGCTGATCAGGTTCACGTCCTGCTGCGACTCGGCGAGAGTGACACCGAGGTCGTAGGCCGGCTGTGCCGGCCGGCCCTGCGGGTTCAGGCTGCGGATCAGCTCGGTGCGCAGGATCTGGCCCGACCGATCGCCGATAACGCCGACATTGACCTGCCCCAGCCGGTCGGACATCGCCGCGCCGACCGAGTTGGTGCCGTAGAGCGGCTTGAGACCACAGGCGCCGAGCGCGAGGATCAGGAGCAGCGGCGCTGCGAGTCTAGCCCACGACATTGACGATCCTGTTCGGGACGACGATGACCTTGCGGACGGTGCGGCCCTCGAGCGCGCGGGCGACGTTGGCGTCGGCCAGAGCGGCCTCGCGCGCCGTCGCCTCGTCCGCGTCGCGCGGCAGCAGGATGGTGGCGCGCAGCTTGCCGTTGACCTGGACCGCGACGGTCGCGGTGTCGTCGACCAGCAGCGCCGGATCGGGCTTCGGCCAGGGGGCGTCGGCCAGGAGCCCGTCATGGCCCAGATGCTGCCACAGCGCCTCGCCGACATGCGGCACCATCGGGCCGATCAGCCGGACCACGCCATCGAAGGCCTCGCGCAGCGCCCAGGCTTCGCCCTGCCCCGTGCCGTCGATCTTCTGAACCAGGTTGGTCAGCTCTCGGATGCGGGCCACGGCCTTGTTGAAGTGGAACCGCTCCAGATCATCGCCGACGCCGGCAATGGTCTTGTGCAGCGCCCGGCGCAGCCCTTCGGCCGCCGGGCTGAAGCCGTTCGGCGGCGGCGCCCCGGCCGCCGGCAGCGCCACGGGCGCCTCGGTCACCAGCCGCCACAGCTGCTGCAGATAGCGCCAGGCGCCCTCGATGCCGGCCTCGGTCCACTCCATGTCGCGGTCCGGCGGGCTGTCGGACAGGATGAACAGCCGCGCCGCATCGGCGCCGTAGGTGTCGATGATCACCTGCGGGTCGACCGTGTTGCGCTTGGACTTCGACATCTTCTCGATGCGTCCGGCCGTGACCGGCGCGCCGCCGGCCAGCGTCGTCCAGACGCCCTGGTCGTCGCGGCTGACCTCGGTCGGGTACAGCCAGGCGCCTTGGGCGTCGCGATAGGTCTGGTGCGTGACCATGCCCTGGGTGAACAGCCCGGCGAAGGGCTCGTCGATGCCGAGATAGCCGCAGCGCTTCAGGGCCCGGACGAAGAAGCGCGAATACAGCAGATGCAGCACCGCATGCTCGATGCCGCCGACATACTGGTCGACCGGCAGCCAGCGGTCGACCGCGGCCCGGTCGAAGGCGCCCTCGGCCCGCGGCGAGCAGAAGCGCGCGAAGTACCAGGAGGATTCGAAGAAGGTGTCGAAGGTGTCGGTCTCGCGCCGGGCCTCGCCGCCGCAGCTCGGGCAGGCGACGTGCTTCCAGGTCGGGTGCCGGTCCAGCGGGTTGCCCGGCTGGTCGAAGGTCACGTCCTCCGGCAGGGTCACCGGCAGCTGGTCCTCCGGCACCGGGACGATGCCGCATGTCTCGCAATGGATGATCGGGATCGGGCAGCCCCAATAGCGCTGGCGCGACACACCCCAGTCGCGCAGCCGGTAGCGCACCGTCCCCTCGCCCGCCTGGCGCTGCTGCAGGGCGGCGATGGCGATGTCCTTGGCCTCGGAGACCGTGACCAGACGATCGGGCGTCAGCGGGCCCAGCTCGTAGGCGAAAGCGCCATCGGCGGCGACCATCGCCTCGGCCATGGCCGCGCCGTCGGGCCGGTCCGTGCCGGCCTGCCACAGCACCGGGATGATTGGCAGGCCGTAGGCGCGGGCGAAGTCGAAGTCGCGCTGGTCATGCGCCGGGCAGCCGAAGATGGCGCCGGTGCCATATTCCATCAGCACGAAATTGGCGACATAGACCGGGACGGTGAGGCTCGGGTCCAGCGGGTGGACGGCGCGAACACCGGTGTCGATGCCGCGCTTCTCCTGCGTCTCGATCGCCGCCTCGCTGGTGCCGCTGCGGCGGCACTCGGCGACGAACTCGGCCACCGCCGGGCTGCCGCGGCCGATCTCCTCGGCCAGCGGGTGGTCGGGCGAGACGGCGCAGAAGCTGGCGCCGAACAGCGTGTCCGGCCGGGTGGTGAAGATCTCCAGCCCGTCGCCGCGGCCCTGCAGCGGGAAGGTGACGCGGGCGCCGACCGACCGGCCGATCCAGTTCTCCTGCATCAGCCGCACCCGCTCAGGCCAGCGCTCCAGCGTCGGCAGCGCTGCCAGCAGATCGTCGGCGTATTCGGTGATGCGCAGGAACCACTGGTTCAGGCGCCGCCGCTCGACCGGGGCGCCGGAGCGCCAGCCGCGGCCGTCGATCACCTGCTCATTGGCCAGGACGGTGTTCTCGACCGGATCCCAGTTGACCCAGGAGTCCTTGCGGTAGGCCAGGCCCGCCGCCAGGAAGTCCAGGAACATCTTCTGTTCGTGGCGGTAGTAGTCCGGATGGCAGGTCGCGATCTCGCGGTCCCAGTCCAGCGACAGCCCCATGGACTGCAGCTGGCTGCGCATCGCCGCGATGTTCTCGTAGGTCCAGGTGGCCGGATGGGCGCCGCGCTCGATCGCCGCGTTCTCCGCCGGCAGGCCGAAGGCGTCCCAGCCCATCGGGTGCAGCACGTCGAAGCCCAGCGCCCGGCGATGCCGCGCCACCACGTCGCCCAGCGTGTAGTTGCGGACATGGCCCATATGGATGCGCCCCGAGGGATAGGGGAACATCTCCAGCACGTAGTATTTCGGCCGGTCGCCGAGCGTCTCGAGCCGGAAGGTGCCGCGCTCCCGCCACACGGCCTGCCATTGCGCTTCGGTCTCTCGGTGGTTGTAGCGGGACATTTCGGTCTCTGTGCCTGCGAACCCAGGCATTTACAGGGAAAGGGCGCCGGGGATCAATCCCGCGGCGCCCTGCGATCCAAAACCCGTCAGCCGCGTCCCGGCGTTACTGGGCTGCGTCCGTCTGCAGGCCGGTGATGCGCAACTGCCGCGCCTTGGTCAGGATGGTGTCCTCGAGCGCGCTGGCCATGGTGGTCGGCGCCGGGGCATCGGCCCAGCCGCCGCGGCCCTGGACCTGGCGGAACACGCTGACCCGGACGCCGTCGGAGCGCAGCTCGCGGCCGAGGATGTAGACGTTCAGCTTGTAGCGCTCGCCGGGCGCGTTCGGCGCCGTATACCAGTCGGTGACGATGGTGCCGCCGAACGGGTCGGCACTGCTGATCGGCATGAAGGACACGGTGTCGAGGCTGGCCCGCCACAGATAGGCATTGACGCCGAGCACCGCGCCCTCGCCGAGATCTTCCTTCTTGTCGGCGCCGGCTCCGAAGGTCAGACCGCCCGAGCCGAAGATGCTCTGATTGTCCGGCGGCGTCCGCTCGCGGGACGGGCCCAGCTCCGGGCTGGGGCCGACCTTGACGCCGTCGTCGGAGGAGCAGGCGACGAGCGCAAGGGCAGCCGTCGTCAGGGCGATCAGAACTCTCGGCGGCATGGGCGGGGCCAGATAGAAAAAGGGAGCGGCATGATAGCCGCTCCCCTCTCGAAGGCTAGCTTTTTATCAGTCGATCAGAACGCGACCGAGACACCGGTCAGGAACGTCGCCTGCTCCCAGGAGTCGTCGCTGTTGACGACGACGCCATTAATCTCCTGCTTGCGGAAGTTCTGGATTTCATACACCACCTCGGCGTAGGTGTTCAGACCCGGCGCCAGGTTGTAGTTCACAGTCACGGCCGCGACGTGGTTGTCCTTCAGGTCGAAGAGGTCGTCGCCGCCCGTGCCGGACATGTCGTTGTTCTTGGCGGCCCAGGTGTAGGCATAGCCGAGACCGAAGTTCAGCGCACCCATGCTGTAGCCGAGGCCGAAACCGATGGTGTCGAAGTTCTTGTCGGTCTGGCCGGCGCCGAAGCCGCTCGGGGTGCCGACCCAGACGAGGCTGCCGACGATGCCGCCGAAGCCGACCTGGGCACCGGCGCTGTAGGTCTCGAGGTCCCAATGGTTGTCGATACCATTGGCATAGCTGGCGGTGCCGCGGACCTTGACGCTGGTGCCGTCGAACTCGCCCTCGTAGCCGAGGCCGCCGCTGATGGCGTTCTCGAACACCTGGCCGCCGTTGAACAGGTCGGCCCGGCCCTGGGTGCCGTTGCTCAGGTTCTTGTCGTCGGAGATCACCGGAGTGAAGCCGACGGCGAAGATGAAGCCGCCGATGCTCGGCGAGGAGTACTTGATGCTGGTGCTCTTATCCAGGCCCGAGTGGTAGGTCGGATCGAGCGAGAAGAAGTCGCCGCCGCCGTAGCGGTAGTTGCCGTCCAGGTTGTCGCCGTAGCCGCCCTGCGCGTTCAGGATGTCGTCGGGCGCGAAGAAATAGCCGAAGTCACCGGCAACCTGGGGCGAATCGCCCAGGGTGATGGTGCCCATTTCGGGGGTCTTCAAATAGATGTACTGCCGGTCGACCGTGACGTCCTGACGACGGTTGACGTTGTTCATACGGATGCGGGCACCGTATTCCAGGCCGCTGTCCGTGACGTTCTTGATGTCGAACTGCAGACGGCCGTTCGAGTTGAAATCGTACTCGCGATCCCGGCCGTCGTCGCTGGAGCCGATGATCAGGCCGGCTTCCCAAGCGACGAAGCCGCTGATCTTCATCTCGAGGCCGGACGTAATCGCCTTGTCCTCCGCCAGCGCCGGCATCGCGACCAGCGCGGCAGCGGCCAGCGCCGTCCCACCCAGCAGAATCTTCTTCATTCCTACCTCCTAACGCGGCCGAGCGGCCGGATGTCCCTTAGATGTCCCCTCGAAGACGACACCACAGCCAGGGTGCGAATGGCGTCGATCTGCAGGTTATACGGGGCAGCCATGCCACCCGACAATCCGCAAGTTGCACAGAAGTCACAAAAGCTCGGACGTGTGGTTCCATTGCAACATGCGATGGGAACGGTCCCGCCGGACTCCCGACCGGACGTCCGCGACCGGCGGTATGCTTGGCAAATGGGGAGCAGCCGAAAGGTGATCCGGCGGCGGCGGGGGACGGCAAGCGGTATGCGGCGCCCGGCCGCAGGCGTTGCAAACCCGCATCGTTGTGCCGGATTGTCGCAGTATGACGGCCATCACACCTGCGGGAGATAGCCGTCCGCCGCGGCCGGCGACCGCCGCCGCCGCCGGTAGCACCCCGCCGAACCCGCGCTACGGACGTTGCAATCCGGCATCGTCATGCCGGATTCTGGCGGCATGACGACCATCACACTCGCAGAGGCGATCGCCTCTCTTCGATCGCGGATCGGGGCCGCCGCCCGGGCCGCCGGCCGTGACCCCGCCGCGGTCACGCTCGTCGCCGTTTCCAAGGTCCAGCCGGAGGAGCGCATCGAGGCCGCGCTCGCCGCCGGCCAGCGGGTGTTCGGCGAGAACCGGGTGCAGGAGGCGCAGGGTCGCTGGGCCGAGCGCCGCGCGGCCCGGCCGGACCTGCAACTGCGGCTGGTCGGGCCGCTGCAGACCAACAAGGTCAAGGATGCGGTGCGGCTGTTCGACGTGATCGAGACGGTCGACCGGCCGAAGCTGGCGCGCGCCCTGGCCGAGGCGATGGCGGCGACCGGGCGCAGGCTCGACTGCCTGCTCCAGGTCAACACCGGCGAGGAGCCGCAGAAGGCCGGCGTGATCCCGCGCGAGGCCGAGGATCTCTACCGCCTGTGCACCGAGGAGTGCGGCCTGGCGGTCCGCGGCCTGATGTGCATCCCGCCGGTGGAGGAGCCGCCGGCGCTGCACTTCGCGCTGCTGGCCGACCTGGCCGGGAAACTCGGCCTGCCGGTGCTGAGCATGGGGATGAGCGACGATTTCGAAACCGCGGTGCGCTACGGCGCCACCCATGTCCGGGTCGGCACCGCGCTGTTCGGTGCCCGGGTCACGCCGGACCGGCCGCCGCCAGCCTGACCACCAGCGCATCGCCGGGCGCGGCTGCGGCCAGGAGTTCGACCAGATCGGCCCGGGCCAGGGCGACGCAGCCCTCGGTCGGGGCCCAATCCGGCCGGGCGAGGTGGACGAACACGGCGCTGCCGAGACCCGCGACCGGAGGATCGTCGTTGTGGCCGATCACGATCACAAGGTCGTACAGCGCATCGTCCCGCCACATCCGCTCGTGCCGGGCCGGGTGGGGCAGGCGGACCGGGCGGTTATAGGCCGGGTCGGCCGGGTCGTCGCACCAGCCGTCCTCCGGCGCGATCGCGGCGCAGGGCAGGGCGGTCGCAGGGGGCGGGCTGCGGTCCGGCCGGTACAGCACCCGGCGCAGCGGGAATCGCCCGATCGGTGTCGCCCCGTCGCCCTCGCGCTTGTCCGGCCGCACCCCGCCCTTGCCGAGGGCGCAACTCCTTCGGCCGAACCCCCAGTCGATCCATCCCTCCGCCGAAACCACCACCTGCACCGCTTCGCCTCCTCTCGGTCGCCAATGCCGGCGGTCGTGCTAGATTGCCGACCCATGGCCATCGCATCCGACACGCCTGACGCCAGGAAACGGCTTCTTCTCGCCTGCGGCAACAGCGCGCTGCGCGCGCTGCTGGGCGAGCAGTTCGCGGCATCGGCCGATTTCGCCGCCACGGCCGTGGCGGAAGCGGCCGCGGCCGAGGCGGCGGTCGCCGGCGGCGATTTCGCCGCCGCGATCATCGACGACGCGATCGTCGACGATGGGGAAGCCGAGCCTGGGCCCGAGACGCTGTGCGGCCGGCTGCGCGACTCCGGCCTGGCCGGGCCGATTCTGGCGATCGGCGACCGGGCCGAGCGCTTCGCCGACGCCGATGCGATGCTGCGCCCGCCGATCCGGATCGGCGTCCTGCTGACCAGCCTGCGCGCCGCCCTGGCCCGGCGCGGCCAGGCCCGGCCGGACCCCGATCTCGGCCCCTATCGTTTCGACCCCACCGGCCTGCGCATGATCCACATGACCGACGGGCGGGAGATCCGGCTGACCGCCAAGGAGGCAGCGATCCTGCGCCATCTGCGCCGGCACGACGGCGCCACCGTGCCGCGCGACGCCCTGCTCGACGCCGTCTGGGGCTATGCCTCCGGGGTCGCCACCCACACGGTGGAGACCCATATCTATCGTCTGCGGCGCAAGATCGAGGCCGACCCGACGCGGCCGGCGCTGCTGCTGACCGTTCCCGGCGGATACGCCCTGGGCGGCCGGGCGCCGGGCGAGGAGAAAGGGCCGTGACTCGGGCGATGCATCCTGTGACGGGCGACACAGACACCGGCTCCCGGCCGTGTTTCATCATCAATATGTCGAAAAGACCTTTTTTCTCGACTCGTGCGACTCGGTGCGCGACAGTTTCCTCCGCCGGCGTCCTCGGACGTGACGGATGGTTTCCCGCGCGCCGAGAGTCAGACTGACGCGCCTATGGCGAAGACGACGAGCGACCTTATGCTCCGGTTCTGGGGTGTTCGCGGCAGCATCGCCTGCCCGGCCTCCTGCAACATGCGCTACGGCGGGAACACGAGCTGTATCGAGATCCGGCGCGGCGACGACCTCCTGGTCATCGACGGCGGTACGGGGCTGCGCGACCTCGGCCATCGGCTGATGGAGGAGGGGCGGCCGGATGTCGACGTGTTCTTCACCCACACCCATTGGGACCATGTCTGCGGCGTGCCGTTCTTCAAGCCGGCCTACGCCAAGGGCCGCAAGGTGCGGTTTTGGGCCGGCCACCTGAAACCGCAGAACAAATCGATCTATTCGGTGTTGTGCGAGACGATGATGGCGCCGCTGTTCCCGGTGCCGATCGGCGTCTTCCAGGACTGCGAGTATCACGATTTCGACTGCGGCACCCCGATGGAGCCCTTCCCGGGCATCAAGCTCAACACCTGCTGGCTCAACCACCCGAACCTCGCCTGCGGCTACCGCATCGATGTCGGGGGCAAGAGCATCTGCATCATCACCGACACCGAGCACCGGCCGGACGGGGTGGACCAGGTCATCGCCGATTTCGTTCGCGGCGCCGACATCATGGTGTATGACGCCATGTTCACGGATGAGGAGTATCCGAGATTTGTCGGCTGGGGCCATTCAACCTGGCAGGAAGCGCTCCGCCTTGCGGACGCCGCCGATGTCGGCCGGGTCGTGCTGTTCCACCACGATCCCAATCACGATGACGCGTTCCTGGACCGGATCGCGGATGCTGCAGACCGCCGGCGTCCCGGCACGCTGGTCGCCCACGAAGGCATGACGTTGCACCCTTGAGTTCGAACACTCCCCCCGATTTCGGCCGCCGCCTACGACGCTTGCGCCTAGGCCTCGCCACCCTGTTCGGCCGCCAGCCGAAGGGCTTCTTCATCCCCTGCAGCTACGCCGACGAGGTGCCGGACACGCTCCTGCCCTATGCCGGGCACGAGGCCCTGTTCCGTGCCTCCGAGCCGGTGTTCCAGGCCGTGCTCGACGTCATCGAAGGCTATCGCGACGGCCTGCTGGCGATCGGCGCGACCGAGCGCGAATCGCCGCCGCCGCAGCCGCGCTGGAACCAGGGCTGGTTCGCCCGGCTCGACGCTGCCGCGGCCTATGCCATGGTGCGGGCGCGGCAGCCGGCACGGATCGTCGAGGTCGGCTCCGGCCATTCCACCCGCTTCATGATCCGGGCGGCGGTCGACGGCGACCTGGCGCTGGAGTTCACCGCCATCGACCCCGCTCCGCGGGCCAGCATCGCCGAGCTCGGCATCACCCATCTCGAGCAGACGGTGCAGGAGGCCGGGACCGAGCCCTATCGCGACCTGGCCGAAGGCGACATCCTGTTCATCGATTCGAGCCACATCGCCATGCCCGGCACCGATGTGGACTTCCTGGTGAACCAGGTGCTGCCCTGCCTGGCGCCCGGCGTGCTGGTGCACATCCACGACATCTGCCTGCCCGACCCCTATCCCGACGCATGGGGGTGGCGCGGCTACAACGAGCAGCAGCTGGTGGCGGCGCTCTTGACCGGCGGCGGCTTCAAGCCGGTCTTCGCCAGCCACTACGCGGCGACGCGGATGGCCGAGGCGGTGTCGCGCACCGTGATCGGCCAGCTGCCGCTGCGCGACGGCACGCCCGAGACCAGCCTGTGGCTGGAGAAGGCCTCGCAGCCGCTGGCCTATCTGTAAACGCTACTGGCGAGGCCGTCTGACGGCGGACTCGAAGCTTCCGGTGCTCACGGACTCAAACGTCCGCTGCGCGCCGGTTCTCGAAGCCACCGCCAGCCAACTCACGCCAGCGCGTTTCCAGACAGGCCATCCTGCCCGGTTCACCGGTACGGGTCCGCGGCGTCGCGCAGGCCGTCGCCGAAGAACTGGAAGGCCAGCACCACGATGATCACCGGCAGCACCGGCATCAGCAGCCAGGGGTAGAGCGCCACGACGTTGATGTTCTGCGCCTCGTTCAGCAGCACGCCCCAGCTGGTGACCGGGGGCCTGAGGCCGAGATTGAGGAAGCTCAGCGCCGTCTCGCCCAGGATCATCCCCGGGATGGTCAGGGTGGCCGAGGCGATCAGGTGGCTCATGAAGCTCGGCAGCAAATGGCGGAAGATGATCCGCCGCGGCCGCGCGCCCATCAGCTGAGCGGCGACGCAGAAATCCTCTTCGCGCAAGGCCAAGAGCTTCGATCGCACCGACCGCGCCAGCCCGGTCCATTCCACCAGGCCGAGGATGATGGTGATGCCCAGGAACACCAGGATCGGGCTCCAGGTGACGGGCAGCGCCGCCGACAGCGCCATCCACAGCGGCAGTTGCGGGAAGCTCTGGATCACCTCGATCAGCCGGTTGACCACATTGTCGATCCAGCCGCCGTAATAACCGGCCAGACCGCCGATGACGATGCCGAGCAGGAAGCTGACGCTGATGCCGATCAGCCCGACGGTCAGCGAGATCCGGGCGCCGTAGAGGATGCGGCTCAGCATGTCGCGGCCCAGCCGGTCGGTGCCGAGCAGGAAGAAGGTGCCGCGCTCGGGCGGGCAGACCAGGTGCAGGTCGGCCTCGAACATCCCCCAGAACCTGTAGCCGTCGCCATGGCAGAAGAAGCGCAGCGGCTGCGGCTTCGACCGGTCCTCGGTGTAGACGCGCCGCATCGACTCCATGTCGAGCGAGTACTGGTAGCCGTAGACATAGGGGCCGACGAAGCTGCCCTCGTGGAAGAGCCGCACCTGCTGCGGCGGCGCGTAGATGTGGCCGGTGTGGCGGCTGTCCAGCCCGTAGGGCGCCAGGAACTCGCTGATCAGGATCGAGAGATAGGCCAGCAGCAGCACCACGCCGGAGATCGCGGCCAGGCGGTGGCGCTTCAGCTTCCACCACATGATCCGCCACTGCGAGGCCAGGAAGTATCGCTCCTGCTGCGGCGTCAGCGGCGCCTCGAGATAGGGGTCCCACGGCGCCGGGTTGACGTAGTGCTGGGGCTCGCGCGGGGGCAGGCTGGCGTCGCTCATTTCACGGCCCCTCCCGACAGGCGGATGCGGGGGTCGAGCACCGCCAGCGCCAGGTCCGAGACCAGCGTGCCGATCACCGTCAGCACCGCCAGCCACAGCACGAAGGAACCGGCGAGATACATGTCCTGGCTCTGCAGCGCCGACAGCAGCAGCGGGCCGGCGGTCGGCAGGCTCAGCACCACCGAGACGATGGTGGCGCCGGAGATCAGGTGCGGCAGGATGTTGCCGATATCGGCGATGAACGGGTTCAGCGCCATGCGCAGCGGGTATTTCAGCAGCGCCCGGCGCCGCCTCATGCCCTTGGCCAGGGCGGTGACGTAGTACTGCTTCTGCAACTCGTCCAGCAGGTTGGCGCGCAGCCGCCGGATCATCGCCGCGGTGCCGGAGGTGCCGATCACGATCACCGGCACCCAGAGATGCTCGAGCACCGAGACGAACTTGGCCCAACTCATCGGCTGGTCCAGGTATTTCGGGTCCATCAGCCCGCCGATCGAGATGCCGAACCATTGGTTGGCCAGGTACAGCAGCACCAGCGCCAGCAGGAAGTTCGGCGTGGCCAGGCCGAGGAAGCCCAGGAAGGTCAACCCGTAGTCGCCGATGCTGTACTGATGGGTGGCCGAATAGATGCCGATCGGGAACGACACCAGCCAGATGAAGATCGTGGTGGCGATGGTCAGCAGGATGGTCAGGAACATGCGGTCGCCGACCACCGCCGTGACCTGCATGTTGTATTCGAACGACCAGCCGAAATCGCCACGCAGGCAGTTGCCCAGCCAGGCCAGGTACTGCAGCAGGAAGGGCTGGTCGAAGCCGTAGTTCTGCCGCAGGAACTGCAGTTGGTTCGGGTCCATCGACTCGCCGCGGCTGCGCAGCTCGTTGATCATGGTGGTCAGGTAGTCGCCGGGCGGCGCCTGGATGATGGCGAAGCTGATGAAGCTGATCGCGAGCAGGGTCGGGATCATCACCAGGATGCGCCGGGCGATGTAGCTCAGCATGTCATCCTCGCCCGGGCCATGGCCACCCCCCCCGCCGTCATGGGTCCACCCAGAAGGTGTCGGGGTGGTAGATGCCGAAATGCGCGCCCGGGTCCCAGGACAGGATCCCTTTCTCCGGCACATTGTGCAGCCGGTTCTTGACCACGATCGGGGCCAGCACCCCCTGCACCGTGCCGATCGAGGTCACCTGGTCGGCCTGGATCCTGACCATCTCGCGGACGATGGCGTCGCGGCGGCCCTTGTCGGCGCTGGTGCGCCATTCGTCGTACAGCGCCATCAGCTGCTCGGCGAAGGGCTCGTCGACCTTCTCGCCGGCGGTGCCGCGGGTCTGCACGTACTGGCCCCATTTCGGATACTGCAGCCAGTTCTGGTCGACCGGCGCCAGCCCCGAGGGCACCGTCGTCGGCGTGACCAGGGCGTTGTCGATGCCGGTCCAGACCGACATCACCGTGTCGCCGGAGAAGATCCGCTGGAGGAACACGTCGCGCTGCGACTGGGCGGTGAAGAGGGCGACGCCGATCTTGGCCCAGCTGTCCCGGATCAGCTGCAGGATGTCGGCCTCAAGGCTGCGCTCGCCATTGCTCTCGACCACGATCTCCAGCCGGCGGCCGTTCGGCATCAGCCGGATGCCGTCGCTGTCGCGCTTGGACAGCCCGGCCTCGTCCAGCAGGGCGTTGGCCTTGTCGACGTCGAACTGGGTCCATTCCGTCGCCAGCGCGGCGTCGTAGAAGGGCGATTCCGGCAGCACCGTGTTCTGGCTCGGCCGGGCCAGGCCGAAGAACACCACCTGGTTGATCTCGTCGCGGTTGATCGCCAGCGACAGGGCGCGGCGGAAGCGGACATCGCGGTTCAGCGCCCGCCAGTCCTTGTCGTTGCAATTCAGGTTCGGATACAGCGCCACCTCGGACCCCAGCGCCGTGGTCCACAGCCGCACCTTGTACTGGCCGTTGGTCTGGCCGGCCTTGAGGAAGCTGATGTTGTCGAAGCGCAGGCCGCGCTGCTGCAGGTCGGCTTCGCCGGCGCCGGCCTTGGCCGGGATCAGCGAGCCCTCGACCACGTTGACGATGACGCGGTCGAGATAGGGCAGCTGCCGGCCCTGGCTGTCGACGCGGTGGTAGTAGGGGTTGCGGACGAAGACGAAGCGCTCGGCCGGCGCCTTGGTGGTAACGACCCAGGGCTCCAGCACCGGCAGGTCGGGATTGGCCGAATCGATCAGCTTGCCGCGCAGGTTGAACAGCGCCACCCAGTTCCGCATCCCGGCATCATGCACCAGGGCCTCCAAGGCCTTGGGATCGGCATACTTCTTGTGGAACTGCTTCAGGTAGTGCGCCGGCGCGTAGATGTAGAGCGGCGCCGGGCCGGCCAGGGCCGGCAGGAACTCCGGATTCGGCTTGGACCAGGAAAAGCGGACGGTCACCGCGTCCGGATACTCGACTTTCGGCGCCTCCCCCTCGACCAGCAGCCTTGTGTCCGGGCCGTAGGGCGACAGCTCCTTGTCGAGCTCCATATCCTCCCAGGAGAAGCGGAAGTCGTCGCTGGTGAAGGGCTGGCCGTCGGACCATTTGTGGCCGGGCCGCAGATGCAGGGTGAACACCTTCTCGCCGTCGACATCGACCGATTCGAGGATGTCCGGATGCAGCTTGAAGTCGGTGCCGTAGCCGACCAGCCGGGCATAGCCGTAGGTGTTCATGATCCGGATGTCGCGAGCCCGGGAGGCCATCCAGGCGATCTCGCCGCCCGACCTTCCCGGCTCCTTGCCCTCCGCCGCCATGTCGACCACCGACGGCACCTGCGGCACGCGCTGCGCCACCGGCGGCAGCTTGCCGGCCGCGACGTCCTGCTCATAGATCGGCGTCTCGACCAGCGCCGGGCCGGCGACAGCGGGCAGGGCGAGGCCCAGCAGGATCGCGATCAATGCGGCCAGCCGGATCATGATGCCAGCTCCAGCGCGGGCGACTCGGTGGCGCGGACGAAATGGCCCTTGTCGACCTCGACCAGCCGGCCCGGCTTGTCGGGCCCCAGGGTGAACGGCGCCGGCCACGCTCCGGGGTCGGAGGCCCGGCCGCCCATCAGCGCCGCGAAGTCCAGCCGCCGCGACGGGTCGGGGGCCGGCACGGCGGCCAGCAGCGCCTGGGTGTAGGGGTGCACCGGCCTGGCGAACAGCGAGGCGCGCGGCGCCAGCTCCACCACCCGGCCGCGGCACATCACCATGATCCGGTCGGCGATGTAGTCGACCACCGCCAGATTGTGGCTGATGAACAGATAGGTCAGGCCCAGCCGGGCTTTCAGGTCCTTCAGCAGGTTCAGGATCTGGGCCTGGATCGAGACGTCGAGGGCCGAGACCGGCTCGTCGCAGATCACCAGGTCGGGGCGGAGCGCCAGCGCCCGGGCGATGCCGATGCGCTGGCGCTGGCCGCCGGAGAAGCTGTGCGGATAGCGCTGCAGGTGGCGGATGTCGAGGCCGACCAGCTCCATCAGCTCCTTGGCGATCGCCTTGCGCTTGGCCGGGGTGCCGATGCCGTGGATCGTCAAGGGCTCGGTCAGGATATCGAACACCGTCATCCGCGGGTTCAGCGAGCTGAACGGGTCCTGGAAGATGAACTGCATGCGCGGGCGGAAGGCCTTCAGGTCCTCGCCCTCCAGCGCCAGCACGTCGACCGGCTTGCCATGGTCGTTGAAGCGGATGCTGCCGTCATCCGGACTCAGCGCCCGCATCAGGATCTTCGACAGGGTGGTCTTGCCGCAGCCGGATTCGCCGACCAGCCCCAGGCACTCGCCGCGGCGGATGGCGAAGGAGACGTCGTCGACCGCCTTGATCCGCTCCTCCCGGCCGCCGCCGAACAGGCTGCTGTTGCGGATGGCGAAGGTCTTCGACACGCCCTCGACGGTCAGCAGCGGGCCGGCCGCCTCGGCCGCCTCGGTCCAGGCTTTCTTGCCTGTTCCCATCATGTGTCCGTCGGCCTGCCGGATCTCGCGGATCGGCACCAGCCGCTCATGCCCCATGTCGAAGCGCGGCACCGCCCGCAGCAGCGCCTTCAGATAGGGGTGGCCGGGATTGGTGAAGATCGGGCCCAGCGGGCCGGATTCCATCACCTCGCCGCGATACATCACCACCACCTCGTCGGCGATGTTGGCGACGATGCCGAGGTCGTGGGTGATGATCATGATCGCCATCCCCAGCTCGGCCTGCAGGTCCTGCATCAGCTTCAGGATCTGGGCCTGGATGGTGACGTCCAGCGCGGTGGTCGGCTCGTCGGCGATCAGCAAGGCGGGGCGGCAGACCAGGGCCATGGCGATCATGGCGCGCTGGCGCAGGCCGCCCGACAGCTCGAACGGATAGGTCTTCAGCGCCCGGGCCGGGTTCGGGAAGCCGACCAGCCGCAGCATCTCGCGCGCCAGGTCGCGGGCCTCGGCCGGGCCGACCGGCCGGTGCAGCCGCACCGCCTCGACGATCTGGTTGCCGACCGTGTGCAGCGGCGACAGCGAGGTCATCGGCTCCTGGAAGATCATCGAGATCCGGCCGCCGCGGATGTCGCGGTATTCGGGGCTCTCCTGCGGCAGCTTGGCCAGGTCGACGACCGTGCCCGGCGTGTCCGGGTCGCTGAACAGGATCCTGCCCCCGGTGACCCGGCCGTTGCTGGGCAGGATGCCCATCACCGACTGCGCCAGCACCGACTTGCCGGAGCCGCTTTCGCCGACCACGGCGACGGTCTTGCCGGCCGGCACCCGCAGCGACACGCCGCGCACGGCCTCCAGCGTGCCGCCGGGCACGGCGAAGCCGATCCGCAGATCGTCCAGGCGCAGGATGTCGGTCACAGCGGCGGACCCCTCATTCCTTGGGCCCATCGGGTGCCGCCCCTTCGGCCGCGGGGCGCACGCCCCAGCGCTCGGCCAGCCCGGCCTGGGGGGCGACGACGCCCAGCGACATCAGGTTGGCCTGGCTCGAATCGTCGATGCCCAGCGTCCGGGCGAGTGCCGCGTCATGCGCCTGGGTCACGATCTCGTCGAAGCCGCGGATGGTGGATTCGACCCTGAGGCGCCGGCCGCCGGCGCGCAGGTCCAGCTGCATCCAGCCGCGCTGGCGATCGCGCCGGACCGAGAAGTAGCGCAGCCGGAAGCCGGACAGCTCGCGCCAGGCGATGCGGACACCGAGGGGGCCGTGGGCGACGATGCCCTGGTCGTCGACTTCGATCACGCTGCGGTGCCGCAGCCAGGTGCGCAGCAGGAAGGCCAGGAACACCAGCGCCGCGGCGCCGAAGGCGACGGCGACGATCCAATGCATCGGCAGCAGGATCAGCGGCAGCGCCGTCAGCGCCAGCCCGGCCGCGCCGCGCGCGTAGTCGCCCCCCAGCTCGGCCATGTCGTAGCGGTGGGCGGTCATGTCCGGGCTCCGAACAGGCTGTCGGGGTCCGGCCAGGTCACGGCCGGATGCCGCGCCAGCGTCGAGAGCAGGCCGTCGAGAAAGATCCATCCTTCGTCGTCATGTGCCAGGTGGTGGGTCAGGAGGCCGGTCGGCTCCGCCGGGTCGGCGGCGCCGCCGCGGCGGTCGGCCAGGTGGCGCAGGATCGGCGCCAGCGTCCGGTCGATGCCGGCGAAGCCGCGGCCGCTGCGCCAGTCGATCGGATCGGCATGGGTGTTGAGCTGCGCCGGGCCTGCCGCGGCGTCGCGGGCGCCGAAGCCGGACAGGATGTTGAGGCCGCTCTCGCCCAGCCGGGCGCGAAGCTGCGGTCCGATGCGGTTCCAGGGCGGCGCCAGCACCGGGCGGAAGCGGCCGCCGAACAGCGCCTCCAGCCGCTCCCGGCCGGCGGTCAGCTCGGCCAGGACGACCTCAGTCGGGCGATGATCGCCCAGCTCGGCGGTCTTCTCGCCGGCCGGCGCATGCGACCGGTGTGCCCAGCCATGCTGGATCACCACCGCCGGCGTGCCGGCCAAGCCATCGGCCAGTGCCGGCCCGGCCCCGACGGGGATGACGGCCAGCGCGACCCAGCGGCCATGGCGCGCGGCCAGGGCCAGCAGCCGGTCCAGCGCCGGGCCCGGCGCCACGGCGTCGTCGTCGCGCCACCAGAAGCTGGCATGGCGGCCAAGCGCGGCCCACCGGTCCAGCTCGGCCCGCAGCTCGGTCCAGGAATCGGGCAGGGGCTGGGTCGGTACGGGCATGGATCGGAATGGCTCGGGTGAAAGCGGCACTATAGCCGCAGCCCGCAGCCGGCCTGCAAGCCCTCCATCCTCCAGCTCCTCCATCCTCCTCACGCGGCGCTCCGACTCGAAGCGGCGTCGCGCAGCAGGACCGCCGCGGTCCGGGCTCCGTCCAGCGCCAGTGCCGCGCGCGGCGGTGGCGGGCCAGCCATGGCGTCGTCCACCGCCCGGGCCAGCCGCTCCGGCGTCAGCCCGGTCTCCGGCACCACGAGACAATGGCCGCGGGCGGCCAGCAGTTCCGCCCGCCGGGTCTGCTCGGTCTCGCCGGCGGCGGCGAAGGGCACGAACACGGCGCGGCAGCCGGCCCGCATCACATCCATCACCGTGTTGTAGCCGGCCTGGCTGATCGACAGGCGGCAGCGCGCCAGCAGGCTGGGGAAATCCGGCCGCGCCGGCTCGACGATCATCCCGTCCGGCGCCGCGGCGGTCAGCTCCGCTACGGTGCCGGCGGGCAGGTCCGGCCCGGCCAGCAGCCGCCACCGCGTCCGGCTCTGGCCGGACAGGGCGCGGGCGGCCATGGCGGCGCGTAGCAGCTCGGCGCCGACGGCGCCACCGCCGACCGAGACGATCACCTCGTCGACGCCATCGCCCGGCGGCGCCTCGCGGGTCGAAGGCGCGCCGACATAGCCGGTGTAGCGGATCAGCCCGGCCACCCGCGGGGCCGGTGGGAAGCTGGCCTCGAACGGAATCACCGCCGGGTCGCCATGCACCAGCACCAGGTCGAACAGGTCCAGCGCGGTGTCGGCCATGGCCTCGACCTTGGCCGGGTCCTTCTTGTCCACCAGGATGTCGCGGACCGAGCAGGCGATCAGCGGCCGGGGGCTGGCGCGGCGCGCGATCTCCAGCATCGGCACCAGCTCAAAGGCGAAGGCGCGGCGGCCGAAGGGGAAGGTCTCGACCAGCAGGATGTCGGGCTTCACCCGCGCCAGCAGGGCCAGCAGCTCGGCGGCGCGGCGCTTCTTCCAGCCGGTGTCGATCGGCTTGTCCTCGGCGTCGAGCAGGGTGCGGAAGCCGGTATCGGCCGACCGCACCGGCGGCAGCTGCACCACCTCGGCGCCGCCCCAGTCGGTGCCGGGAACATCGAAGCCGCCCTGGGCCACGGTCACGGCGAAGCCGGCCTCAGTCAGGGCGCGGGCGATCGCCGCGGCCCGCCGGACATGGCCGATGCCGAGCAGATGCTGAACGTGGAACAGAACCTTCATGCTGCCAAAACGATGTTCAGCCGCTCGATCACCGGCCCCCCCGAATCGTCCAGCCGGAACAGGTGTGCGCAGCCCCACTGCAGCCCGTCCGGCGCCTCGCCGATCATGGTCCAATCGGCGGCGCAGGCATAGAGCGCCAGGATGACGCCGCGATGACAAACGGCCACGGTGTCGCGCCCCGCGGCGGCCAGCCGCAGCAGCAGCGGCGCCAGCCGGGCCTGCAGCTCGCGGTAGGATTCGCCGCCCGGGGCGCGGAAATCCAGGCCCAGCGCCTCGCGCCGGGCCAGCTCGGCCGGGTCGATCCGGGTCTTGTCGGACAGGCGCAGGCCCTCCCAGCCGCCCCAGTCCAGCTCGGTCAGCGCCGGCTCGGGCACCGGGTCGAGGCCCAGCAGCCGCGCCGTTTCCTGGGCGCGGGACAGCGGGCTGGCCAGCGCCTGCCAGCCGGCGGTCCAGTCCGGCAAGCGCCATTGCGCCGCGGCCGCCCGCCCGGCCTCCGACAGCGGGATGTCGGCCCGGCCCTGGAGGCGGCGCCCGGCGTTCCAGTCGGTCGGCGCGTGGCGCAGGACGAGGAGGCGGGTCATGTCCGGTGACCTCCTCTAGAGGCGTAGTTACGATTTGCTTGGCTCTGCGACCAAATCGTGGTTACACTCCAGCGGTGTTCGACTGGGATCCGGATAAGGCCGAAGCCAACCTCGTCGAGCACGGCGTGGCGTTCGAGGCTATTGAAGGCTTCGATTTCGACACTGCAGCCGATACGCCCGATGATCGTCTCGCCTATGGCGAGGAGCGCCGGAGGGCAGTCGGCTTCATCGGCGATCGCCTGCATGCGCTGATCTACACGTGGCGGGAGGGTCGCATCCGCGTCATCAGCCTGCGCCGGGCGAATGCCCGGGAAAGGAAAGCCTATGCCCAAGCGAAAGCCTGACCACATCAGCCAGGAAGCCTGGGACGCAGTCGATTCCCCGCCGCTGACTGACGAGATGCTGCGACGCATGCGTCCACTTGCGGAGACGAACCCGGAGTTGATTGCCGCTGTCCGCCGATATCGCGGCCAGCAGAAGGCGCCGACCAAGCAGATGGTGACTCTGCGCCTGGACCCGGATGTGGTCGAGGCCTTCCGGGCGACGGGGGCGGGCTGGCAGGGGCGCATGAACGACGCGCTGCGCAAGGCGGCCGGCCTCTGACCGCACCCGATCATGTCGCCCCCTGCCGGACCACTGCTTGCAGCGTCCGGTTGAGGATCGCGGCGGCGGCGGCGATGTCGTGCCGGGCCAGGATGTTGGCGCGGGCGGCCTCGCCCATCGCCCGGCGTCGGGCCGGGTCGTCAAGCAGGGCCGCGACGGCATCGGCGAATGCGCCGGCATCGTCCGGCGGCACCAGCAACCCGGTCTCGCCGTCCCGCAGGATCGCGGCCACCCCGCCGCCGTCGCCCCCGGCGGCGCCCGCCACCGCCGGCAGGCCCGCGGCCTGGGCCTCCAGCAGCGCCATGCCGAAGGCCTCGTTGATCGCGGGCCAGACGAAGAGATCGGCGTCCGCCAGCACCTCCGGCAACGATTCGGGCGGCACCGCGCCGCGGAACACGGTGCGATTCGGGTCGTAGAGCGGCTCGATCCGGGACCGGGCCGGGCCGTCGCCGACCACGGCCAGGGTCCAGCACCGGTCGCCGAGCCGCCGCAGGGCGTCCGCCAGCAGGGCATAGGACCGCTCCTTGTCGCCCTCCCGCATCATGCCGATGGCGAGGAGGCGGGGCGGGTCGGCCGGGCGGCGGGGCGCGGCGGCGAAAGGGGCGGCGTCGAGGAAGGGCTGCAGGCGGACGATCCGCTCCGCCGGCACCAGGGCAGACAGGCCGGCCGCGTCCCGCTCGCTGAAGGTGATCAGCGCCGCCGCCCGCTGGATCGCGGCTGCCGCGGCCCGGTGCCCGGCGGCCCAGGGCCCCTCGGCCCGGCGCGGCGCATGCGAGGCCTCGGCCGCGACATAGGGGATGCCGAGCGCCGCGGCCACCGGCGGCCCGAGCCAGTCCGGTGCCTTGTGGTACAGGTGGTAGGTGAACCAGAGATCGGGCCGGTCGGCCGCGCGCCAGCGCCGGACCAGCCGGTCGGCGATGCGGGCACCCAGCGCCTCGATCCTGGCCGGCCGGGCCGGGTCCAGACCCGGATCCCAGCTGCGCAGCCGGCTGGCGACGCCGACCTCGTGCCCGCCGCGCCGCAGCGCCTCGATCAGCAGCCGCGCCATGCGCCGGTCGCCCGACGGCACCGGATGGCCCGGCGGCTTCATCGGCGCGTAGAAGGCGACCCTCATCCGGGTTGCGGCAGGCCGAAGCGGCGGGCCAGCTTGGCCAAGCCGATGGCGAAGCCGAAGTCGCGCCGCACCCGCGCGGCGCCGGCGGCGCCCAGCTTGGCGCGGCGGGCCGGGTCGGCGATCAGCCCCGACAGCGCATCGGCCGCCGCCGCCACGTCGTCCGGCGGCACCAGGATCCCGGTCTCGCCATTGAGGATCAGCTCCGGGATCGCCGAGACCGAGGTGGCCAGGCAGCACAGGCCGGTGGCCTGCGCCTCCATCAGCACGTTCGGCAGCCCGTCGCGGTCGCCATCGGCGGCGATCCGCGCGGTCAGCACGAACAGGTCGGAATCGAGCAGCGCCGCCACCACCGCATCCTGGGCCAGGGCACCGCGCCATTCGATCCGGTCGGCGAGGCCCAGCCGCTTGGCCTGGGCCCGCAGCTCCGACAGCAGCGCGCCGCCACCGATATGGGTCCAGTGCCAGGCCTGGCCGGGCGGCAGCGCCGCGAAGGCGTCGAGCAGCCGGTCGAAGCCCTTCTTCTCGACCGCGCGGCCGACCGAGATCAGCCGAACCGGATCGGCCGGGTCGCGCCCGTCGCGGCGCGGCCGGGCGATCGGGTCGGGGAAGCGCCCGAAATCGAGGCCGTGATGCACCAGCGACACCCGCGCCGGCTGTGGCGCCAGCCTCGCCAGATACGTGTGGTTCACCGCGGTGCAGGTGGCGGCCCAGCGGACCTCGGCCAGCTTCTCGCGCAGCTCCCACTCCGGCGTCGTCCAGATGTCCTTGGCGTGGGCCGAGACGCTCCAGGGCAGGCCGCGGATCAGCGCGGCGTAGCGGCCGACCGAGGCCGGCGTGTGCAGATAGTGGACGTAGATCCAGGACGTCTCCGGCGGCAGCTCCTGCGCCAGCACGCAGGCCTGGCCGAAGCGGCGCCAGCGATTCGGCGTCGGGTCGCGCCGGTAGTCGCGGCGGAAGGCGGCGTAGGCGGCGGCATAGCCCGGTTGGCGCCGGGCCCAGTCGCGCGCCGCCGCCACCCGCGGCTGCTCCTGGTACAGATATTCCGGCAGGTACAGCACCGGTGCGGTGATCCGGTGGTTCAGCGCATGCACCTTGGTGTCGGTCGGGTGGCGCAGCGACACGATCAGCTGGCGCTGGCCGAGCTGCTGCAGGCCCAGGATCTCCTGGGCGATGAAGGTCTCCGACAGCCGCGGATAGCCCTTGACCACGATGGCGGTCAGGCCGTCGCTCTGCGCTCTCTCGGTCATGCTGGGCTCAGGCTGTCGCGCGGATCGAGGAGGGCGGGTCGATGGCGTCCATCGCCAGCCGGTCGACGGCGTCGAGCCCGTCGAGCAGCCCGGGGATGAACCGGGTCGAGGGCAGCGGCTGGTCGGGCAGGGCCCGCAGCGCCCGGACCATCACCGCCGGATCCCCCGGCCCGTCCTGGTCGAGCATGCTGACCAGGCCGAGCTCGGCGGCGCGCGAGGCCCGGATATGCTGCTCCAGCCGCGGCCGCACCCGAGGCACCAGCAGGGCCCGTTTGTCGAAGGACAGGATCTCGCAGAAGGTGTTGTAGCCGCCCATGGCGACGACGCCGGCGGCGCGGATCATCAGATGCTCGATCCGGGCGTCGAAGGTGATGACCTCGACATCGTCCAGCCTGGCGGCGCGGGCCATGAACTCGGCCTGGCGCTCGCGCTGCATGAACGGCCCCAGCACGATCAGCGCGGCGCAGGGCATGGTCCGGTCCAGCTCATAGGCCGACAGCACCCAGTCGACCAGGTCCTCGCCGTCGCCGCCGCCGCCAGGCGTGACCAGGATATAGGGATCGCGCAGCGGCGCCGCGTCGGCCGGGACGTTGGTCGGGGCCCGCCGGCGCAGATAGCCGGTGTAGGTCATCCGGGCGCGCACCGAATCCGGCAGCTCGATGTCCTCCAGCGGGTCGCAGATCTCCGGCAGGCCGTAGATCCAGAGCTGGTCGTACAGGCTCTCCAGCGCCGGGACGACGTTCTTGCGCTCCCATTCCGGGGCCAGCAGCGACGGCTCGTCCATCACGTCGCGCAGGCCCAGCACGGTGCGGGTGCCGCGGTCGCGCAGCATCTCCAGCGTCTGCTTGACCTCGCCGCGCAGGCCCAGCGGCTCCTTGTCGACGATGAACAGGTCGGGGTCGAAGATCGCCGCCGTGTGCTCGATGATCGAGGCGCGCATTGCCAGCGTCTCCTCGATGTCGATGTGCAGCGACAGCGAGGTGTAGTCGCCGTTGCGCAGCTTGATCACGCCGGGGATGCGGACGAAGTCGACCCGGCTGCGGAAGTCGAAGCTGCCGATGATCGGCGAGCCGGACAGGATCATCACCGACAGGTCGCTGTGCCGCGCCACAAGGGCGTGCGCGATGGTGCGGCAGCGGCGCAGATGGCCGAGGCCGAAGCTGTCGTGGCTGTAGATCAGGATTCTGGCCTGAGCGGTACGCTTCGCCATGCAGCCTTGTCACCTGGGACCGGAACGGGCACGCGGGCGACCCGTGCCGCCCGGCGCGCTTTTAGCACGAAGGCTTCCGACCCGTCATCCGCGACGCCAGCCCGGCGGTTCTCCGAGGGCCGGGCGGGGATCGGTGTCCGGAGAGGCAGGACGATTTTCATCCCTTGTCGCGAATTTTAACCGAATCGAGATGGTCACCGGCGCTGGCATGGGTATGATGCGGCTCGCTGGGAAGTGAGTCCCAGAATGGGGCGGATCGTCTCGGCCTGGGATGGACTCGCGAGAAGATCTGCCCATGGCGCCTTACGATTATATCGGATCACTGACCCAGGCCGGCCGCCTCCTGGCGGTCAGGACGCCCCTCGAGGACGACGTCTTCCTGCTCGAGGCGATGGAGGGGGTGGAGGGGCTCTGCGAGCTCTTCTCGTTCCGGCTGCGGGTCCGGTCGAAGCGAACGGACGTCAAAGCCGACGAGCTGGTCGGCCGGCCGGTCTCCTGGAGCCTGGAGCTGCCGGGCGGGGAACGCCGGTCCTGGTCCGGCGTGGTCGGGGCGCTGGAGGTCGGGCACCCGGTCGGCGACGGCCTGCGCAGCTACGGCCTAGTCGTGCATCCCTGGCTCTGGCTCTTCGGCCATACCAGCGACTGCCGGATCTTCCAGAACCAGACCACGCAGCAGATCCTGGAGAAGATCTTCGCCGAGGCCGGCATCCGCGACCACGACTTCGCCCCGGTGACCGGGCCGAAGGCGGTGCGGCCGTACTGCGTGCAGTACAACGAGGCCGACCTGGCCTTTGTCTTCCGCCTGCTGGAGGAGGAGGGCTGGGCCTGGTGGTTCCGGCACGAGGCGGAAGCGGACGGGTCCGGGGCGCGCCACGTCCTGGTGGTGTCCGACGGCGCCCATGCCTGGACGCCGGACGAGGCCGAGCCCGAGATCCGCTACACCTCGACCGGGACGGACCTGAACGACGTCAAGACCTGGAGCCGGCGCTATGCCTTCAAGCCGGGGCGGGTGTCGGAAGGCGAGTGGAACTTCGAGACGCCGGGCGCGCCGGTGCTGCGGGGCCAGCCGTCGACGGCGCCGATCGGGGCCAGCGAGCCGTTCGAGATGTACCGCTGGGGCGGGCGGTTCCTGGACCGGGCCCGGGCCGACCATGTGACGCGGCGGCGGATCGAGACGCATGAGGCCGGGTTCGAGACGATCGAGGCGACGAGCGGCAACCGGCGCCTGCATCCGGGCCAGCGCTTCCGCCTGTACGGCCACCCGCTGCCGGAGGAGAACGGGGAGTACGCGGTGACCGCCGTGCGGCACCGGGCGGTGGACACCACCTATGTCGCGGCCGGCGGCCAGGCGCCGCCGACCTACGACAACACGTTCACGGTGGTGCCGGCGAAGACGCGCTGGGTGCCGGAGCAGAAGACGCCGCACCCCAGGATCGAAGGGGTGCAGTCCGCGGTGGTGGTCGGCCCGCCGGGCGAGGAGATCTTCACCGACCCGTATGGCCGCATCCAGGTGCGCTTCCCCTGGGACCGCCGAGCCCGCGGCCGGGACGGCGACTCGTGCTGGCTGCGGGTGTCGCAGCCATGGGGCGGCAGAAGCTGGGGGGCCCAGACGATCCCGCGCATCGGCATGGAGGTGCTGGTCGCCTATTACGAGGGCGACCCGGACAAGCCGATGGTCGTCGGCGTGGTGCCGAACCCGGACACCTATGTTCCCTACGGGCTGCCGGACAACAAGACCAAGACCGTACTGCGGTCGAACACGCACAAGGGCACGGGCTTCAACGAGCTCTCCTTCGAGGACGATTCCGGACGGGAGAACCTGTTCCTGCACGCCCAGAAGGACCGGACCGAGCGGGTGTTGAACAACCGCACCAAGCGGGTGGACGCGAACGAGGTGGCCTCGGTCGGCGCCAACCGGGCGGTGGAGGTGGGCGGCAACCAGAAGCACGAGATCGGCGGCTCGATGAACCTGACCGTCGGCGGCACGGGGGCCGGGGCGCTGGGCCTGCTGGGGCCGGTGAGCGGATTGGCCGGCCAGACGGCGGGCCTGCTGCAGCAGGCCGGGCAGATCGCGGGCGGTGGCGCCGGACTCGGCGTCTTCGCCACGACGCTGGCCTCCTCGGCGCTCGGCTTCCTCGGCATGACCGGGCTCACGAGCCGCGAGGGCGTGGTCTCCGGTCCCAATCCGCGCGACGACCAGGGCGCAAACCTCGCCGCCTCCGGTGCCGGGGTCGGCACGGACGCCGGCTCGCTGTTCCCGCTGTCCGGTATCATGAACACCGTGGTCGGCAACTTCAAATCCGACACCGTCGGCATCGCCCGGGTCGAGCAGGTCGGGACCAGCAAGGTGACCAATGTTGGTGCGACCTTCCTGACCTCGGTCGGCAAGGCCTGGCAGCTCTCGGTCGGCGAGAGCGCGGAGACGCGGGTCGGCAAGACCAACATCGTCGATGTCGGCGAGACCTTCGAGATCACCGCCGGCGAGAAATTCGTGATCACGGTTGGCCAGACGCGGTTCCAGATGGACAAGTCGGGCGTCGTCACGATCGAGGCGCCGCAGACCACCATCGTCAAGGGCGGCGGTGCCCAGATCACCATCGGGCCGGGGCCGATCCTCTATGTTCCGGCGCTGGTGCCAGGCAAGACGCCGTCGCCGCCGGCCCAGTGCCTGCGGCGGATGTCGGACAGCGCCTCTCCCTTCGTGAAGAGTTGAGCCGATGGCCGAAGCTCCCGACAAAGCCGAAGCAGATACGGCATCGCGGCTTGAGGCGACGATCGCGGCCTTTCCGGGCCGACGATTCGCGGTGCTGGATGGCGGCCAGTTCGAGGATCTGCCGAGCCAATGCAGGCGGCAGGGGCTGTTCGTGCGCTCCCTCTTCCTCGACCACGCCGACGAGGAAGCCGAGAAGGCGGGACCCTGGCTGGTCGCGCTGGATCAGGACCCAAGGGCGGCCGCCAAGATCCTGGCCCTGGTGGGCAGCAAGCCGGCGGCGGTGTTCTGGTCGTGCAATGATGGGGAGGCGGTGCTGCACCGTCACCTCCGCACTCTCAATATGGTGCGGGTCCCCGATTGGGCCGCGCTCGGGATGGCGCACCCGCCCGATCCGGACAAGCCGACCGTGCATGATTCCGTGATGTTCCGTCATTGGGATCCGCGTGTCCTCGGCGACATCATGCCGGTACTCGATTCCGAACAGTTTGCGCGAGTGCTCGGCCCGGCCGAGGAAATCGCCTATGTCGCGGACGACTATGGCGGCCTCAAGCGGGTCATTCGCGAGCCCGATCTGCCGCCGGCCCCACGCGGCACGCTGACGATCCGCCGGGACCAGATCGAAGCTCTCGATTCCCGCCGGCGAGCCGCCTACTGCCGCCGCATGTCTGCGCATCTCAGGGACATGGCCCCCGAGGAAACCTCGAGCATGAGCGATGAGGAGGTCCATGACCGGGTTCTGCGATACGAGGCCTCGGGGCTGAAGCTGGGCCTGACACATGAACGGACCTTGAGCATCTGGGGCTTTCTGATGATCGCCAGCGGGGAGCGGTTCGAGCTTCTGGCGGAGATTCGAGAGTTCCTGAGATCGGGGCCAAGCACTCCCGACGAGAATGTGGAGACCCTCCTCCACCAGATGACACGCCTCGCCAACACCATCCGCGAGGTGAACTGATGCCAATTCTCGGCCTTCCAGTACTCGCAGGTGCTGGAGCAGGGGGCGGTGCCGTAGCCGTCGGAGGGGGCGCCGCTGCAACCGGAGGCGCCGCCATATCGGGAAGCACCCTGGCGGGCCTGGCTGCCGTCGTAGGGCTGGGCGCCCTTCTGGGGGGAGATACCCCCAAGCCGGCCGAGGCGGTCGCAGCCCTCACGCCGGACCAGGTTGCAGACCGATTGAAGAAGGTTCAGGAAATCTCCAAGGGGCTTGCCGCGACGGCGGCGGCCGCATGCGCAACCGGGAACTGCTGTCAAAAGACGATCGTGATCCCCCACGCGGCTGCGCCTCAATCTGCTAGACACATCGATGATGCGCAAGAGATGGGATTCCCAAGGGTCCTAACCTATGCTGGTGATCCTAGTGGAGCCAGGAGACGTCGATATCAATCGACCAAAGACATCCCGGGCGGAAACGGTCTTGAGCCTGATGAATACCCACCCGCAGCATTTCTGGAAAATGCCGGGGCCGCTCACGTCAGGCTTATTGATAAGACCGATAACCAAACTTCTGGTGGTATAATCGGAGCAAACCTTAGAGGTGTCCCTGCCGGATGCAGAATCACACTGATAACGGGGCCTTAGAATGATTAGCACATTCGATCTAACGATCTACTATGCTCAAATCATGGTCTATTTGCCGACAGTAGACAGGCCAGGATTGTTGTGGACCAAAGAGCACACGGCGCAAGGGTTTGCTTGGCACCCAGGAATAGTGAGTTTTGGAATATCGAGCGCGGATCGGGATTGTCTGATTCAAGTTGACGTCGCCTCAAAAATTACTGTTTCCTCGGAATCGATCTGGGCCATATGTGTTCCATTTGAAGTATCTTCCTCTCCAATCCAAATCGGCTCGATTTTTGATACGCACGAAGTTGATATTCCCATAGGGAAATACGGCTTGGTGTTTGAAGTGTTTCCCGGAGGCTCTGCTGTCTACGAGAATCTGGATGGAGAACAGGTGCCCTATGGCCACGTAGTAAGCATAAGATTTTGCTCCGACGGAGATCATGATTTTAGGATTCTCAAAATGGGTGGAGAGATAACAACGGATAAGATACTGCGGCGGGATGCTAAGCAAGCGTAAAATATTGACACATCATCGGCAAAGACTGACCGCAAAATGGAGATCATCTAGTTGTGTCGATGAGCAATCGCATCGAAACGCAGCGCTTGGTATTGCGCCCACCGGTTTACTCCGACGGGCCCAGCCTCCATGGCCTTCTGTCAGATCCCGATGTCTGTCACTACAGCCCCTATCGACCGATCGCGGGCATCGCTGATGCCTATTTTATTATTGTCGAATGGCATGAGAAGTGGTCGCAGGGGCTGCGTACATACATGATCACCAATCGCTACGATCCACGCAATCCGGTTGGCTTCATCAATGTCGGTTCCGACGAGGAGCTGGGAGGTCTGTTGTCGCCTCGGGAAAGCGGCCGAGGACTTGCCTCGGAAGCCTTGCGGGCGACGATCCAGGCCCTCGGTCTCCGGACGGCCTGGACCATTATCGATGCGGAACACAAGGCCCTCATCCATACCCTTGGAAAGGTGAATATCAGGCTGGAGAGGACACTGCCCGGATACCGCGTTCATCCTCAGATTTCTCCTGAAAAACGGGATTGTGCTCTGCTTCGCCAACAGCCTACGCAAATTTGAAACTCGGCCAGCCGGTCGTGGTCACGACGCTCCGTCCGATGAGTGCTTTTGAGATCCTGTTGATCCTCGCGCAGACCGGCCCCATCGCCGTGCGCCGTCAGGACCCTGAAGATGCTCGCTGAACTTGCCGTGATGGTCGACTACGGACAGATACTCATCTTTGTCCAGGGCTTGCCCAGGTCAGGGTTGCTGTGGACTCCGGATCACGTGGCGCAGGGCTTCGCGTGGGCGCCGGGCATCGTCAGCTTCGGCGTACCGGACCACGATGGTGAGTCTCTCATCCAGGTCGAGGTCGCGTCCGACATGCCTCTCGACGCTGAAGCACTTTGGGCCATCCGGGTTCCCTTCAAGGTCCCGACGTCCCTTCTGCACATCGGTACCGTCGGAGCCATGGAGGATGTCCACGTTCCGCAGGGCAGCTACAGCCTCGTGTTCGAGGCCTTTCCCGGCACTATAGTCCAGGAGCACGACGACGGTTTCGTTCTCAGACTCACATTCTGCGCCGACCCGCACCCGGATTTCGAGATCCTCAGGAAGGGCGGTGGCCTTACGACGGACAAAGTGCTGCGCAGGGACGCCCAGCATGCGTGAATTGGGCACTCCGCTCGTATCCTGACCCATGTCGGACCCACGATGGCCGGCCCGATCTGCCCGCCGCCATCATCGCGAGCCGGTCGGATCGCCGATCCCGGCCGCCTCGTCGGCCCGGCCCGCCGGCCCGCCCGGGCCGTGGCGCGGAGGCGCTTGCGCCGATAAAGAGCCGGCCGTGACCGCCGTCACATGCTTTTCGCCATCGAAAGTTCAAGCTATGGTCCAGCCCGTGCCCGGCGAGGCTGGACCTGGATCGCGATGGATTCCAATATCTTCAAGTTCATCTTGCGGCACAGCAGCCGCGAGCAGGTCTATATCCTCATCGTCACGCTAATATCGTTTCCTTTTGTCTATTATTCGCTGGATCTGCCGAAGCAGATCGTCAACGGCGCCATCGACGACAAGCATGCGGGCGATTTCCCGAAGACGGTGTTCGGCTTCCAGTTCGACCGGATCGAATACCTGCTGCTGCTGTCGTTCCTGTTCCTGGCGCTGGTGTTCATCAACGGCGGCTTCAAGCTCTACATCAACATCTACAAGGGCAAGCTGGGCGAGCGCATGCTGCGCCGGCTGCGCTACGAGCTGTACTGCCGGATCCTGCGCTTCCCGCTGCCGCATTTCCGCAAGACATCGCAGGGCGAGATGATCCCGATGATCACCTCGGAGGTCGAGCCGCTGGGCGGCTTCATCGGCGACGCCTTCGTCCAGCCGATCTGGTCGACCGGCACGCTCCTGGTCTACATCTACTTCATCTTCGTCCAGGACCCGATCCTGGGGGCGGCGGCGGTGTCGCTGTACCCGCTGCAGGGCTGGCTGATCCCGCGGCTGCAGAAACGGGTGAACCAGCTGGGCAAGGAGCGGGTGCGCACCGTGCGCAAGCTGGCCGACCGCATCGGCGAATCCGTTTCCGGCATCACCGACATGCATGCCAACGACGCCACCGCGGTGCATCTGGCGGACTTTTCCGATCGGCTGGGGACGATCTACGACATCCGGTTCGAGATCTATAACCGCAAGTTCTTCATCAAATTCCTGAACAACTTCATCAACCAGCTGACGCCGTTCTTCTTCTATTCGATCGGCGGCTACCTGGTGATCCGCGGCGACATCCAGCTCGGCGCGCTGGTGGCGGTGCTGGCGGCCTACAAGGACCTGGCCTCGCCGTGGAAGGACCTGCTCGACTACTACCAGTCCCAGGCCGACACCCGGATCAAGTACGAGCAGGTGGTGGAGCAGTTCCAGCCGCCGGAGCTGCTGCCGGCCGAGCGCATCACCGGCGACGAGGTGATCGAGGGGCCGCTGCCGAAGGAGCTCAGCTTCTCCGCCGTCGCGCTGGTCGACGACAGCGGCATGACCACGATCGAAGGGCTGACCGCCGCCTTCCCGACCGACGGCCATGTCGCCGTGGTCGGCGCCGGAGTCGGCAAGGACGAGCTGATGCTGATGATGGCGCGGCTGATCGCGCCGACCAGCGGCAAGATCCGGCTCGGCGAGCACGACTACGAGACGCTGGGCGAGGCGGTGATCGGCCGCCGCATCGCCTATGTCGGCGCCCACAGCTACATGTTCACCGGCACGCTGCGCCAGAACCTGTATTACGGGCTGTGCCACCGGCCGCTGCGCGAGGCCCAGTATGAGGACGACGCGGCGAAGCGCCGCCGGGCCCGGCGGGCGTCGGAGGCGCAGGTCGCCGGCAACACCGATTTCGACATCAACGCCGATTGGATCGACTACCAGGCTGCGGGAGTGGACGGGCCGGAGGCGTTGCAGGACAAGGCGCTGGAGATCCTGCAGGCGGTCGATATGGAGCAGGACGTCTACCGCATCGGGCTGAACGGCACGATCGACGCCGACAAGGCGCCCGAGATCGCCGACCGGGTGCTGGCGGCGCGCGTGTCGGTGCGCAAGACCCTGGCCGAGACCGATCTGGGTGACCTGGTCGAGCTGTATGATTCCGACCGCTTCAACAGCTCCGCCTCGGTGGCCGAGAACCTGCTGTTCGGCACCCCGGTCGGGCCGGTCTTCGCCTATGACGCGCTGGCCGAGAACGAGTATGTGCTGTCGGTGCTGGAGCGCACCGGCCTGATGGAGGAGTTCATCCAGGTCGGCGCCCAGATGGCCGAGACCATGGTCGAGCTGTTCGCCGACCTGCCGCCCGGGCACGAGTTCTTCGAGCAGTTCAGCTTCATCGGGTCGGAGGACCTGCCCGAATTCCAGCCAATCGTGATGCGGGCGAAGAAGGAGGGCACGGCAGCGCTGCGCCCGGCCGATCGCACCCGCCTCTTGTCGCTGCCGTTCAAGCTGGTGCCGTCCCGCCACCGCCTGGGCGTGTTCGAGGCCGACCTGCAGCAGCGGCTGCTCGAGGCCCGCAAGGTGTTCGCCGCCGAGCTGCCGGAGGATCTGCGCCCGCATATCGAGTTCTTCGACGCCGAGCGGTTCAACGAGGCGGCGTCGCTGCAGGACAACATCCTGTTCGGCAAGATCCGCTACGGCCGGCCGGACGCGGCGGAACGGGTGCAGACCCTGATCCAGACCGTGGTCGACGAGGTCGATCTGCGCGACAGCGTGATCGCGGTCGGGCTCGACTTCTCGGTCGGCGTCGCCGGCAGCCGGCTGAACGCGGTGCAGCGGCAGAAGGTCGGGCTTGGCCGGGCGCTGCTCAAGAATGCCGACCTGCTGCTGCTGAACGAGGCCAGCTCGGCTCTCGACGGGGTGGCGCAGAGCCGGGTCCATCGTTCGATCCGCGAGGTGCGCAACGGCCGCGGCTTGATCTGGGGCGTGCATCGGCCCAGCATGGCGCGGGAGTTCGCCGATATCGTCGTGGTGCGGCATGGCCGCATCGTCGAGCGCGGCGACTACCAGACGCTGAACCGCAACGGCAGCGCACTGCACGAATTGCTGGAAGCGGAGTAGAATGCGAACAGGGAGTTGGAGGACAGATCGGTGAGCCTTGCGGAAGAAGTCGAGTTGCTGAAGCGGATCCCGCTTTTCGCCAATATCGACACGTCGAAGCTGAAGCTGCTGGCCTTCACCAGCGAGCGCGTCCGCTTCCCCGCGGGGCAGGTGCTGTGCCGGCAGGGGGAGATCGGCCGCGCCGCCTTCATCATCATCGACGGTGAGGCCGACGTGATCGTCGACGCCGAGACCGGACCCCTGACGGTGGCCTCGGTCGGCCGCAACGACTTCGTCGGCGAGATCGCCATCCTGTGCGACGTGCCGCGCACCGCCACGGTGCAGGCCCGCACCGACGTTACCGCCCTCGTCATCGCCAAGGACCAGTTCTTTCGCATGATCACCGAGTTCCCGCAGATGGCGATCGAGATCATGCGCGTGCTGGCGCTGCGCCTCGAACGGACCACCAAGGAAGCGGCCCGCGCCCGCCAGACGGCCTGACCGGATCGTGAGCCGCCTCGACAGCTTCATCCGCCGGATGCAGGCGCAGCGCACCTGCCTCGACTGGGCCGCGCGCGCCATCGCCGGCCTGCCCGGCGACGTCATGGAACTCGGCCTCGGCAACGGCCGCACCTACGACCATCTGCGCGAGCAGCTGCCGGACCGCGCGATCTGGGTGTTCGACCGCCACATCGCCGCCCATCCCGACTGCATCCCGCCGCGCGACCGCATGGTGCTGGGCGAGGTGCTGGAGACCATGCCGGGCTTCGCCGCGGCGCATCGCGGCGGCATGGCGCTGATCCACGCCGATCTCGGCACCGGCGACGATCTGGCCAACCGGGCGCTGGCGGCGGCGCTGGTCCCGCTCCTGGTCCCGCTGCTGGCGCCGGGCGGCGTGGTCGTGGCCAATATCGGCTTCGCGGGGACGGGGTGGGAGGAACTGCCCGAGCCCGACGACGTCTCGCCAGGGCGGTACTATCTGTACCGGCGGCCGCTGGCGGGATAGGGCCGGCTCTCACCCTTCAACAACGCCGTCATCCCCGCGAAAGCGGGGCTCTCGTCGGAAGCGGGGCAAGATCCCGTGTCTGCGCCGCAGCACCGCGTGCCGCAGCGCGCACGGGATGACGGCTTGGGTATCGGTGAAGGCCGTTACCTCACACCTCGACGTCGATCACCACCGGCACGTGGTCGCTCGGCTTCGGCTCCCAGCCGCGGGCCTCGCGCAGGGTGCGGTGGGCCTTCAGGCCGCCGGCCAGTGGCGGGGTGACCCAGATGTGGTCCAGGCGCCGGCCGCGGTCGGACAGCTGCCAGTCGGCGGCGCGGTAGCTCCACCACGTGTACAGCTTCTGGTCCGGCGGCACGAAGGTGCGGGCGCTGTCGACCCAGCCGAGCGTCGACTGCATCGCCGCCAGCTTCTCGACCTCGATCGGCGTGTGGCTGACCACGTCCAGCAGCTGCTTGTGCGACCAGACGTCGTGCTCCAGGGGCGCGATGTTCAGGTCGCCGACCAGGATCATCTTCTGGTCGCGGGTCCGGTTCCCGGACCACCAGGCCGTCATCTCGTCCAGGAACTGCAGCTTGTGCTTGAATTTCTCGTTCACCGCCGGGTCCGGGATATCGCCGCCGGCCGGGATGTACAGGTTGTGCACCTCGACCCCGTCCGGCAGGCGGATGGCGATGTGGCGGCAATCCTCCTTGCCGCACCAGTGGCGGATCTCGTGGCTCTCGAAGGGCAGGCGCGAGATCACGGCGACGCCGTTGTAGCCCTTCATGCCGGCGATCGCGATGTGGCGGTAGCCGCGGTCGACGAAGGGCTGGTGCGGGAAGCTGTGGTCCGGGGTCTTGGTCTCCTGCAGGCAGACGATGTCGGCCGCGGTCTCGTCGATCAGGCGCAGCACCAGCTCCTGGCGCAGGCGGACGGAGTTGATGTTCCAGGTGGCGATGCGCATGGGCCCTCTCTGCGATGCGGCCCGCGACCCTAGCGAAGCCCGCCAGGGTTGCCCAGCCTGCTGCTAGACCGTTCGAAAATGCGCTGGCGCGAGTCGGCTGGTGGTGGTTTCGAGAACCGGAGCGCAGCGCACGTTTGGTGCGTGAGCACCGGAAGCGGAGAAGCCGCCGCCAGACGGCCGCGCCAGTAGCATTTGCGAGCGGTCTAGCGTGCGGGCACGTCCTCGCAATCGTCGTAGCCGGGCTCGCACTCCACCTCGTCCTCGGGGCGGATGCGGGGGTCCAGCTCGGCCGGGGCGGGGCTGGATCCGGCGGCCAGGCCGACGAAGTGCTCGGCCTCCTCGGCGGCGACCCGGCCGCGGCAGGCCATGCGCCACAGCACGAAGCCGGCGAAGGCGCCGACCAGCACCGCGACATAGACGAACAGCGCGTCCGGCCCGAACCGCTCCATCGCCACGGTCGCCGCCAGCGGCCCGGCGGCGGAGCCGACCGACCACAGGATCAGGAGCGTCCCGGCCAGCGGCACATAATCCGTCGGCCTGGCGTGGTCGTTGGCATGGGCGACCGACAGCGGGTAGATCGCCTCGGCCATGCCGCCCCACAGCGCGAACAGCGCGATCAGCAGGCCGAAGCTGCCCGATCCGGCGGCGATGCTGCCGACCGCGGCGACGATGGTGCAGGCCGCGGCGCCCAGGATCACCCAGCGCCGGTCGATCCGGTCGGACAGCCAGCCCAGCGGCCATTGACAGAGCAGGCCGCCGATCTGGGTCGCCGCCATCAGCGTCGCGATCTCGGCGGTCGAGAAGCCGCGATGCACGCCCCAGACCGGGGCCACGCCCTGCAGCGTCGCCGCCACCAGCCCGACCACGACGCAGCCTACCGCGCCGACCGGCGAGTTGCGGTAGGCCTTGCCCAGGATCGGGCGGATGCGGTGCGGCACGCTGGGGTGGCGCGACCGGGTCAGCGTCACCGGGATCAGCGCCAGGGTGAAGGCGGCCGAAGCCAGGACGAAGGGCAGCACGTCGCGGGTGTCGACCACGGTCAGCAGGGCCTGGCCGGCGCCCAGTGCCAGCATCACCACGACGACGTAGCTGGTCAGGATGCGGCCGCGCAGATGCCGCGGCGTCAGCTCGTTCAGCCAGCTCTCGGTGATCATGAACAGCCCGGCGGAGCAGAAGCCCATGGCCAGGCGCAGCAGGATCCACCCGGGCAGGCCAACGGTCCAGGGCAGCGCCAGCCCGGCCAGGCAGGAGGCGGCGGCGAAGGCCGAGAAGGCGCGGATATGGCCGACCAGCCGGATCACCCGGCCGACCACCAGGCAGCCGGCCAGGAAGCCGACGGCGCTGGCCGCGACCACCAGCCCGACCCGGTCGGCGGACAGCCCGGCCTCGGTCAGCCGGATCGGCACCAAGGTGGCGAAGACGCCCTGGCCGAGCGAGACGATGGTGATGCCGGCGAGGATCGCCGCGACGGCCAGGAGCGGGCTGAGCATGATCGACTCTAGCCCGCCGAAGCGGGCCGCTGCCAGCGCCGCCGGAGCCGATCCGGGCGCCGGGCCGGCCGCCGGTCGCGAATGCCGCGGCGCGGGCCGGTTTTGTCGCCTTGACGGGACCCCGGAGCGTCACTAAGGTGCGCGCCGCTTGAGGTGGGGGTGGCCGCCGCCCGAAAGGGTGTCCGACAAAGTGTCTCAGAACGACCAGAACCCGCTGCCGCCTTCGGATTTCGACCGTCGCCTCAGAGAGGCGAAGGCGAAGCTGCCGGGGGCGGGGCGCGAGGCGAAGGGCGGAGATGGGCGCGATGTCGGTCGTGCTGGCATGGCCGCCGGCTTCCGCATCGCAGTCGAGCTGCTCGCTGCGATCGTGGTCGGCGCCGGAATCGGCTGGGGTCTCGACCAATGGCTCGGCACACGGCCCTGGTTGTTGATTCTGTTCTTCATCCTGGGTGCGGTGGCCGGCTTGATGAATGTCTACCGGACCGGCATGGAGCTGGACCGGGCGGCGAAGGCGAAGCGGGTCGCTGAGCAGGCGGAGCGCAACCGGGGCGGGAGATAAGGCGTGGCATCGCCAACCGAGCAATTCCAGATCGAAAAGATCCTGCACGTCGACATCGGCGGCCTGGATCTCTCCTTCACCAATTCGTCGCTGTTCATGGTGATCGCCGCGGCCGTCGCTTCGGCGGTGCTGTTCCTCGGCGGCAGCCGCGGCGCCCTGGTCCCAGGCCGGCTGCAATCCTTCGCGGAGATGTTGTACGAGCTTGTCGCCAACATGATACGCGACAATGCCGGCAAGGAAGGGTTGAAGTACTTCCCCTTCATCTTCACGCTGTTCATCTTCATCCTGTTCGGCAACGTGATCGGGATCATTCCCGGCACCTTCACCTTCACCAGCCATATCATCGTCACCTTCGCCCTGGCCTTCGTGGTCTTCCTGGGCGTGACGGTGATCGGCTTCTCGCGACACGGCGCCGGCTACCTGCGGATGTTCTTCCCGCATGGCGCGCCCTTGTGGACCGCGGTGATCCTGGTGCCGGTCGAGCTGATCTCCTACCTGTCGCGGCCGATCAGCCTCTCCGTCCGTCTGTTCGCCAACATGACGGTCGGCCACGTGCTGCTGAAGGTCATCGGCGGCTTCGTCATCGCGCTCGGGATCGGCGGCATCGTGCCCTTCGCCTTCCTGATCCCGCTGACGATGCTCGAGCTCTTCATCGCCGTGCTGCAGGCCTACATCTTCGCCATTCTCAGCTGCGTCTACCTGCACGACGCGCTGCACCTCCACTGACGGATCGCAGCCCGCGAACCGTTCCGGTCCAACCATCCAGACCCCATCCACGAAGGAAGAGAAAATGGAAGTCGAAGCTGCAAAGTTCATCGGCGCGGGCCTCGCTGCCATCGGCATGATCGGCGCCGGCATCGGCGTGGGCAACGTGTGGGCCAGCTACATCGGCGCGCTCGCCCGCAACCCGGCCGCCAAGGAAGAGATCGGCGCCAGCATCTGGATCGGCTTCGCCGTGACGGAAGCCATCGCGCTGTTCGCGCTGATCGTCGCGCTGATCGCACTGTTCGCCTGACGATCTCGCTGCCTAACGTCATGGGCCGGCCGCAGCCCTAGCGGCCCGGCCCGGCAGGGGGAGTCGGATGCCACAGTTCAATCCCGAGTGGTTTGCGTCGCAGCTGTTCTGGCTCGCGGTCGTCTTCATCGCTCTGTACTGGGTCTTGTCGCGTCGGCTGCTGCCGCGGCTGGCCGAGACCATCGACCAGCGCGCCGCGAAGATCGCCGGCGACCTGGAGCGGGCCGAGGCTGCGCGCGGCGAGACCGAGGCGGTGGCCCAGGCCTATGAGGCTGCGCTGGCCAAGGCCCGCGGCGAGGCCCACGCCGCCGTCGCCGCCGCGAATCAGCAGATCGCGGAGCTGACGGCGCGCCGCCAGGCCGCCTTCGCCGCCGAGCTGGCGACGCGGACCGCCGAGGCCGAGGCCCGGATCGGCAAGATTCGCGCCGACCTCAAGGCGGACGCCCGCGACATCGCCGCCGAGGTGGCCGGCGTGCTGGCCGCCAAGCTGACCGGCACTGCGCCGGACCAGGCCGCGGTGACCGCCGCGGTCGACGGTGCGCTGGGAGGGGCCCGATGAGCGTTCTCGACTCCATCGCGAACCAGCTCTTCATCGGTGCTGCCTACGCCCAGGACGCGGCTCATACCGACGCAGCCGCGGCCCAGACCGAGGCCAATCTCGAGCATGTGGAGCATGCCGAGGCGGACACCCACGGCGCGGTCGAGCTGGTTCTCGCCGCAGCGCTGCTGGTGCTGGTCGTGCTGCTGGCGGTCAAGGCCCGCGGTGCCATCCTCGGCGTGCTCGACAAGCGCACCGAGCGGATCCGCGAGGATCTGGCCGAGGCCGAGCGGCTGCGCAGCGAGGCCGAAGGCCATCTCGCCCAGGCCCAGGCGCGCCAGCGTGAAGCGGCGGCCGAGGCCGCGGCGATCATCGAGCGCGCCAAGCACGATGCCCAGCGCCATCGCGAGAAGGCGGCGGTGGACATCGAGGAGGCGATGAAGCGGCGCGAGGCCATGGCGCTTGAGCGCATCGCCCAGGCCGAGGCCCAGGCGCTGGCCGAGGTGCGGTCGACCGCGGTCAACGTCGCCGTCTCGGCGGCCCGCGACCTGGTCGGCCGGCAGATCGCCGCCGACCCGGCCAAGGGCTCGGCGCTGCTCGACGACGCGATCGCGGATCTCGGCGGCAAGCTGCACTGATCCCGGCCTTATCACCGACACGGACGGGCCCGGTTTCGACCGGGCCCTTTCGCTTTGGGCCCGCTGCCCTTATGGTCCGGGCCGATCACGTCTCCAGGCGCATCCGATGAGCTCTCCCCAGGACCATATCCGCAACTTCTCGATCATCGCCCATATCGACCATGGCAAATCGACCCTGGCCGACCGGCTGATCGAGCGCTGCGGCGGCATCGAGCAGCGCGAGATGAAGGCGCAGCTCCTGGATTCGATGGATATCGAGCGGGAGCGCGGCATCACCATCAAGGCGCAGACCGTGCGCCTGGGCTACACCGCCAGGAACGGCGAGGCCTATCAGCTGAACCTGATGGACACGCCCGGCCATGTCGACTTCGCCTATGAGGTCAGCCGGTCGCTCGCCGCCTGCGAGGGCTCGCTGCTGATCGTCGATGCCTCGCAGGGCGTCGAGGCGCAGACCCTGGCGAATGTCTACCAGGCGATCGACGCCAACCACGAGGTCGTGCCGGTCCTCAACAAGATCGACCTGCCGGCGGCGGAGCCGGAGCGCATCCGCCAGCAGATCGAGGACGTGATCGGCATTGACGCCTCCGAGGCGGTGCTGATCTCGGCCAAGACCGGCATCGGCATCGATGACGTGCTGGAGGCGATCGTCCACCGCCTGCCGCCGCCGAAGCACGCCGACCCCGAGGCGCCGCTGAAGGCGCTGCTGATCGACAGCTGGTACGACCCCTATCTCGGCGTCGTCATCCTGGTGCGAGTGGTCGAGGGCACGCTGAAGGTCGGCCAGAAGGTCCGCTTCATGGCGACCGGCGCCGCCCGCGAGCTGGACCGCGTCGGCTATTTCACGCCGAAGGCGGTGCAGGTGCGCGAGCTCGGCCCCGGCGAGGTCGGCTTCATCACCGCCGGCATCAAGGAGATCGCCGAGACCAAGGTCGGCGATACCATCACCGAGGACCGCCGCCCGGCCGCGTCGCCGCTGCCCGGCTTCAAGCCCTCGGTCCCGGTGGTCTGGTGCGGCCTGTTCCCGACCGACGCCAATGATTTCGAGCGGCTGCGCGACAGCCTGGGCAAGCTCGCCCTGAACGACGCCAGTTTCCACTTCGAGGCCGAGACCTCGGCCGCGCTGGGCTTCGGCTTCCGCTGCGGCTTCCTCGGCCTGCTGCACCTCGAGATCATCCAGGAGCGGCTGGAGCGCGAGTTCGACCTCGACCTGATCACCACCGCGCCCTCGGTGGTCTACAAGCTGCACATGACCGACGGCTCGGTCATGGACCTGCACAACCCGTCCGACATGCCGGACGTGATGAAGATCGACCGAATCGAGGAGCCCTGGATCAAGGCCACGATCATGCTGCCGGACGAGTATCTCGGCGGCGTGCTGCAGCTGTGCACCGAGCGGCGCGGCGAGCAGGTCGAGCTGACCTATGTCGGCGGCCGGGCGATGCTGGTCTACCGCCTGCCGCTGAACGAGGTGGTGTTCGATTTCTACGACCGGCTGAAGTCGATCAGTCGCGGCTATGCCAGCTTCGACTACCAGATCGATTCGTACCGCGAGGGCGACCTGGTGAAGCTGTCGATCCTGGTGAACCAGGAGCCGGTCGACGCGCTGGCCATGATCGTCCACCGCAGCCAGGCGGACCGCCGCGGCCGGCATCTGTGCGAGCGGCTGAAGGACCTGATCCCGAAGCAGCTGTTCAAGATCGCCATCCAGGCGGCGATCGGCGGCAAGGTGATCGCCCGCGAATCGCTGGCGGCGCTGCGCAAGGACGTGCTGGCCAAATGCTATGGCGGCGACATCAGCCGCAAGCGCAAGCTCTTGGACAAGCAGAAGGAAGGCAAGAAGCGGATGCGCCAGTTCGGCGAGGTCGAAATTCCGCAAAGCGCTTTCATCGCCGCGCTCAAGATGGGCGATCAGTAAGGGTGGTCCTCGCCCTCTCCTGTCATTGCCGGGCTTGACCCGACAATCCAGGGGCCACCCGGAGCGGCATCGACATTCCTGGATGCCCGGGTCAAGCCCGGGCATGACAGTGTCGGGCTCTTCCTTCGGACGGAACCGTTGTCCCGCCCCGCTGTTGCATTCAGGCATCCCTCGCGATGCACACCGCAACTCCCGGGAGGGCCCCGCCGATGGCGACCGAGATCGAGCCGGTGATCGTCTATGAGGAGGACGGGCAGCAGAAGCTGTTCAGCCGCGCCGACGCGCTGGTGGATTGGCTCGGCTCGCTGTTCCAGACCGTCTCCGACGACCATAGCGTCGAGCATGAGCGGGCCGGGCTGAAGCGCGAGGAGGTGCTCAGCCGGATCGACGCCATTCTGCAGGACCTCAAAGGCGACATCGCCGCCGGCAAGCCGCGAATCAGCCTGGCGACGCGCACCGAGGCCGCCGGCCTGATCGCCGCCTTCCGCACGGTGCATCCGCCAACCGGCAAGCTTCCCTGATTCGTCGCCGCTTCGTTTCCGCTGCGTTCGCGCTGCGTTTCGGTTAGCCTCTCCGGGTCCGGTCCATCGCGACTCACCCGGAGATCTGCCATGCCGTTCGACCGCCGCCGTTTCCTGGCCTCGGCCCTCGCTGCCGCCCCGGCCCTGCCGCTGCTCGGCGCCCTGCCGCGCCCCGCTCTGGCCCGGGCGGCGCCCGCCGCTGGGCCGGTCCCCGGCCTCTACCGTTTCAAGGTCGGCGCCTTCGAGGTGACCAGCATCAATGACGGGATGCTGAGCCTGACGCTCGATCAGTTCCCCGCCGCCGACCGTGTCGGGGCGGAGGCGCTGCTGCAGCGCGCCTTCCAGCCGCCCACGGGCATCCCGACCGCGGTCAACGCCTATCTGGTCAACACCGGCGACCGGCTGGTGCTGATCGACACCGGCACCGCCAGGGCGATGGGTCCGTCGCTCGGCAAGGTCGGCGCCAACCTCAAGGCCGCCGGAATCGATCCCGCCGATGTCGACCTGGTGGTGCTGACCCACATGCATCCGGACCACGCCAACGGCCTGATCGACCCTGCCGGCGCCGCCGTCTTCGGCAAGGCCGAGCTGGCCGTGGCCGAGGTGGAATACGCCTTCTGGACCGATGACGGCATCCTGTCCCAGGCCCCGGCCGGGATGCAGCCCTTCTTCCACATGGCCCGGGTGGCGGTGAAGCCCTATGCCGGCCGTCTCAGCCGCTTCGGCACGGACGCCGAGATCATCCCCGGCATCCGGGTCCTGGCCGCGCCGGGCCACACCCCCGGCCACAGCATGGTCGAGGTGACGTCCGGCACCGACCGGCTGCTGATCTGGGGCGACATCGTGCACGCCGCGTCGCTGCAATTCGCCAAGCCGGACTGGGCGATCAACTTCGACACCGACCAGCAGGCTGCGATCGCCAGCCGCAAGCGGGTGCTGGACCAGGTCGCGGCCGACCGGGTGCAGATCGCCGGCGCGCATCTGGCCTTCCCCGGCATCGGCCATGTCGGCCGGGCCGGCGAGGGCTACGAGTTCGTGCCCGTCTTCTGGCAGCCCTGAGGCGCTACAGCGTCGCCGCCGGGTCCAGATCGCGCGGAATGTGGCCGAGCTGCTGCAGCAGGCCGAGCTTGTCCCAGGCGTCCCAGATCCGCGTCGCCCGGCCGCCCTCGAAATGGGCGATGGACAGGCCGCCGATGTCGACCGGCAGCGGCCCGTCCGGGCCGGTCGCGGCCCCTCGCGCCCGCCAGCGCAGGGCGATGCGGTCGTCGGCGGCCAGCACGTCCTCGACCGTGAAGGTCAGGTCCGGGATCGCCTGCTGCAGCCTGGCGCAGAGCTGCATCATCTCTGCCTTCGACCGGCCGGCGCCGCTGTGCAGGTCGGTCGCGGCGCAGTCCTCGCACAGGATCTCGTCCGCCGCCTCCAGCCGCCGCTCGTTCCACACCTCCTGGAACCAGCGGCGAGCGAGCATCTCGTTCGGATGCATCGTGTCCTCCCCGGGATCAGTCCCGCAGCCAGTGTAGCGCCGGCGGAGACTCGCCGGCCCGGCGGTTCCGGCAGGGCCCGGCCCCGCCGCCCGCGCCCGGATCATGGCTGCGGCCGATTGCATCGTCCCGGCTGATACGCCGTTACGGCATTGGTCGCCGCCGCCGCAGCCCACGATGATGCGCCCGCCGGAGGGGGCTGCCGTCGATCCGGAAGGTGCCGACATGGATGCGACAATGACGAAGCCCGCGCACGCCGCGCCGGTGGTGCACCCGGACGGGCTGCCGGTGCCGCGCCGCTATGGCGCGATGCTGACCATGTCGATCGCCATCGCCATGTCGGTGCTGGACATCGCCATCGCCAACACCGCCCTGCCGACCATCGCCGCCGACCTGCAGGCCAGCCCGGCCGCCTCGGTCTGGGTGGTCAACGCCTATCAGCTGGCGCTGGTGATCTCGCTGCTGCCGCTGGCGGCGCTGGGCGAGATCATCGGCTACCGCACCATCTATATCGGCGGGCTGGTGCTGTTCACCGTCGCCTCGGTGGTCTGCGCCATGGCCTGGTCGCTGCCCAGCCTGACGGCGGCTCGCGTGCTGCAGGGCTTCGGCGCCAGCGGCATCATGAGCGTGAACGCGGCGCTGATCCGCTTCATCTACCCGACCCGGCTGCTGGGCCGCGGCATCGGCTTCAACACCCTGATCGTCGCCATCTTCTCGGCCCTCGGCCCGACGGTCGCCGCCGGCATCCTGGCCGTCGCCTCCTGGCAGTGGCTGTTCGCGATCAACCTGCCGCTCGGCCTGGTCGCCCTGGCGGTGGCGATGCCGACCCTGCCGCACACCGCGCGCTCGGGCCATCGCTTCGACGCGGTCAGCGCGATGCTGAATGCCGGCGCCTTCGGCCTGCTGATCATCGCCGTCGGCGAGGCCGCGCATCAGGCCTCGGTGCTGGAGGTCGGGCTGGAGCTCGCCGCCGCCCTGGCCTTCGGCGGGCTGCTGCTGCGCCGGCAGGCGGCGCATCCGGCGCCGATGCTGCCGCTCGACCTGTTCCGGCGACCGATCTTCGCCCTGTCGGCGCTGACCGCCGCCTGCTCCTTCGCCACCCAGGGCCTGGCCTTCGTGGCGCTGCCCTTCTACTTCCAGACCGTGCTCGGCCGCAGCGAGGTCGAGACCGGCCTGTTGATGACGCCCTGGCCGCTGGTGGTGGCGGTGATGGCGCCGATCGCCGGCCGGCTGTCGGACCGCTACTCCGCCGGCAGCCTGGGCGGCATCGGCCTGGCCATCCTGTGTGCCGGCATGGCGCTGCTGGCCCTGCTCCCGCCGGACCCCAGCGTGCCGGACATCTGCTGGCGCATGGCGCTGTGCGGCTGGGGCTTCGGCTTCTTCCAGGCGCCGAACCAGAAGGCGCTGCTGGCCGCGGCCCCGCCGCATCGCGCCGGCGGCGCCAGCGGCATCGTCGCCCAGGCCCGGCTGCTGGGCCAGACCGTCGGCGCCGCGCTGGTGGCGCTGTGCTTCAGCCTGGCCGGCGCGGGCGGTCCCGTGCTGGGCCTGGCGGTGGGCGCCGGCTTCGCCGGGCTGGCCAGCATCGCCAGCTTCCTGCGCCTGATGCACGACGACCCCAGCCGCCGGCCGCAGCGGGTCGACTCCGTGGATTTCGACTGAGACCCTACCGCTCCGCCGCGAATACAAAGGGCGGCGGCAGGCGCAGCGCCACCGGGTCGCCGACCGACAGCGCCGGCAGGTCCGGGCTGTAGCGGTCGGCCTCGATCCGGATCGGGTTCGGCGACAGCGGCGTCTCCGCCTCCACCGTCACCGTGGTGGCGCTGTGCAGCACCCGCCGGGCGGTGCCGGGCACCAACCCATCTCCCGTCGCGCCGCCCGGCAGCAGCCGGATGGCGCGCGGCCGGATGTCGGCGACGGCCCGGCTGCCGACGGCGAGGCCGCTGGTGTCGGCGGGCAGGCGCAGGCCGGCGACCTCCACCACATTCGCCGCCGCCACCGTGCAGGGCAGGCGGTTGACGTCGCCGAGGAAGCTGGAGACGAAGGCCGTGGCCGGGGCGTCGACCAGCGCCGCCGGATCGCCCTGCTGCTCGATCCGCCCGTCGCGCATCACCACCACCTGGTCGGCCAGCTCCAGCGCCTCCTCCTGGTCGTGGGTGACGAACAGGCTGGTCAGGCCGGTGCGGTCGTGCAGCTCGCGCAGCCACACCCGCAGCTCCTTCCGCACCTTGGCATCGAGCGCGCCGAACGGCTCGTCGAGCAGCAGCAGCTTGGGCTCGATCGCCAGCGCCCGGGCCAGGGCCACGCGCTGGCGCTGGCCGCCGGACAGCTGGCGCGGATAGCGCCGGCCGAGGCCGGGCAGCTGCACCAGCTCCAGCAGCTCATCGACCCTTCGCGCGATCTCGGGCTTGGCCGGGCGGGTGGCGCCGGGCCGCACCTGCAGGCCGAAGGCGATGTTGCCGAACACGGTCATGTGCCGGAACAGGGCGTAGTGCTGGAACACGAAGCCGATGCGGCGCTGGCGTGGCCGCACCGCGGCGATGTCGGCGCCGTCGACCAGGATGTGGCCTGCATCCGCGCGCTCCAGCCCCGCCACGATGCGCAAGAGCGTGGTCTTGCCCGAGCCGGAGGGGCCGAGCAGGGCGACGAAGGCGCGGTCCGGCACCTCCAGCTCGATGCCGTTGAGCGCATAGACCGGGCCGAAGCGCTTGGTCAGGCCTTGGATGGCGATCGGCATCAGCTCTCCGCGGGATCCGTGCGGTCCGAGCGGAACCGCCATTCGAGCAGGGTCTTCAGCACCAGCGTCACCAGCGCCAGGCCGGCCAGCAGCGAGGCCACGGCGAAGGCGCCGACGAAATTATACTCGTTGTAGAGGATCTCGACCTGCAGCGGCATGGTGTTGGTCTGGCCGCGGATGTGGCCGGAGACGACCGAGACGGCGCCGAACTCGCCCATCGCCCGGGCGTTGCACAGCAGCACGCCGTACAGCAGCGCCCATTTGACGTTGGGCAGCGTCACCCGCAGGAAGGTCTGCCAGCCGCTGGCGCCCAGCAGCACCGCCGCCTCCTCCTCGTCCGTGCCCTGCTCCTGCATCAGCGGGATCAGCTCGCGCGCCACGAAGGGCAGGGTGACGAAGATGGTCGCGATCACCAGGCCGGTGACGGTGAAGATCACCCGGATGCCGTGTGCCTCCAGGAACGGCCCGAACCAGCCGTTCGCCCCGAACAGCAGCACGTAGATCAGGCCGGAGATCACCGGCGAGACCGAGAAGGGCAGGTCGACGAAGGTGGTCAGCAGGCTCTTGCCCGGGAACTCGAACTTGGCGATGGCCCAGGCCGTGGCCAGGCCGAAGACCGTGTTCAGCGGCACGGCGATGGCGGCGACGGTCAGGGTCAGGCGGATCGCCGCCAGCGAATCGTCGCTGCCGATGCCCTCGAGATAGGCGTCGATGCCCTTGCGCATCGCCTCGGTCAGCACCACCGCCAGGGGCAGTACCAGGAACACGCCGAGGAAGATCACCGCGATGGCGATCAGCACCAGGCGGATGCCGGCCGGCTCCTCCCACGGCCGCTCGGTGGGCTTCAGCCGGGTGCGCGCCGCCGCGAGCGTGCGGGTCAGTCCGCCCATTTGCGGCTCCAGCGCTGCAGCAGGTTGATCACCAGGATGATGAGGAAGGAGGCGGCCAGCATCACCGCGCCGATCGTCGCGGCGCCGGCATAGTCGTACTCCTCCAGCCGGATCACGATCAGCAGCGGCGCGATCTCCGATATGCCGGGGATGTTGCCGGCAATGAAGATGACCGAGCCGTATTCGCCGACCGCGCGGGCAAAGGCCAGGATGAATCCGGTCAGGATCGCCGGCGACAGGAGCGGCAGCACCACCCGCCACACCACCTGCCAGCGCCGGGCACCGAGCGTGGCGGCCGCCTCCTCGATCTCGCGGTCGAGGTCCTCCAGCACCGGCTCGACCGTGCGCACCACGAAGGGCAGGCCGATGAAGACCAGGGCGATGAAGATGCCGGGCGGGCCGAAGGCGGCCTTGATGCCGATCTGCATCAAAGGGCCGCCGAGCCAGCCCTTGGGCGAGTACAGCGCGGCCAGCGCGATGCCCGCCACCGCGGTCGGCAGGGCGAAGGGCAGGTCGATCAGCGCGTTCATCAGCGGCCGGCCCCAGAAGCGGTAGCGCGTTACCACCCAGGCGACCAGCGTGCCGAACACGACATTGACCGCCGCAGCGGCCAGGGCCAGGCCGAAGCTGACCTTGAGCGCCGCCACGGTGCGTTCCGACGAGACCACCCGCCAGACGCCCTCGACCCCGAGCTCCCATGGCCGGATCACCAGCGCCGCCAGCGGCAGCAGCACCAGCAGCGCGAGATAGGTGAGGGAAAAGCCGAGGGTCAGCCCGAATCCCGGCAGCACGCCGACATGGCGCGCCGCCGGGGGCGGGCTTTCCCTAGCCCTTTCGGTAGATCTGATCGAAGGTGCCGCCATCCGAGAAGTGTGCCTGTTGGGCCTTCTGCCAGCCACCGAAGAGATCGTCGATGGTGAACAGGTTCACGGCCGGGAAGCTATCCTTGTATTTCGCCGCCACGTCCGGCGACCGCGGCCGGTAGAAGTTCTTGGCGGCGAGCTCCTGCCCCTCGGGCGAGTACAGGAATTCGAGATAGGCCTGGGCCACGGCGCGGGTGCCGCGGGCGTCGACCACCTTGTCGACCACCGCGACCGTCGGCTCGGCCAGGATCGAAACCGACGGCACGACGATGTCGAACTCGTCCGGCCCCAGCTCCTTGACCGCCAGGAAGGCCTCGTTCTCCCAGGCCAGCAGCACGTCGCCGATGCCGCGCTGGACGAAGGTGGTGGTCGAGCCGCGGGCGCCGGTGTCCAGCACCGGGACGTTGGCGAAGATCTTCCGCACCAGCTCCTGCGCCGTCTGGTCGTTGCCGCCGGGCTGCTTCAGGGCATAGCCCCAGGCGGCGAGGTAGTTCCAGCGCGCCCCGCCCGAGGTCTTCGGGTTCGGGGTGATCACCTGGACGCCTTCCTTGGCCAGGTCGGGCCAGTCCTTGATGCCCTTAGGGTTGCCCTTGCGCACCAGGAACACGATGGTCGAGGTGTAGGGCGCGCTGTTGTCCGGCAGGCGCTTCTGCCAGGCCTTGTCGATCAGCCCCTTGTTGGCGATCGCGTCGACGTCGTAGGCCAGCGCCAGGGTGACGACGTCGGCCTGCAGCCCGTCGATCACCGAACGCGCCTGCGCGCCCGACCCGCCATGCGAGGCCTCGATGGTGAGATTGTCGCCGGACTTCGCCTTCCATTGCTCGGCAAAGGCGGTGTTGACCTGCTTGTACAGCTCGCGCGTCGGGTCGTAGGAGACGTTGAGCAGCTTGATGTCGGCCGCATGCGCCGTGGCCGCAGCCAGCGCGATGGCCGCCGCGGCCAGCAGCCGAGTGGTCATGATCCGCATGACTCGACCTCCGATGTTCGGTTGGTTGGTGGTGTGGCGGCGTCGCGGACAGTAAGGCGGGGAACCGCGACGAACGCAATCTCTATTTCACATAAAATATCATCAAACTTGTGTATTTTACATGATCACCGAGGTAATGCGATGGGCGTCTGCCTTCGCTTTCGCACATGCGAACTTCCGGCGGGATAAGATACTGCGTGTTCGCCACGAATTCCGATTGCATCGGAACGGGACCGCAGGCAGATTTTCGTTTGCGAAGATCGAAAGCGGCGCAGCCGCAAAACAGAGGCAGGAAACGTGGCTGAGGTGCTGTACGACCTCCTGGTCATCGGCGGCGGCGTCAACGGCGTCGGCATCGCCCGCGATGCGGCCGGGCGCGGCCTGTCCGTCCTGCTGTGCGAGAAGGCCGACCTGGCCGGCGCCACCTCCTCGGCCTCGACCAAGCTGATCCATGGCGGGTTGCGCTATCTCGAATATTACGAGTTCCGCCTGGTCCGCGAGGCGCTGATGGAGCGCGAGGTGCTGCTGCGCGCGGCGCCGCATATCATCTGGCCGCTGCGATTCGTGCTGCCGCACGACCGGTCGATGCGGCCGGCCTGGATGGTGCGGCTCGGCCTGTTCCTGTACGACCATCTCGGCGGCCGCAAGCTGCTGCCGGCCAGCCACGGGCTGAAGCTGCGCGGCGGCGCCATCGGCCGGGTGCTGCGGCCGCATCTGACGCGCGGTTTCGAATATTCCGACTGCTGGGTCGACGACGCCCGCATGGTGGCGCTGGCGGCGCTGGACGCGAAGGAGCGCGGCGCCGAGATCCTGACCCGCACCGAATGCGTCGCAGCGAAGCGCGAAAACGGCCGCTGGGCTGCCACGCTCCGCGGCGCGGACGGCAGCGAGCGGCTGGTCGCGGCGCGCGGCCTGGTCAATGCCGGCGGCCCCTGGGTCAAGCACGTGCTGAACGACACGGTCGGCCTGCCCGGCGCCTCCAGCGTGCGGCTGGTCAAGGGCAGCCACATCGTCGTGCCGCGGCTGTATGACGGGCCCGAGGCCTTCATCCTGCAGAATGCCGACCGGCGCATCGTCTTCGTCATCCCCTATGAAGGGAAGTTCTCGCTGATCGGCACCACCGACCTCGACTATCAGGGCGACCCGGCCGGCGTCGGCATCACGCCGGAGGAGACGGCCTATCTGTGCGAGGCGGTCGGCCGCTGCTTCGCCGCCGGCCCGACCCCGGACGACGTGGTCTGGAGCTATGCCGGCGTGCGGCCGCTCTATGACGACGGCTCGTCCAGCGCGTCCGAGGCCACCCGCGACTACGTGCTGGAGCTGGACGCGCCGGAAGGCCAGGCGCCGGCCCTGTCGGTGTTCGGCGGCAAGATCACCACCTTCCGTCGCCTGTCCGAGCACGCGCTGGAGAAGCTGGCGCCGGTGATGGGCATCAAGGGCGCGCCCTGGACCGCCGCGGCATGGCTGCCCGGCGGCGACATCCCGGATGCCGATTTCGAGGGGTTCCTGGCCAAGCTGCGCGCCGCCCGGCCCTGGCTGCCGGAGCCGCTGGCCCGCCGCCTGGCCCGCGCCTATGGCACCCGCGTTGACCGGCTGCTGGGGGAGGCCCGGAGCCTGGAGGATCTCGGCCGCGACTTCGGCGCCGGGTTGACCGAGGCCGAGCTCGATTATCTGGTCGACCAGGAATGGGCGCGGACGGCCGAGGACGTGCTGTGGCGCCGGTCGAAGCTGGGGCTGCACATTCCGGCCGAGGCGCATGGCTTGATCGACGACTGGTTCAGGGCCCGCAACTCCCGTCCCGAGGAAAGGGCCGCATCGTGACGCTCGTGCTCGAAAGCGTGACCCGGGAGGTCGGGGCGGAGACCCACATCCATCCGCTCGACCTGGCGCTGGAGCCCGGCACGCTGACCGTACTGCTGGGCCGCACCCAGGCCGGCAAGACCACGCTGATGCGGCTGATGGCGGGGCTGGAGCGGCCGAGCCGCGGCCGCGTCCTGGTCGACGGCCGCGACGTCACCGGCACCTCGGTGCGGAACCGCGACGTCGCCATGGTCTACCAGCAGTTCATCAACTACCCGTCGAAGACGGTCTACGACAACATCGCTTCGCCGCTGCGCCTCAAGGGCCTCGGCCGGGCCGAGATCGACCGCCGGGTGCGCGAGACCGCGGCGATGCTGCGGATCGACCGGTTCCTGACCCGGCTGCCGGGCGAGCTGTCGGGCGGCCAGCAGCAGCGCACCGCGATCGCGCGCGCCCTGGTGAAGGACGCCGGGCTGCTGCTGCTGGACGAGCCGCTGGTCAATCTCGACTACAAGCTGCGCGAGGAGCTGCGGGCCGAGCTGTCGGAGATCTTCCGGCGCGGCAAGGCGATCGTGGTCTACGCCACCACCGAGCCCGCCGAGGCGCTGATCCTGGGCGGCCGCACCGCGGTGCTGGATGAAGGCCGGCTGCTGCAGGCCGGCCCGACGGTCGAGGTGTTCCAGCGCCCGGCCTCGACCAGGGTGGCCGAGGCGTTCAGCGACCCGCCGATGAATCTCGGCTCCGCCGAGGTGGCGGACGGCGCGCTGCGCCTGGCCGACGGCGTTTCGGTGCCGCTGGCCGGGCATCTGGAAGGGCTGGCGGCCGGACCCTGCACCGTCGGGGTGCGGCCGGGGCACATCCGCCTCGGCTCCGGCGGGCCGGGCGAGGCCTCGGTGACGACCCGGGTCGAGCTGGCCGAGATCAGCGGCTCCGAGACCTATGTCCATTTCCATTTCGGCGACCGGCCCTGGGTGGCGCAGCAGACCGGGGTGCACAAGCACCCGCTGGGCGAGCCGCTGACCGTCGCGATCGATCCCGCCCGGATCTACGTCTTCGACCCGGCCGGGCGGCTCGCCGCCGCGCCGGCCCGGACCAGGTGAAATATGGCCCGCATCGACCTCAAGGCCCTGGCGCACAGCTACAAGCCGAACCCGACGGATCCGGCGGACTATGCGCTGCGGCCGATGGACATGGTCTGGCAGAGCGGCCGCGCCTACGCCCTGCTCGGCCCGTCCGGCTGCGGCAAGACCACGCTGCTGAACATCATCTCCGGCTTGGTGACGCCGAGCCAGGGCCAGATCCTGTTCGACGGCCGCGACGTCACCCAGGCGTCGCCGGAGCAGCGCAACATCGCCCAGGTGTTCCAGTTCCCGGTGGTCTACGACACCATGACGGTGGCCGAAAACCTGGCCTTCCCGCTGCGCAACCGCAAGCTGCCCCGGCCCGAGATCGAGGCCCGCGTCGCCGAGGTCGCGGCGATGCTGGAGCTGACGCCGGTGCTGAGGCGCCGGGCCCGCGGCCTGGACGCCGACCAGAAGCAGAAGATCTCGCTCGGCCGCGGCCTGGTGCGCAAGGACGTCGCCGCCATCCTGTTCGACGAGCCGCTGACCGTCATCGACCCGCATCTGAAGTGGCAGCTCCGGCGCAAGCTGAAGGAGGTGCACGAGCAGGTGCGGACCAGCCTGATCTACGTCACCCATGATCAACTCGAGGCGCTGACCTTCGCCGATGAGGTGATCGTGATGTATGACGGCCAAGTGGTGCAGCTCGGCACGCCGCAGGCGCTGTTCGAGCGGCCGGCCCACACCTTCGTCGGCTACTTCATCGGCAGCCCCGGCATCAACCTGCTGCCCTGCGTCGTCGACCAGGGCGACGCGGTGATCGACGGCGGCCGCATCCCGCTGTCGGAGTCGGCCCGGCAGGGGGCGGCGGCGTTCCTCGCCGGCGGCGCCGGCAAGCTCGAGCTCGGCATCCGGCCGGAATTCCTGGAGATCGCCGACAGCGGCATCCCGGCGGCGGTGACCGGGGTCGAGGATCTCGGCACCTATCTGATCGTCACGCTCCGGCTCGGCGCCGCGACGGTGAAGGCCAAGCTGGCCGAGGGCCGCGGCGTCCCGGCCGACACCGCGCATCTGCGCTTCCCGCCGGATCGCACCCTTCTCTATGCCGACGGCAGGCTGGTGGGCTGACCCATGGACAAGACCCCGAACAACGCCGCCTGGTTCCTGGTCGTCCCGGTCGTGCTGCTGGTCGCGTTCAGCGCCATCATCCCGCTGATGACGGTCGTGAACTATTCGGTGCAGGACATCTTCGGCCCCGGCCAGGGCGTCTTCGTCGGCACCGAATGGTTCGAGCAGGTGCTGCAGGACGACCGGCTGCAGGCGGCGCTGGGCCGGCAGCTGATCTTCAGCTTCTGCGTGCTGGCGATCGAGATCCCGCTCGGCGTGCTGGTGGCGCTGTGCATGCCCGCGCGGGGCTGGGCCGTGTCCGTCACCCTCGTCGTGCTGGCGCTGCCGCTGCTGATTCCCTGGAACGTGGTCGGCACCATCTGGCAGATCTTCGCCCGGCCCGACATCGGCCTGGCCGGCGTGCTGATCAACCGCCTGGGCCTCGACTACAACTACACCGGCGACCCGTTCGACGCCTGGATCACCGTGCTGGTGATGGACGTCTGGCACTGGACCTCGCTGGTCGCGCTCCTGGGCTATGCCGGGCTGCGCTCGATCCCGGACGCCTTCTACCAGGCGGCGCGGATCGACGGCGCCTCGCGCTGGGCGGTGTTCCGCTACATCCAGCTGCCGAAGATGATGGGCGTGCTGCTGATCGCCGTGCTGCTGCGCTTCATGGACAGCTTCATGATCTACACCGAGCCCTTCGTCCTGACCGGCGGCGGGCCTGGCAACGCCACCACCTTCCTCAGCCAGGAGCTGACCAAGATGGCGGTCGGCCAGTTCGACCTCGGCCCGGCGGCGGCGTTCTCGATCATCTACTTCCTGATCATCCTCTTGTTCTCGTGGCTGTTCTACACGGTCATCACCAATCTCGGGAAAGGCGACGCGTCATGAGCCCGCGCACCCGCGCCGTCATCCTGATCCTGTACATGGTCTTCCTGCTGCTGCCGATCTATTGGCTGGTCAGCATGTCGCTGAAGGAGAACCAGGAGATCCTGTCCGGCTTCACCCTGTTCCCGAACAAGGTGACCGTCGCCAACTACGCCACCATCCTGACCGACCCGTCCTGGTACTGGGGCTACCTCAACTCGATCAGCTACGTGCTGATGAACATGGTGCTCTCGGTGCTGGTGGCGCTGCCCGCCGCCTACGCCTTCAGCCGGTACCGCTTCATCGGCGACACCCACATGTTCTTCTGGCTGCTGTCGAACCGGATGTCGCCGCCGGCGGTGTTCCTGCTGCCGTTCTTCCAGCTCTATTCCGCGATCGGTCTGACCGACACGACCTATGCCGTGGCGCTGGCGCATTGCCTGTTCAACGTGCCGCTGGCGGTGTGGATCCTGGAAGGCTTCATGTCCGGCGTGCCGAAGGAGATCGACGAGACCGCCTATATCGACGGCTACTCCTTCCCGCGCTTCTTCCTGACCATCTTCGTGCCGCTGATCCGCGGCGGCATCGGTGTCACCGCCTTCTTCTGCTTCATGTTCTCCTGGGTCGAGCTGCTGCTGGCGCGCACCCTGACCTCGGTCAATGCCAAGCCGATCGCCGCCACCATGACGCGCACAGTCAGCGCATCCGGCATGGACTGGTCGCTGCTGGCCGCCGCCGGCGTGCTGACCATCGTGCCCGGCGCGATCGTGATCTGGTTCGTCCGCAACTACATCGCCAAGGGCTTCGCCCTGGGCCGGGTGTGAGGAGACCGCCATGAATCTCGACTGGATGGTGTGGACGGCCCCGACCGCCTGGTTCTTCTGCGGCATCGCGGCGCTGCTGGTCGCCATGACCGCGTGGCAACTGGCGTCGCCCTCGGTGCCGCGGCGCGGCCTGCTGCCCCTGACCACCACCCGCGGCGACCGGCTGTTCATCGGCCTGCTCGGCGCCGCCTACATCCATCTCGCCTGGGTCGGGCTGGCCGCGGGCAGCCTCTGGTACGGTTTCGCGATCGCCGTGGTGTGGATGATCGCGGTGATGCGGTTCGGATGATTTTGTCCGGGCCGGCCCCGGCCTCCGGGGCAGGAAGTGCTGGTTTCAACAGACGTAGAGACGGGGAGAGATCATGACCAAGATGCTGCACGGGCCGGGCGGATTCCCGGTCCATCGCCGTGACCTGCTGCGCGGCGCCTCCGCGCTCGGCGCCGCCATCGCGGTGCCGGGCTTCGCCCGCCGGGCCTTCGCCCAGGGCGCCGAACAGCTGACGGCCAACGCCAAGAAATGGATCGACACCGAATTCCAGCCTTCGACCTTGTCCAAGGACGAGCAGCTGAAGGAGATGGAGTTCTTCATCAAGGCGGCCGAGCCGTTCCGCGGCATGGACATCAACGTGGTGTCGGAGACGATCACCACCCATGAATACGAGTCGAAGACGCTGGCCCGCGCCTTTTCCGAGATCACCGGCATCAACCTGAAGCACGACCTGATTCAGGAAGGCGACGTGATCGAGAAGCTGCAGACGCAGATGCAGTCCGGCCAGAACATCTACGACGCGTATGTCAACGACAGCGACCTGATCGGCACCCATTTCCGCTACGGCCAGGCCGTGCCGCTGTCCGATTTCATGGCCGGCGACGGCAAGGATTTCACCCTGCCGACGCTCGACGTCGACGACTTCATGGGCAAGAGCTTCACCACCGGCCCGGACGGCAAGCTGTACCAGATCCCGGACCAGCAATTCGCCAACCTGTACTGGTTCCGCTACGACTGGTTCACCGACCCGAAGCTGCAGGAGCAGTTCAAGGCGGCGTATGGCTACGACCTGGGCGTGCCGGTGAACTGGTCGGCCTATGAGGACATCGCCGACTTCTTCACCAACAAGGTGAAGGAGATCAACGGTGTCCGCGTCTGGGGCCATATGGATTACGGCAAGAAGGACCCGTCGCTGGGCTGGCGCTTCACCGACGCCTGGCTGTCGATGGCCGGCGCCGGCGACAAGGGCATCCCGAACGGCCTGCCGGTCGACGAATGGGGCATCCGGGTCGAGGGTTGCCGCCCGGCCGGCTCCAGCGTCACCCGCGGCGGCGACACCAACGGCCCGGCCGCGGTGTACGCGCTGGACAAGTACATCGAGTGGCTGAAGAAGTACGCCCCGCCCGAGGCGGCCGGCATGACCTTCTCCGAGGCCGGGCCGGTGCCGGGCCAGGGCAACATCGCCCAGCAGATCTTCTGGTACACCGCCTTCACCGCCGACCTGGCCAAGCCCGGCCTGCCGGTGGTGAACGAGGACGGCACGCCGAAATGGCGCATGGCGCCCTCGCCGCACGGCCCGTACTGGGAAGAGGGGATGAAGCTGGGCTACCAGGATTGCGGCTCCTGGACCCTGATGAAGAGCACGCCGAAGGAGCGGCAGCAGGCGGCTTGGCTGTACGCCCAGTTCTGCATCTGCAAATCGACCTCGCTGAAGAAGCTGCAGGTCGGCCTGACCCCGATCCGCGACAGCGACATCCGCTCCAAGGCGATGGACGAGATGGCGCCGAAGCTGGGCGGGCTGGTCGAGTTCTACCGCAGCCCCGCTAGGGTGGCGTGGACTCCCACCGGCACCAACGTTCCCGATTATCCGCGGCTGGCGCAGCTGTGGTGGCAGAACGTGGCCGAGGCTGTGACCGGCGAGGTTACGCCGCAGCAGGCGATGGACAACCTGGCCAAGCAGCAAGACCAGGTGCTGGCGCGGCTGGAGCGGGCCGGCAATCTCGGCGATTGCGGGCCGAAGCTGAACGAGGAGAAGACCGCGCAGGAGTGGTTCGACGCGCCCGGCGCGCCGAAGCCGAAGCTGGAGAACGAGAAGGAGAAGGGCCAGACCGTGGCCTATGACAGCCTGCTGCAGGCCTGGAAGGAAGGGAAGGTGCGGTAGAGATCATTTGTAAACGCTACTGGTGCGGCCGCCTGGCGGCGGTTTCTCCGCTTCCGGTGCTCACGGGCCAACGCCCGCTGCGCTCCGGTTCTCGAAACCACCGCCAGTCGACTCACACCAGCGCATTTCCAAACGATCTCTGGACCCTCTATTGTCATCGCCGGGCTTGACCCGGCGATCCAGGAGTCGTCGAGATCCTCTGGATGCCCGGGTCAAGCCCCGGGCATGACAGTTTTTGGCAGGAGGGGGGCTGCCTCCCGCCTCAGATCCCCGGATCGAATCCCGGTTTGGCCGGGGCCGGGACGGTGTCGCCGGCCAGGATCGCCGTCGCCACCTCGGCGCATTGCTTGCGGATGTCGGGCACCGCCGTGATCTCCCAGAAGGCGCCGCGGGTCGGCGGGCCCAACGCGTAGAGCCGGGGCGAGGGCTGGCCGTCATGGCCGATCAGCCGGCCCCCGGCATCGACGTCGAGACCGAGCCGCAGCCGGTCCGGCCGCACAGCACCACCGGCGAGCAGCGACCGCAGCAGCGGATCGTCGGTCCGCGCCGGGTCGGTCTCCGGCCCGCTGGCCAGGACCAGACGGCAGATGTCCCGCGTCTCGTCGGCTGCACCACCGCGCCGCCGCAGCGTCACCGACAGCCCGTCCGGTATCGGCGCCACAGTGCGCAGCCGCCCGGCCAGCACCTGCAGCTGGCCCGACGCGATCATCGCCCCGACCCGGTCGGCGATGGCCGGCGCCACCCGGTGCCGGTGCACGTCCCACCAGGGCCGCAGATGGCGCAGGAAGCGCCCGGCCTCCACCTCGTCCCAGCCCCGCCACAGCGCCTGGGTGAAGGGCCGAAGCCCGTCGATCACCGCCCGCCAGTCGCCGCCCGCAGCTTCGGTCTCGCGGCACAGAGCGCGGATCCGGCGCAGCACCGCCAGCGCCGGCCGGCCGACGAACTCCGCCGCGTCCAGCGCTGCCGGCTTGCTTGCGACGTCGCGATGCGGACGGGGCAGGAGGCCGCGCCGCGACAGCGCCAGGACACGGCCGCGATGCTCCTGCGCCGCCAGGCCGGCGGCGATGTCGATCATGGTCAGGCCGGTGCCGAGGATCAGCACCGTCTCGTCCGGCAGGATCGAGGGCAGGCAGGCATCCTCCGGCCCGACCAGGATCCGCCCGGGCGCATCCGGCAGCGCCACCGGGGCCGAGGGCGGCGCGTTGCCGGTGCACAGCGCCGCGATGTCGGCCGGCTCGGTGCGGCCGGAGGCGAGGCGCACCGTCACCCCGTCGGCATTCCGGTCCAGCCCTACAGCGGCGTCGGCCAGCATGGTCAGCCCGCCGGGGAAGTCGCGCCCGGCGGCGGCCAGGGTCTCGCCGAGATAGTCGCCGTAGAAGCGGCGCGGCAGGTAGGGCTCCTCGCCGCCATGCGCCCGGGCCCAGCTCTGGAAATCCTCCGGCTGGTCCGGGAAGGCGCTCATATTGGCGGTCCGCACGTTCAGCAGATGCGCCGGATGCGGCGTGCCATAGGCCATGCCGCGGCCCGGCGGGCCGCCGCGCTCGATCAGCACGACCTTCGCCGCCCCGGCCGAGCGGCGCAGGAGCTGGACCGCGAGCAGGCAGCCGGTGAACCCGGCCCCGATGATGGCGATGCGCATGATCCCCTTGGCGCTGCTTCGACGGCGGGCATGGTAGCCACCTCGTCCCGCTCCGGCCACCGCCGGATCGAAGCGAGCCGGTGATGCCGCCTCGCCGCCGCCATCCTGCGGCCCTATGCTGCCGGAGGGACGAGGACGGGACGGCGGGGACGATGCGGATCGTTGCGGTGCTGATGGGTGTGGCCCTGGCGGGCCTGGCGGCGGGGTGCGTGCCGTCGCGCGAAACGGTCGAGCTGCCCGATTCGGTGCCGGTGGACCGGGCGCTGTCGGCCGATATCCGCTATGTCTTCTTCCTGCCCGGCAAGGTCGGGCTGGTCCCGGACGGCGCCGCCGCCGTCGCCGCCGCGGTGGTCGAGGACGCCCGGCTTCGCGCCAAGGGGCCGGCGCCGCGCCTGATCGTCACCGGCCATGTCGATGCCGGCGGCGACCCGGCGGCGGCCCAGCGCCTGTCCTTGCGGCGGGCCAAGCTGGTGGCGGCGCGGCTGCGGGCGGCCGGAATCGCGCCGGGGCGGATCACGGTCGCAGGCGCCGGCGCGGCCGATCCGCTGCTGCCGGCACCGGCGGGGCAGGCGGAACCGGCCAATGACCGGGTCGAGATCGGATTCGAGTCGCAGTCCGTGTCGCGATTGGACGCGACGCCGCAGCGTCCCATATAGTCTGATGACCACGGCGCGACGGCGCCCGCCAGCGGATCGACGACATGTACACTGCGGAAACCCGGGCGATCGAGGTGTCGGTCGAGCCGACCTATCTCGAGGACCAGTCCTCGCCCGACGAGCATCACTACGTCTGGGCCTATCATGTCCGCATCGTCAATCACGGGCGCGAGCGGGTGCAGCTGCGCAGCCGCTACTGGCGGATCACCGACGAATTCGGCCGGGTGCAGGAGGTGCGCGGCCCCGGCGTCGTCGGGGTCGAGCCGGTGATCGAGCCGGGCAAGGCGTTCCAGTACACCAGCGGCGCGCCGATCGCGACGCCGTCGGGCATCATGGTCGGCACCTATCAGATGGAGACCGCGTCGGGCGAGCGCTTCGACGTGGCGATCCCCGCCTTTTCGCTGGACAGCCCGCATCGTACGATCCGATTGAACTGATCTGACAGACCAGAGTCCTAGATCCCGGACGGCTCCCGGCCGCAACCTGGACTAGCACCGTCAACGACAACCGCCCGGAGAAGCCGGCATCATGACCCGCAACCCCTTCACCCCCGTGGCAGCTGCCGTCGCAGCGCAGCCCGCGCGCGCGGTCGAGCATCGCCCGAGCCGCTCCGAGGCCGAGGACGCGGTGCGCGTGCTGCTGCGCTGGGCCGGCGAGGACATCGCGCGCGAGGGGCTGCGCGACACGCCGAAGCGGGTGGTGAAGGCCTATGAGGAGTTCTTCCGCGGCTACGACCAGGATCCGGTCGAGCTGTTGTCCCGCACCTTCGAGGAGGTCGAGGGCTATGACGAGATGGTGCTGCTGCGCGACATCGACTTCGAGTCGCATTGCGAGCACCACATGGTGCCGATCATCGGCAAGGCGCATGTCGCCTATCTGCCGGACCGGCGGGTGATCGGCATCTCGAAGCTGGCGCGGGTGGTCGACGCCTATGCCAAGCGGCTGCAGATCCAGGAGCGGCTGACGGCGCAGATCGCCGCTGCGATCGACCAGGTGCTGAAGCCGCGCGGCGTGGCGGTGATGGTGTCGTCGCAGCACCATTGCATGACCACGCGCGGCGTGCACAAGCATGGCACCCAGATGGTGACCAGCTACATGACCGGCGCCTTCCGCGACGATTCCCAGCTGCGCCGCGAGTTCCAGATGATGATCGGAATGCCGGTGTAACCGGCCCTGATCCGGGCAGATTTGCCGCCCGCCGGCCATCGCCTCGCCGAATATTATCGGCATGACGGTGGACGCGGGGGCGCCCGACCCTGTATCTCAGCCGGCATTATGCCTGCTTCCCACAGCGAAGAGACGGACGAACCTCCGTCTAGCGGCCGCCGATGATCGTCGAACTCGTCATCGTCGTGGCTCTCATCCTGATCAACGCCTTTTTCGCGATGTCGGAACTGGCCTTGGTCTCCGCCCGCCGCGCCCGGCTGCAGGGCATGGCCGAACAGGGCCATCGCGGCGCCCGCGCCGCCCTCGCCTTGGCCGAGGACCCGAACCGCCTGCTGTCCACCGTGCAGGTCGGCATCACCCTGATCGGCATCTTCGCCGGCGCCTTCGGCGGCGCCACGCTGTCGGTGCCGCTGCGCGACTGGCTCGTCACCATCCCCGGGATGGGCCCCTGGGCCGACGAACTGTCCTTCGCCCTGGTGGTGGTCGCCATCACCTATTTCTCGCTGATCATCGGCGAGCTGGTGCCGAAGCGGATCGCGCTGAACCACGCAGAATCCATTGCCGCCCGCGTCGCCCGGCCGATGCAGATGGTGGCGGCGGTCGGCGCTCCGATCGTCTGGCTGCTGCAGCGCTCGACCGAGCTGGTGCTGCGTCTGCTCGGCGTCTCCGCCGTCCCCGCCCAGACGGTGACGGAGGAGGAGGTCAAGACGCTGATCGCCGAGGGCACCGAGGCCGGCGTCTTCGTCGAGGCCGAGCGCGAGATGATCGAGGGCGTGCTGCGCCTGGCCGACCGGTCGGCGCGGTCGATCATGACGCCGCGGCACGAGGTGGTCTGGGTCGACCTCGAGGACAGCCCGGACGAGATCCGCAAGGCCATCGCCGACAGCGGCTGCAGCCGCTTCCCGGTGGCCCGCGGCTCGCTGGACGAGCTCGAGGGCGTGATCCAGACCAAGGACCTGCTCGACCGCCTGCTCGGCGGCGGCCCGTTCGACGTGGCCCAGACCATGCGGCCGCCGCTGGTGGTGCCGGACGGCACGCCGGCGCTGAAGCTGCTGCAGACGTTCCGCAGCGCGCCCATTCACCTCGCCGTGGTGGTGGACGAATACGGCAGCGTCGAGGGCGTGGTGACGCCGACCGACATCCTGTCGGCGATCGCCGGCGAGGTCGGCGACCTGACCATCGACGCGGCCGGCTACTCGATCGTGCGGCGCGAGGACGGCAGCTGGCTGGTCGATGCGATGATGCCGATCGACGAGGTCGAGCGGCTGTTGCGGCTGCGCGGCCTGCGCTCGGAGGACGGCGACTACCAGACCTTGGCCGGCTTCGTGCTCTGGCATCTCGGCCACCTGCCGAAGGTGGCGGAGAGCTTCATCGAGAACGGCGTGCGCTACGAGGTCATCGACCTCGACGGCAATCGCATCGACAAGGTGCTGGTGCGGGTCGACCAGACGGAGCCGTAAGGTGGCGGATGGCGGCCTAAACCGCCAGGGCTGCGGACCAACGCCCTTCACTGTCATGCCCAGGCTTGACCCGGGCATCCAGAGAATGTCGACGCCCACCGGATTGCCGGGTCAAGCCCGGCAATGACGGAAAAGAAGGATCGCTTGCATTCGGTTCGCGGTCGCGAGCCCGACCTGCGCGTCCGCCCTCCTACACAGCCAGCTCCTGCTGGTGCGGCTGGGAGTGGCGGATGGCTTGTTCCAGGTCCACCGAGACCAACTGGCTTACCCCGCGCTCGATCATGGTGACGCCGTAGAGCCGGTTCACCCGCGCCATGGTCATGCGGTGGTGGGTGATGATCAGGAAGCGGGTGCGGCCGCCCTCCGCCAGCTCGGTCAAGAGCGTGCACAGCCGGTCGACATTGGCGTCGTCGAGCGGCGCGTCGACCTCGTCCAGCACGCAGATCGGCGCCGGGTTGGTCAGGAACACGGCGAAGATCAGCGCCGCCGCCGTCAGCGCCTGCTCGCCGCCCGACAGCAGCGACAGGTGCTGCAGCTTCTTGCCCGGCGGGCTGGCGAAGATCTCCAGCCCCGCCTCCAGCGGGTCCTCGGTGTCGGTCAGGGCCAGCTGCGCCTTGCCGCCGCCGAACAGACGGGTGAACAGCGCCCGGAAATGGCCGTCGACCACGTCGAAGCTGGCCACCAGCCGCTCCCGTGCCTCGCGGTTCAGCGAGGCGATGCCCTGGCGCAGCTTGGCGATGGCGGCGGTCAGGTCCTCCTTCTCCGCCGACAGCCGCGTGTGCTGCGATTCGATCTCGACGATCTCGACCTCGGCCCGCAGGTTGACCGGCCCCATGCCCTCGCGCTCGCGGTTCAGCCGGTCGAGCTTGCGGGTGATGTCCTCCTGATCCGGCAGCGGCGCCTCCGGGGTCAGCCCGGCCAGGCCGGCCACCGCCTCGGGCGCACAGTCGAGGCGCTCGGCGATGCGGGTGCGCAGGCCTTCGACGGCGGTCTGGCCCGCGACCACCGCCGCCTCGCCGCGCACCCGGGCCTCGCGCGATTCGGCCAAGGCGGATTCGGCGGCGCGCAGGGCGCGGTCCGCCGCCTCCTGGCGCTGCTCGCCCACCGCCAGCGCGTCGGCGGCCATCCGGCGGCGGCGCTCGGCCTCGTCGATCCGGCCGATCAGCGTCTCGCGCCGGGCGGCGATCTCGGCCGGCCGGGCGTCCAGCTCCAGCAACGTCGCCTGCGATTCCTCGAGGCGAGCCTCCAGCTCGGCCAGCCGGTCGGCACTGCCGCGGGCCCGGCTGTCCCAGCCCTGCACCTCGCTCTCGATCGCGCGCAGCCGGCCGCGCCGGCCGCCGGCCTCGCGCTGCAGCCGCTCCAGCGCCGATTGCCGGGCACCCAGCCCCGACCGCGCCTCGGCCAGGGCCGAGCGGATCTCGCTCACGGCGCGGCGCTGGGCCTCGCCGTCGGGCAGCGCCGCGATCTCGGCCGCCACCTCCTCGCGCTCGCGCATCGAATCGTCGCGGTCGGCGGCCAGGCGCTCGCCCTGGGCGGCCAGCGCCGCCAGCCGGCTGCGCCGTGCCGCCTCGGCCTGGGCCGCCTTGCTCTGCGCCTCGCGGGCGCGGCCGACGGCGGAGACGGCATCCTGCTGGCCACGCCGCGCCGCCCGGTCGGCATCCTGTGCCGCCTGTGCCGCCTGGCGCGCCGCATCCGCCGCCCGCCGCGCCGTCTCGGCGGCCTCGGCCGCGGTGGAGAGCTGCGCCTCCAGCTGCTCCAGCCGGTTGCGCTGCTGCAGCCGCGCCGCGGCGGGGGAGGGGGCGCCCGGCCGGGCCACCAGCCCGTCCCAGCGCCAGCGCCCACCCGCCTTGGTCACCAGCGCCTGGCCGGGTCGCAGCGCCGGCTGCAGCGCCTCGGCCGCCGCCGTGTCCGCGACCACGCCGATATGGGCCAGCCGGCGCGCCAGGGCCGCGGGGGCGGTGACATGGCCGGCCAGGGGCTCGGCCCCAGCCGGCAGAGGGGTGGCATCGTCATAGCCGGGCAGCTCGGCCCAATGCAGCGGCGCCGAGCGGTCGGCCGGCACCGAGGCCTCGTCGCCGAGCGCTGCACCCAGCGCCGCCTCCCAGCCGGGCTTGACCTTGAGCTGGTCCAGGATCGGGGCGCGGGCGGCGTCGCCCTTGCCGCTGCCGAGCGCGGCGCGCAGCCCGTCGGCCTCGGCCTTCAGCCGGGTGGCGGCGCCTTCGGCGGCCTGGGCGGACTCGCGGGCGCCGGAAAAGGCCTGATCGGCGGCCTGGCGCCGGCTCTCCGCCGTCTCGACCGCCTCCTGCGCCGCCTCCAGCCGGGCCTCGGCCTCGGCCAGCACCAGGGCGGCGGCCTCGGCGCCGTCGGCGCCGGCCAGCTCGGTCTCGACCTGGGCGATCTGGCGCAGCGCATCCTCGTGCCGGCGGGCCAGGTCCAGCAGGCGACCCTCCAGCTCGCGCTGGCGCTTGGCCAGGCTCTGGCGCCGGGCCTCGTCGCCGGCCGCGGCCTCGGTCAGCGCGGTCAGCTTGCCGTCCAGCCCGTCGACGATCTCGCGCTGGGTGTCGATCAACCGACGCGCGCCGTCCTCCGCATCGGCCTCGCCGGCGCTCTGGCGCTCGATCCGCTCGCGCTCCTCCTGCAGCTTGGCCAGGGCCTGGGCGGCGTCGGCGCCCAGCGAACGCTCGCGCACCAGGTCGCCCGTCACCTGCTCCAGCCGCCGGTTGGTGTCGAGGATCGACTGGCTCAGCCGGCCGGCCTCGGCCTCCAGCGTCTCACGCTCGACCAGGTAGCGCTGTAGCGCCGCGGCGGATTCGGCATCGGTCTTGCGCAGGGCCGGCAGGGCGGCGGCGGCCTCGGCCTGCTCGGTGGTGCCGCGGGTCGCCGCGATCATGCGCTCGCGCACCATCTGTTCATTGGCGTCGTAGGCGCGGCGGGCCTCGGCCAGGGCCGTCCCCGCCGCGCTCCATTGCAGGTGCAAGAGCGTCGCCTCGACCTGGCGAATCTGCTCCGAGACGGTGCGGTAGCGCACCGCCTGCCGCGCCTGCTTGCGCAAGCCCCCAAGCTGGGCGTCGAGCTGCACCAGCACGTCGTCGAGGCGGACCAGGTTCTCGTCGGCCGAGCGCAGCCGCAGCTCGGCCTCGTGCCGGCGGCTGTGCAGGCCGGTGATGCCGGCCGCCTCCTCCAGGATCTGCCGCCGCTCCGCCGGGCGGGCGGAGATCATCGCCGCGATCCGGCCCTGGCTGACCAGGGCGGGGGAGGCGGGGCCCGAGGCGTTGTCCTGGAACAGCAGCTGCACGTCGCGGGCACGCACCGGCTTGCCGTTGACGCGGTACTCGGAGCCGGTGCCGCGCTCGATCCGGCGGACGATCTCAATGATGTCGGCGTGGTCCCAGCCGGGGGCGGTGCGGTCGCTGTTGTCCAGCGTGATCGTCACCTCGGCCAGGTTTCTCGCGGCCCGGCCGGTGGTGCCGCCGAAGATGACGTCGTCCATCTCCTGGCCGCGCATGCGCCGGGCGGAGTTCTCGCCCATCGCCCAGCGCAGCGCCTCGACCAGGTTCGACTTGCCGCAGCCATTCGGTCCGACCACGCCGGTCAGGCCGGGCTCTATGGCCACGTCCGTCGCATCGACGAAGGATTTGAAGCCCGACAGGCGGAGCCGGGCGAAATGCACGGCGGCGGCTCCTGCCCGTCAGTTGGTGGCGACGCCCTTCTCGGCGAGCTTCTTATCGAAGATCGCCTTGAAGGTGTCGAAACTGGCCTCGCCCTCGATCTTCTCGCCCTCGACGACGAAGGTCGGGGTGGCGTTGACCTTGTAGTCGGCCTGCGCCTCCTGGCCCAGCTTGATGATCGCGTCGGCCACGGCGTTGTCGGCCAGGCAGGCGTCGAACTTGTCCTTCGGCAGCCCGGCCATGCCGCCGATCTGCGCCAGGGCGCCGATGGGATCGCCGGCGGTGGCCCAGCTCTGCTGGGTCTGGAACAGCACCTTGGCGATGTTGAAATACTGCTCGCGCGGGGCGCAGCGCGCCATCATCCCGGCCCGCAGGTCCAGCCCATTCAGCGGGAACTGGCGGAACACGATCTTGACCTTGCCGGTGTCGACATAGGCCTTCTCGAGCTGCGGCAGCACGTCGTTGGTGAAGGCGGCGCAGTGCGGGCAGGTGAAGGATGCGAACTCCAGCATCGTCACCGGCGCGTCGGCCTTGCCCATCACGTAGTCGGTGTCGGTGATCTTCGGGTCCCAGGCCTGGGCCGAGGCCGATCCGGCCACGAATGTCGCGGCGGCCAGGGCCAAGCCGGCGAGAAGGGTCTTCAGCATCCGATGGTCTCCATGGGTCCGGGCCTCGTGCCCAAGTGTCATCGCGGTGGCGTCCGGGCATAGAGCGCCCGGCCGAAGGCCGCAAGTCGGGATTTCCACTCGGGGTCGTCGACCGATTCGAGCGGCCCCTCCAGCATCGCCTCTTCCGCCGGGGTCAGGGAACGGCGGCGCGGTGTCGCGGGCCGGCGGGCCAGCGGCGCCTGCACCAGCTTGATCCGAATGATCGCGGCATAGCCGAAATGGCCGTTGATCCGCTCTATCAGCCGGTCCTGGTCGTGCTGCAGCAGGATGGCGTCGGCCGGGTCGACCCTGAGGGCCAGCGTGCCGCCGTCGCGCTTGCCGGCCGGGAAGCTCAGCTTCTCCGGCACCGCCCGGTCGGCCCAGTGGTCGCCGACCACCGACGGCCAGTCGGCGAACAGGCTGCCGATGGCGCTGCGCCCGCCGCCCAGCGCCTTGCGGGCCAGGGCGGGGACCAGGGCGGCCATGGATCTCGGATAGCTCATCAGCAGGGCTGCACGATCGGATCGAATTGCGGGACTCGCCCCCCTATAGTGGCGCAACGCACCCCCAAGCGGCAACGCGAGCCATGCCCGATACAGCCACGTCCGCCGAATTTGCCGCTGCCGATTTCGCCCCGGCGCTGCTGGCCTGGTACGA
>Ga0207426_1000189_pt1 | contig 153457 bp, 122 predicted proteins | sample AraplaMF_Cvi_mMS_FD_184265 | JGI IMG/M metagenome (GOLD analysis project Ga0207426, IMG submission 184265) | Arabidopsis root microbial communities from the University of North Carolina, USA - plate scrape MF_Cvi_mMS (SPAdes) (version 2) | ecosystem: Host-associated > Plants > Roots >... | reverse complement strand
ACAGGACGTTCTAAATCTAACGACGGCTGAAGTAATGAAAAAGTATAAAATGGAAAAGCAGGCAGTGTATGACAAGCGATATGCTTTAAAGAAAAAGCTAGCTACTTCATCTGTATCAACTGCTACACCAAAACCTGCAACTTCTGGAAAGAAACGCGGTCCCAAACCAAAAGCCAAACCACAGGAAGTAATTGCACCAACCCAGGATTCTGCACCACAAGAATACTATCCAGCGCCTGCACTTATAAGTCCAAAAGCAGAGAAGTCAGTTACGGTTATACACAAACCGATCGAACTCAACTTCTCTAACTTTTCTATTAAGCTGAATGGTATGCCGCAGAAGATTTCCGTTAACCCGGAAACAAATGCAATAGAGATAGACTTGTAAACAAAAGACTCAATAAAAGTCATTTTTAAGTGGAAGTTGACGATAGATTATCGCCTCTTACAATTGCATTTAAAAGAAAGAAGCCGGTATTGATACCAGCTTCTTTACTTAAGTCCGGGCATTGCTACACTTGTCTATACAGAGATAGGATCAATAGGCTGACCGTCTACTGAAACGGCTAGTGAACCCGCGCCATAACAAATATTAAGGCCTGTTTGTAGGACTAACCAAAACGGTTGGCCGGGTGGTATACTAAAGGTCACCAGAGGCGATATTATACCGGAAGCATTAAAAAGTGTGTTGGCCACAAGGCTGACGATGTCGTTGATATTCTTTTCAGAATGTGTAAAAGCTTCGACCGTCGGTAATTCCCATACCCCGTTAAGGATTGCATCAATAAATGGAGAAAGAAAACCGTACCCCGTTAATCCTGCGGCATTACCAAACCATCCGGGAGCTATCGGTGCTGCAGGGTCTTCGGGCGCACTGGCATACCGTATATCCCAGAATGCCTTTGCAACACCCGCAATCGATAGGGAAGAGTTGAGTACAGAAAACCAGCGGGAATCTTTTTGAATCATGCCTGGCACGTTGCCCACGATATCAGGTCCGATATAGGGAAGATAAGTAAGCGCATATAAAGTCGCCAATGTTTTACTGCTGGAGTTCTTTGTTTTCATATACCCCAGCACACCGATAAATACGCCTCCGAAACAAGCCATTACATTGCCCGCAAAGAAAAGTTTATACCAGCGGTCATTAAGTGGCGGTGGCGCCCATGATGCATCACCCAATAAACCCGGAGCAACCGCCTTCACAGCAGACTGGTCATGGCATAACTGGCAAAGGCTTGCATAATCGGTAGCACCGGACAGGGCAATTGTATCAGGATCACCTGCCGGGAAAGGTGCAGTGCCACCATTCAGCATTTTATAGATGACGGTAACTGGTATTGCTGCAACCAAACACACCACATCCAGTAACGTTAACGGAGAACCTACAAATCTTTCATATAATGCAGATATTACAGGAATTTTAATGACCTCTTTTGTAAGCATATCCATCGTGCCTTGGATAATGTCTTTCACTACTGTTAAAAAAGTCGTCACGATATTTTCTACAGATTGTAATACTTCATCTGCAAGAATCGCTACGATTTCTTTGATCAGATCCGACATGGAAATAGTGCTGATATCTATGCTCTTTAGCTTTGCGAGCGTGCCTGACAGTATTTCGCCCTCCTTCGACACAGCATCCATCAGTGTCTGGATGGCTGAACCAAATTCACTTGCGGAAAGACTGAAGGAAATATTATCTGCGTTATTCTTAACGTGATGCTGGGCCCAGTTATTCTGAGGTTTGTGCTGACCGGAATCCTGGCTTTGTCCTTTTGACTGACTTTGTGAGCTGTCTTCCGGCAAACCGGCCCATTTATCAATAGCACCCATTACATTGTCAACAAGCCCGGTTACGCCATCAATTGCTGAATCAATATTGTCAATACAATGCTGACCATACTGAACAAACAGGTTTTTGATTACGCTGTGTGTGGCAATAAAATCATGCCATGCAAACAGGCTTCCAATCCATTTTACAAGGTCCTCAAAAGCTGTTTTGATTGCATTGAGGACTGTGTGTATGGCATTGGAGATATCATTCATACATTTAACTACAAAATGATAAACTTTTCCCGCAATGGTTAGCAGGCAATCAAGGCCATCTTCTGCCAATTTGATGATTGCCGACTCAAGTTTATGTGCTTCACTTTGCAGCCATTTAAACAAATGACCTGCTTTACTTTCAAGCGCACTGAAAATGCTACCCAATCCACCTGCAGCCGTCGCCATATGTAAACTTCCATCCGCCTGCACAACTATTCCCATTTCTTTAATAGCTTCGATTCCCTGAAAATGCCTGGCATTTTTACCAAACGTACAGCCCCATATTTTATCTGTTTTGGGATTAAAACGTATGTCCCTTGCAAGACGATCTGCTTTCGCAAATCTTTTCACTCTTTTTTTACCTGTTCCTGTCACATTACGTCTGGCAGTGCCTTTTAGTGTCCGCGCTGCCGCACTTGCTGTTTTGATTTGGGCAGATGATATACCCGGTTTGGGCCAACCCCCAGCTTTTTCCTGGTCATCGGTAAGGCCGTCCTGGTTTAATGAAGTATTGTGCTGGTTGAAAGAATAGATATTGTTGGAAGTGCTGGCAGTTTGATCGTTGAAATTACTGCTTACGAGCGGTGAAGTAGAACCATCCTCTGCGGTCACCTGTTTTCCCTGTAGATAATCTTTTTTGTCATCCGGAACCTGCTTTGCAAGGTTTGCATTGGTTACAGCCAGCGGGTTAACCACTTGTGTAAACCATTGATGGGTGTTGGGGTCTTGCACAGCAATATTATAGCATATTCCTCCAATGCTATCCACAGGCTGTGTAATATTAATAACACCTATTTCGTCGGCTGTGGTTTGCAATGGTGCTGTAAAATCAAGCGTACTGTATACGTTGTTTACGTATGCACTTGTAGGACTCGATGACCAAATTGATACGGCGATGCCAGGTTGAACCACGTTGTTATCATCTGCGATGCTGATATGACTGGTATAGCTGACCGTTTCATACATTTCCGTAAGAGCATCGAGCGGTTCCATGAGTAAAAAACGTTCCTGCCATGCTGAGGTTACAGGGTCTTGGAAAAGTTGAACAAGGTTGCCATCGGCCTGGTGTGCAAATAAGACATTGCAACTGCCGTATGCATTACCGTTAGTGCTGTCGATAGCGCTATCAAGACTGTAATTGTTATTTACAAAAGCGGAAGAGTTTTCTACATTTAAGAGCAGGCTGATTGGAACGCTCCAGGCATCCGCATTGGTTTCCTGGCCTGCCACACCTTCCATGATAAATAACTGTGAACCTGTAGCGGGTGTTTGGTCGGAATCATTGTAATAGCTCTGCCCCCATAACACGATATTGTCGTTCCAGTTTTTTACACGAATGCTTTGAATGTTCCTGAGTAAGTCATGTGTATAGATCAGCTTTGGAGTGGCATTGGTGGTTTCTGTATCTGTCTGGTCTGCATTAGCCAAAAAATATAATCCACCTTGCAAAACGCCACTCGCATCAGTGTAATTGGATACAAAGAATATGTCTGTATACGGCGCAGTAGCTGCCGGTGCCGATAAGGCCATGGCCATATACTCGCTATTGTATTCTTCAGGCAAATTAAAAACGGTAGATTCAGCATGCTCTTCCGGGTGCAGATAATTGCAGGAGGGTGTATAAAACAATTGAGCTTTGCTGTCTACGGTTCCTAAGACGTATACGCCACCCACGTTGTAAGTACCATTAGGGCCATCACCAGGTCCGCAGCCGAGATATGAAGTTACCTTCCCTGCATCAAGCGTAGCCTGCAGGTTATGAGGCAGCCAGACATAGCCATGCTGTTTCGTTACGTCTATATAAAACCTTGATAGGGTTTGTGCACTGGCGTCGGAAATAAGGTCAACGATTATGTACTGCATTGCATTGCCGTCATTGCTGTCCAGTATCTGTACATCATTAATGGGCATTGCCTGGCAGGTAGCAATATTATTGCCGGGATAATCAAATTTATACTGCGTGGTTTGATCAAAAACTGGCGCATTGCTTGTCCAGTTGTCAAAAGTGTTTTCAAAACCGGTAACGATATGCAGGAAGTCGTTCCCGCTTACGGTTACTACCATTGCAATGTCGATGGTGTTGGCTTCGCACATATCCTGTGCGATATCAAAAGTTTTTACAGCTACCGGTGCACCTTGATAGCAGGACTGGGATAGTGAAGAACTTAAGTCTACCTGTATCCAGCCATGAACATCTCCCGGTACTTCACGGTTACAGTTAAGAATCTTTTTATCATCGTCAAGTGTAAACAATAACGAATAACCTTCGATTGTTTGTACTGCTTCAAATTGTTTATCGGGCATTATCACCGTTGACGCTTTCTGGTTGTGCATCAATTCGGTTTCATTTAAAATTTTCATATTATTAAGTTTAGTTACGGCATATTTTATACCGTGATAAATAAATTTTGGTTAGCCAAATTCCAGCCCTTGTTTGAATAAGGGTAGGAATCTGGCCTAAATAATTGATTATAATTCCGCTTTATAAGTAAAATGGCATACGATATCTGACTTGCCTGCAAACGCGGCATCCTGGAAAGTGAAAGCGTTACCGCCGGGGAATACAAACTGCTGAGGGAAACTTACCGGCATTTCTTCAAACGTTGCTAGGGCTATTGAATTAAACAGTGTTTGGAAAGACGCGTCAACGCCAGCGAATGTCGTATTGAAAACCTGGTGACTATTTGTACTGCCGGTGGTATCTTTTTTCAACAGGAGATTACCGTTATCATCAATTACCGGCGCGAATATGTCCCTGCTTTCGAAAAGAACTACAGGCCCGCCATATGCATTTCCGCCATAGTTTTCATACGCACTGAATTCAAGGGTTTGATTTATAAGAATTAACCCTCTGTAAACTTGTACATTGAATGAAAAATAACATTCCACTTTCAGATAGTCGTTGCCATTCCACTTCCCGTTAACCTGGCTGATTGACGAATTGGTCCATGATAACAAGTTATCTTGCTGGTCAATAGAAGGGTCTCCATTGTAAGACTGAAAGCCATCCGGAACCGCATTGATAATATTGTCGATGGCAACCACAAAAACATCCATATCTAATGACGGGGTATCCCTGGTCAGACAAGTGACAACAGGCGTCCACCAATTTTGAAGAATGTACGGTCTTAGCTGGGTGTCAAGATATTTTGCAAACGCATCCCTGTTGATCGAAATCGCACCGTCATATTTGTTTACGTCAGCGTTCGTGTCCAGATCAGGATTATGACTGCTGCCGTTGTCTTCCAGCCAGTTCCAGTTGAACTGTGCACCTGTATTTAAGGCATCGCCATTTGTAGCAAACAGGTAATTTAATGTTGCCAGGTTTTCCTCATCCTCAGTCGGGCTGGCAACCGCATTGCCGTTGCCATCTACAAAAGCACCTACATACCAGTCCATCTTGGTAGGAACAAGCGAAGCGCTATTCTGCGTGGTGATGGCATAATTCAATGCCCCGCTCTGTGCGGTATAAGTACTGAAATAGGCCTGGGCAAACTGCTCCATCAAGGGATTAAAAACAGAACATGTGCTGTCCAGTTTTGGCAAAACACTTGCAGGATCGACAGCAATGCTGTCCAGATCAAAGATCAATTGCTGAATATTCACATCTGTTCCACCCAGCGTATCCACTGCCGCCTGTACCGCAGGGGTAAGGTTGGTATTGTCCTGAACATTTTTAAGATTGACATTGGCAAAAATATCCGCCTCATTTGGCACAGCCTGTTTAAAACCTACCCAGGCTTTTGTATCAGGGTTCCAGAAGGCGACCTGCAATTGCTTGCATAAAAGATAATAACGGATATTGCTGCTGCCAGGAGTTAAGGTGATATAATTGATGTTTATATCATTTTGCGGATTACCGATGGTGAAACTAAAGGCAAAATAAAACTGGCTGATGGACAGCGTTTTTTGTTGCGCTGCGGATAGACTTACACTTAAAGGGTCTATGTTGCTGGTATAACTTGCCAGTAGAGTAGCTTTATCTACAAGTGCTGGCTTACCTGAACTGTCTTTTACAAAATAGTAAGTTACCGGAGTAAATGTAGTAGCGGAATCTTTGTAATAGTTTTCTATCGCATTATTTAACGCTTTTTGTGTTACAGCAACTACGGTATCATAGCCGTACTTAGGTTGCGCGAGATAAGAATTTGTGTAGCTCATAAAATGATGTTTAATTGTTTTTAATTTACTTTTTAATGATGGTGATTGATTCAGGCAATAAACGGTCAGGCTGCTTGTTTGCAGTTGGTGAATATTTAATGTCTGGGACTTTGTGTTAACGCGGGGATTACGGTTAGAATTCTAATGATGTGATGCTAGCAGAAATCTTAAGTATTTCGTTTTGATATGGCAAAAGTAATTCGAGATATATACTGATACAATAGCGAAAAAAAGCTATTTTTCTTAACTGTTTTTACCAGTGCGACAACGTAATGCCTTTAACAGATCGCAAAACCTTATATTCCTAAAAAGCAAAAAGCCACTGTTAAGTGGCCTGAAGAATGATTAAGTAAAACAGCTTATTTCACTACCCTTTTTTATTATTCAAAGAGGCAATGGCTGCAGAAAGATTATGCACATGCATTTTCTGGTAGATATTCTTGATATGGTTGCCGACAGTATGTTTGGATAAAAATAGTTTTTCCGCAACCATCTTTTGGCTGTGACCCAGTGCCAGGCATTCCAGCACCTCCAATTCCCTTGCAGATAAATTATATTCTTCCATCGCTGATTTTTTAGCAGGCTTTTTATTGAAATAAGTGATAACACGTCTGGCGATGGAAGGAGTCATCGGAGCGCCGCCTTCTGTAACTTCTTTGATGGCTTCAATAATTTTATCGTTAGGGGTATTTTTAAGCAGGTATCCATGGGCACCGGCGAGCAACGCATCGAAGAGATGATCATCATCTTCATAGACGGTTTGCATGATAATAAACACTTTCGGAAAATGTTCGCTGAGTAGTTTTACTCCTTCAATCCCGTTGACCTGGGGCATATTGATATCCATCAGCACTACATCAGGCGGGTCAGGTGAAAGGTTTTCTACCAGGCCACTGCAGTTCTCATACGCGCCGATGCACTGCATAGAGCTATCCAGGCTGATAAGTAATCTCAGCGCTTCCCGTCTAATCCTGTGGTCATCAAAAACTACGATCTTGGTCATCTTGCAAATAGTAATTAATCAACAAAATTACCTGCTTTGTCGGTAGCAAAAAATAGCGCTTTTTCGCTATTTTGATTTGATGATTTTAGCTTATTGTCTGCTGTTATTCACGGTCAGCGTAATGGTTGTGCCTGAGCCGGGTACGGAATGAATCGTAATTTTTCCCTTAAGTGATGCAGCCCTTTGCTCCATATTGACAAGCCCGTTGCCACCCCTTCGTGCCTGGGTTCTGTCAAAACCCTTTCCGTCATCTTTGATTGTTAAAATAATGCCGCCTGCTGATAAATGAATAGAGATCCACACGTTTTTTGCGCCAGCGTATTTCACAATGTTATTGAGTGCTTCCTTGTAAATCAGGTAGAACTCCCTGCGCTGTTCCATACCCATTTTAAGCTTGTAGAGCTGTTCGTCAAAATGGAAATGAAGGGAAGCGTTCGTTGCTTCCAGCAACTGATTCGCCTGATCACGCATCCGCAAAATGATCAACTCGAAGTCATCATTTTTTGCATTGATGTTCCAGATGATATCGTTCATGGATCCCATGATCTCTGTGGCCGAGTCATTTATCTTTGACAAGAGTGATTCATTGTCTGTATCTACGTTGGAAACCTGGTTCTGCACTATTTTCGAATAGATGGCAATACTGCTGATAGAAGCGCCTACCTCGTCATGCAGGTCCCTGGCAATCTTGTTACGCATTCTTTCCATTTTTTTCAGCTGATACATCCTGAACCGGTATAGTAGATAGAGCACAGCTCCAACTGATAATATAACAAGTGCGATAAACCACCAGCTGCGGAACCAGGGTGTACTAATATAGAGATCTATCGACCTTATATCTGTACCCCAGGCGCCATTTTCATAGCTGGATTGAACCATGAACGTGTAATTGCCAGGATTTAGATTGGTATAGGTTGCTTCATGCGCACTTCCCGCATTCACCCAGTCTTTGTCAAATCCATCCATTTTATATCGGTAGCGGACGCTCCCTTTTTTTCTGTAATCCATGGCAGCAAACTCAAAGCCGACAACGTTCTGCTCATAGCTGAGATTTACCTGGTCACAAAAGCCGATGGATTTTGATAAAACTGATCCGGGTTTGCCCGGAATGACCGTCCGGTTAAATAACTTAAAGTTGGTAAAAACAACTTTTGGGGCATTGATGGCATGCACATCTTCGGTCCTGAAATAGTTGAGGCCGTTGAGGCCACCGAAAACCATATAGCCGTCAGAACTACGGAGAAAAGCATAGCGGTTAAATTCATTACTCTGAAGGCCATCTGTGACATTGTAGCTGGTGGATTGCTGCCTGGCTACATTAAAAACAGAAATTCCCCTGTTAGTGCTAAGCCAGAGGTTGCCATTGTAATCAGGAACGATGCCATAGACCACATTGTCTGCCAGCCCCTGTTCTGTATCAAAACTTAAAAATTTACCTGTTTGCTTATCAAGCCTGTTCAGCCCACCACCCCGGGTACCTATCCATAAATACCTGGACGGATTATCAGGGTCCGGGCAAAAACAAAGTGCCACGTCGTTTGAAATGGAAGTAGTATCCAATGGGTTACTGGTAAACGAACGCGTAAATTTTTCCTGGTCAAGATCAAAGCATAATACGCCTACTCTTGACCCTAACCACAAAACACGGTCATCCTGGTACAGGCTCATCAGAAAATCAACCTGGAAGGGCAAATCCTTGATAGGATAATCAAACCGTGTATAAGCTTTGGATGGGATATTATATTTTAGAAGGTACTGGTTAAATCCCATCCAGATGTTCGCGCTGTTATCTGCAAGCAATGGAAAAGGAACAGTAATACCTTCTTTGTAGGGAACGGGTACAAGTTCCGATCTCTTCGTTGCAGGATCGTAATTGATAAGCCCCAGTTGATAAGCAAACCAGAGATGGCCGGCAGTATCCATGGTAAATGACATGGTCAACGTGGGATTCACCTGGCTTGGATCTATATAATGTTCGTAAATCCTCGCAGAGTCATCACTCAGCGAAAGTGCATCAAGGCTGCTGGTTATAATATGGCCAGATTTATCCTCCAGCAGCTGGTAAATATATTTTCCTTTTAAAGAATGGTTGAAACCAGAAGTGGCGGGATCATATTTAAGCAGGCCATAACCAGCGGTGCCGATCCAAATGACCCCCGTACGGTCTGTGTACATACCGGTGGTGGATTTCAAATACGTATTATGCTCTGGTACGTCGGCAACAATCCGGCGGGTCTTCGTATTGCGGGTATTTATTTCTTCCAGATTATCAAATTTGCGTAACCAGAGTTTCCTGTTATTGTCAAGGGCCCAGTGTACTACAAAATGATCGTTGGAGGCAATTCTTTTAGGTTTGTAGAAATTGTAATCCGGAAACTTCCAAACGTTAACGCCATCATCCAGGTAATAACAATGGTTTAGGGTATCTTCTTTCATCGCTCCAATGAAGGTGAAAGCAGGTGAGCCAAAACGAAACTTTTCAACAAGCTCGTATGTCTGTAAACTGTCGTCAAAAAGCAATTCATAAACTTTACTGTTGGTGGTAATAAATTTCCTGTTCCGGCTGTCGATCATTAAGTCCTCCGTCCCCGTCTTAAGCCTGATATTTTCAAAACCGGAATCCAGGCGAATCGTGGTGATAAATCTGACGGAATCTTTTTCAAATTGGACGCGTTGAATGTTTGCCTGGGATCTAATCCAGAAAGCACCGGACTTGTCTTCCTGGATACTGTAGACAAAACCTGAACGGGCATCCTCTGCTTTATTTAGCTGAAGATGCCTGAATGTATTAGTCACCTGGTCGTAGATGTCCGTTCCTTTGCCGTTATAACCAATCCAGATACGATCACGGGAGTCAACAAACAGGCAACCCATATCTTCACTCACAGGCGAGTTGAAATCAGAACGTTTGTGATGATAAATAGTAAAATGATAACCGTCATATTTATTCAGGCCATCATTGGTCGCAAACCACATAATGCCCTGGTGATCCTGCGTAAGCCCGTTGATATAACCTTGCGAAAGTCCTTCGTTAATGGTTAAAGACTCAAAATGCACCCGCACACTGTCTTGCGCGGAGACACAGGCCACCACAAGAAAAACAAATGCGATCAAAAAGACAGTCTTACCTGAACGGGAGTAAAATAAAAAAAACAAACAGCAATGATATTCGGTTAAAATTAAATGAACATGTCTTACGAATTTCTTAGAAGTTATTCACGGGGTGTGACAAACCGGAAAGATTTAAAAAGTATAACCGAGGTAAGCCTTAATCAACAAGGACTGGTCGATGATGAACTCCACTCTTTTTACAGAGGTATGCAAGAGGGATATCTTGCGTTGATGTAAGTCGCGTAGCGAATCTTGTAAGTATACCGGCAATTCAATAGTCCGCTCCCAATTGGCCAGCCATTGATACTGATAAAAGGAAAGGAGTTCATACTGGTAAAGCTGCGGCAGAATGTTGGCAGGCTGTTGCTCAACGATGATGCTCAGCCTGTCAGTAATACGCCGGTCAAAGTTGATTCCGACATTTACTGGCCGATGGACTAAATCGTAAGCCGCAAAAACTTCTTCCAGCAATATCTGGTTCCCATTCCAGCCATTGTCTCTCAGCATTTTCAGGAGCTCATAACTGCGCATACCTTTTATACCCAAATGAAGATAACCGGATGCACGTGCGCGAATTAATGCAAAAGAGTGAACCCTCACGCCTGACTTATCTAGGATTTGTACAGTATCTGCGGCCTTTAGCGACAGAATGCTTTTGGGGATTCTGTTTGAGCCGCCGGCAGCCATAGCGATATGTTTTACGTCAAATAACTCTGTCTCCTTTAAGTTGTAGAACCGCACGCCGCTTTTGCTGAATGGAGGTTCAAAAAGTAAATGGCCATCTTTGGCTCTAGTGTTATAGCCTTCAACCTGCCAATCAGCTTTCGCAAGAAAGCCAACAGCATATTCATCCCTGTCAGGATGAAATACTATTTCGCCTGCGGAAAATGCTGGGAGACTGCGCGCGAATTGCTTTAGAGGCGTAAGTAATAACCTGGGATATACATCACTGATCTTCATGATCTGTTGTAATACATCTGAAGCATTGGGCGGATCAAGTTTTACGTCTTTCAATTGATTGTTCATGTCATTTAAAAGCACAAAGCTATTAAAGCCTGGTCTGCCTGGCAATAGCGTTTTTATGTCATTTTACATCAGGATCATTTCTGTAGGATCCTGCTTCGTATGTTTAAAGTCCTATTCAAAAAATAGCTTTTTTACGCTATTGCCTACTCGCATACACCCCGCTAATTTTGCTATCGCAATTCAGAACAAGAAGGATTGACCAAAGCTCGCGACGCTCAAAAGATATCTTACCGGATCCATGTAATCAACCAATTTTTTCAATCATCATTCATTATCGCTGTTGCGGTAAAATCAACAATTATGAAATATTTCATGTCAACAAAATTCATTGTAACGCTGGCAATACTTGCCCTAGTACTTTACTCCTGCAGTACCATTGCAAAGTTTGACCAGTACGCTTATTCGCAGACAACTTCCTTAAAAGTGGATGCCATTAACATCATGGGGCATGCCTCCGACAAATACAACCTGCACGCGGCGGAGGTAACAAATCTGCAAACCAGTCTTAACAAGATGTATGAATACGAACGCAATCGACCTAAAAACGAGATCAGCCAAAAAATGTGGACGATTCTAATCGATTCGACTGGCAACCTTTATGGCGGATTTATCAAAAGATGGCAGAAAGAAGGAACACTTGACACAGCCTTTATAAGAGCTTCCCAAACAATGATCGGACAGTCCTTCGACCAGATCTCGCAACTGGAAAGCGGAAAAATTAAACCTTCACAAATAAACTAATTTATCATGAGTACGATCAATTTTGACCAGTTAATTCAGAACCTGGAAAGCGGTGTTCAATCTTTAGCGAAGTCTTCATTTACTGAATATGAACAGGCCGCCAAGACCGATGGTGCAAACGCCATCGATGGAATGAAAAACAATCTCCAGGTTTGGTCTCAGGCGGTAGCAAACGGTTCCCTGTCTTTTGAAGACCTGGGCTTTCTTTTAAAAGAAGAAGAAGCATTAACAGAAATGACCGCGTTGAAGGAAGCGGGGCTTGCTGAGGTTCGTATAGACGAATTTAAGCTGGGTGTTGTTAACATCATTACCGCTGGCATCGCAAGTGCCATAAAGGTTTAACGCGCATAACACTTTAAAGAAAACAATTATGAAAAAGATTTTTTACCTGACGCTGGTGATAGCCGTTTGTTTTGCCTTTACAGGCTGTAAAACAAATGAAAGTTATGATGTCCGCGCAACAGCTGCAGCAGTGGTCATCTGTTTAATCGGTACCGTATTTGTATTACTGGCCGTTTTCACCAATCTGCTAAGAGATGAGATCAGCAACTTAAATGAATTCAATGCCAATGCAAATGCACTGCAAAAGAAGTCACTCTGGAAATTGGCGGACAAGTCTGCACCTTTTAGCCTGACCAAGGTACAGTTTGGCCTATGGACAGTCATCATCTCTTCCGTATACATCTACCTGTCATTGTTTAAAGGAGATTGTGCGGAAACATCCATCAATAAAACAGCACTGGTGCTGATGGGAATCTTTGCCGGTACGGCAGTAGCCTCCTCCGTAATGGACAAAAAGGAGATCAACAGCAACACCCCAAGACATCAGAACACCCCTTCGCAGGGCTTTTTTATCGATATTCTTTCAGACGACAGCGGCATCAGCCTGCACCGCTTTCAGAATCTTGCGTGGACGATTATTGCGATGACCGTGTACCTGTACAAAGTCACCGAAATAAAAACGGGTTGCGACCTACCGGAATTAAGCGATACCCTGCTGGCATTAACAGGTATCAGCAGCGCTACCTACCTGGTAATGAGGAGCCAGGAAAATAGTCCGGCTACAACAACATCTGTTGAAGCGGCAAGCAGCAACGCTACAACTAACGAACCGGCCGGCAGTATGAGTGCGAACACGCACGCAAACCCGGCAGCAGTTGGATAATAAAAATTATTTCATCCGTTAAAAAGCAAACCATGGCACAACTAAAAGTCATCGCAGATAAACTCAATAAACGCAGTCAGATCCCAACCATCTTACCAGACAGCAGCCACATCAGCGGCATCGTATTTAAAGACTACAGCTTTGAAGGCAACCAGGCAGGCACCAATGCGCTTGGTACATGGTATGTAGACCGTGACAATAATTTTTACTGGGGCAATGCCCTGGAAGTAGTGCCATCCGTTCCGGCAACAACTACGCAGCCTGTTATACCTGTAAGTACATTGGATCTTCCGGTGAACCGCATGCAATGTCTTACCTGTGCTTCCTGGCTGGATCAGCACTTTGGCGATAAAGCTGCTGCTGTACTGAATGGAACCCCTTTCGAGAAACATTTAATATATGCCATCGCCTGCCAGGAAACAGCCATTTACTGGTTTCACTGGATCAATGATCATACCCCTGACGAAATACTGGCACGCTGCGTTTTTGATGCTTCAGGCGATGCCAACGGCAGCAGGTCTGCCTTCCCCAAAAACACGCCTGCCTTTATTGAAAAATACGGACAGGAGATGGCAGATATGCTGATTGCAGAAGCAAATGCCACCAGGGCGCTGCACGGCTGGGCACCTAAGCCATGGGTATATGCAGGGTATGGTATCTTCCAGTATGATATACAGGCGATACTGACAGACCCTGATTTTTTTGAAAAGAAATTATGGTACAGCATGGATGAATGCCTGGACAGGATCTTGAAAGAACTGCATAGCAAATGGCAGGTTCATGAAGGTGACCTCTTTAATACGGTAAAGGCATACAATGGTGCAGGACCGAGAGCGGAGAGTTATGCAAACAACGTAATGCAATTCTTAAGCTGGATTAAAACAGGAGCATAACCGGTTACACAATTCTACTTGAGTATATTATTTAAAGAGGCATTTCCATCATACGGGATGCCTCTTTGCTTATTGATGATGACACGAATTTTATATTCTATGCAACATGCGTGATTATTACAAACACAATCGCAGGATAGTTTTGTAATTCAATAAACACAGGTTTCTTCTTTAATAAAACAATACGATATGAACAATGACTTGTTCTGGGTAGCGATGTGCGCTTATGCGTTGCACATCCTCGAAGAATATTTTTATGACTGGAAAAACTGGGCCAGGAGCGTACTTAAACTTCAGGTTGACTGGAACGGCTTTTACCTTACAAATTCGGCGGTGCTTTTCCTGGGTATTGCCTGTGCAGGCATCGGATGGAATAATCCATTATTCTCCCTCGCCTATCCTGGCCTGATGTTGATCAACGCTGTTTTCTTTCATATTATGCCGGTGATACGCACAAAGCGGTTTTCGCCTGGCCTTTTTACCGCCTGCCTGTTTTTTCTGCCGGTGGGTATCACGTTATTTTATCATGCCGGCGAAGCAGGTGTTCCGCTAAAAATAATGCTCGGCGCTTTTGGAATTGCAGCTTTTATCATGGCCTTCCCTATAATTTTAATAAAGACAAAAGGCCATGCTCTTTTTAACCAGAAGGATGTGGCAACAAACCCGGAACTGATTGCTGAAGGATCAAAAAGCATCTAATACTAAATAACAAGGTTTGAATATAAGGACAGGATAAATCAATGAACCCAAAAGCAAAGAGGCGGTCTTATCAGGCCGCCTCTTCATGTTGCTATTGGTAACTACTTTAAGATTTATAATAATCAACCTTTGCCTGGTTAACGGCAGAATCCCTTTCCCGTTCAAATGATTTTACCTTTTCGCGTCTTTCCTGCCTGGTTAATGTCTTATCTGATTTTACAGAAGAAATCTTATCTGAATAGTCATCCTTAATAGACTGGATCTGCATCTCCAGCTTTGTTGGCTGTTGCAGAATTGGCACTGCCGGGTATCCATAAAAAGCATTGTAAGGAGAATACCAGGGATTGTAAAAACCGTTATTATAAATGATCACTGTTCTTCCTCCGTGAATGCCGCCACCTATGTGTGCAACCGGGGCTGCTGATGCAGCGCTGACAATGGCGATTAAAACGTTTGCGAGTATTATCTGTTTCATGGTTGTTGTTTTTGTTGTGTTATATGAGACTGCCGTTGAAATGTAAAGTGTACTCAATGGGATTGCTTTAAGAAAATAATAACAGCGTAGTATACTCAATGAACATTTCACCAATAGAAAATTATAACACAACGGGTGATGCTAAGGCCAAGCACTGTCTTTAATAACTGTCGACAAGATTTACGATTGATACCATACGCTTCTTATCCCCGCAGTAATATCTGATTGGGCATAACCGGCATCAGTCATAATACAAACGGTAAAACCAACATCCTGGTTAAAAGCATTCTTCAAATCCTTCACCACATCCAGTGCCGGGTAATTAAGTTGTTTAAAGGCGTTCGCCGCATCCTGTACATTGATACCAAATACATTTTTCAGGCTGTTTGAAATATCATCCAATGCATAACCGGCACCACGCATGCCATAAATAACATCGACAGGAAAACAGTTCCAGGCATCTTTTATACCACCGGCTACTTCGTCTGTAGAGTAACCTGCCTGTTTCATGATGGCGGCTACAGCGATAGAATCTCCCCCAAAAGCGTTTTTTATATTGGCTGCGGCCTCATCGCCTGTATAATGTAGTGCCCGGAAGGCATTGGTTACGTCCTGCGGGTTTGATTTGAATACATCTTTTAAACTATTGGAAATATCAGTGAGCGCATAACCAGCGGCCCGCATGGCATAAATAACATCCTGTGGCTGACAGTTCCATGCATCCTTAATACCGGTGGCAATATCATCGGGAGCATAACCGGCCTGTTTCATAATGGTGGCAACGGCAATAGAATCTCCTCCATAAACATCTTTTATATTGCCCGCTATATCATCGGGCGTATAACCCATTGTTTTAAATACACCGGTTACATCCTGGGCGCTGATATTGTACAGGTTCCTTAAACAGTACGATACATCATCTGCAGTAAAGCCAACGGCCTTCATTGCATAAGTTACATCTCCCGGCTGGCAGTTCCAGGTGTTCTTTATACCACTGGCAATTTCTGCCGATGAGCAGCCGGCATAATTCATGATGGTTGCTACTGCAATAGAATCACCATTATATACTGCCTTTATATTCTTCGCAATGTCGTCGGTGGCATAACCCAGGCATTTAAATGTATTGCACACCGACTGTTCGGTGGCACCAAATGCAGCCTTCAGGCCGCCCGAAATGTCTGCCAGTGAATAACCTGCCGCCTTCATGGCATAGCTAACATCTGTTGTAAAGCAGTTCCATGCAACTCTTATACTGCCGGCAATGTCATTTATCGCAAAACCAGCCGCTTTCATAATGCATGCAACGGCAATCGAATCACCGTTAAAAGCATCCTTGATGTTTATGGCAATCTCATTGGGTGTATACCCCAATGTTTTATATGTATTACTTACTTCCTGTGCACCAATGCCAAATACGCTTTTCAAACTATTAGATATATCAAACAAAGTATATCCTACCGCCCGCATAGCATAAGCAACATCTTTGGGAAAGCAGTTCCATGCATACTTAATACCACTTGCTATCTGATCGGCCCTAAAACCCTCATTCTTCATCGCAGCAGCAACGCCGATTGAATCGGCATTTGCATTTTTTAAAGCAATGGCTCTTTCTGCCGCGATGCTTACAGATGGATCCGCATAATTAATATGGCTCACCAGGTCCTGGTTGTCGGAAAACATTATATCTATCAGTTCAAAAGTGTTACCTCCGGGAAAACAAAAACTCTGCACCAGGCTCAGCGGTACATCGTTAAAGGCAGAGGTAGCAAATCCTGCCAGCCAGCTTTTAACACCATCCACAAGACTGTTCACCCCGGTAAAAAAATCAAGAAAACCATTGGTATTGGGCGACTGAGAATTATCTGCATAAGCCTGGCTCCGTACCATTTTTATCTTGGCGGTGGGCGGATCGATGGATAAGGTATAAGTATCGGTAATGGTTTTGTCTATTACATTACCACCCTGCGATGTTGCCAGGTGCTTTACCCATGCATATACCACCAAATGCTGCGTAATAACAATGGTATTGCCGCTAAAATTCATGATGCAGCTAAAAGAAGGCTGCAGCGTTGCCTGCCCGATACCACCGCCTGCACCCGCCACATCGTGCGATGCAGCCGGGTTCCAGGAATAGGAAAGTACCGTTGCACCGGATTCGGTGAGGTTAACATTTGGCGCGCCGCCAGACGTCATAGAAAAGGAATAAGACGGCCTCGACAGCCAGTCGAGCGACACCCGCACATAAGGTGTAAAGCAGTTATTGGAAACAATGCTGTCAAGCTGCTTTTTGAAATGATCGCGCAAGGTATTGCGGTTAATAGCGATCACGCCATCGAAGGCTGAATCTGTGGCATTGTTCTCCAGCCAGTTCCACGGAAATTTTTCGGAAGCTTTGGGCGAATTACCATTTGCGGCGCATAAATAATTAAGGCTGAATAATTTTTGCTGATCGGCAGTAGGGCTTTTAATGGCAACACCACCGGCATCTACAAAAGGATCTGCTTCCAGTGCTACATAAGAAAGTTTTAGAGTGCCATTATCACTGCCAGGCTGGGTAATAGCATATCCCAATACAGGTGCGCCATTTGCTTTTAACGCACTAAAATAGGTGCCGGTAAAAACCTGGCTAAGTGCACTGGACAACATTCCGTCCGTATCTGTAACACCCGTAAAAGCAGGTACTGTTTCAAGTGAAGTATCATCAAGATCAAGCATTAATTGCTGTACGCTGAAATTGGTATTCCCAGTGTTTTGCAGGTAGCTTACCTGGCTGTTAACAGCAGATGGAAGATTAACCGCGCTATTAATACCGGCAAATTTTACACTGGAGGTAAACATCCAGGCAGCATCTTTAGGCTGGGATGCATTTTCATAACTGGTAAGGTTGCCCGATATAAAATTGGCTTTAACAATGGTAAACTCTGAGCACAAAAGCCTGAAAGTAGTGTACTGGTCACCGGCATTCATACTGATAACGTCTGGTACAGCCGCCGCATCGGTGTATGCCGGCAAGCCTATTTTGGCTTTAAATGCATACCAGAAAGAACAGCCGCGGGAAGCGATTTTGGCGACATCATCGGGCATATCTCCATCACCGTTCCATGCAGGTATGTCAAAAGGGTCTACGCCACCGGTCTGCGTTAATAACGTTGCCCTGTCTATTGGTGTAGAATCTCCGGAACGCTGCATGTTATAATACATAACAATTTCCGGCGCATTGGCATTTTTAAGATATGCTTTCAATACTTTGTTGATGCTTGCCTGTGAAGTGGCAATAATAAAATCATAACCGTAGTTAGAAAGATGTGATTGATTGATGCTCATAAATGATTTGTTTTGATGGTTTATATTTTATTGCGAGATGATTAGTTTCTATAAAAACTTTGCACACGATTATTGTTGCCGGCTAATTTTCCGCAATGCTGTTAACTCTACACTTTAAGATAATCGCTTACTGGAAGAGGTATTGTTTACCAGTGCCGTTGATGACCATGTAAGCCATAAAAGATGCTGAATAATTTTATCCTTTTAGCAAAAGTAATCCGGCAAAAAAAGTTGTACAATAGCGTAAATAAGCTATTCCCTATAATGCATTAAAGAGATAAGAAGAGGCTAAATAAAAAAAGCCATTATATAAGACTCATTATACAATTATGCTGGTAAAGCAAATTCTTACAATAGCTTATTTAAGCTATTGACTTGCAAAGATTGCACTTGTAGTTTTACAGAACAATAACGGTTGATAATACAATAAACCGGGATTGCCAAATCAAGTTCTTTATTGAGTTTTCCATTGACAAAGTAAGGCTCTCCAATAGCTTATTTAAGCTATTGATTAGTGATTCTTAAGAAACTACTTTTGCAGTGTAAAAAACAAACCAGCTACCAGTATCAACAGCAGCACTACCTGCCATGGACAGGATTAGAAAAATGCATGCTGATAAAGCGCCGGTTTCACTATGTATAAGCAGTGATTTTCTGCAGTAAAAGACTGTTTATCATTTTCTCAATAATGTTTCTCATTACACTCCGTACAACAGGTATTCAGCTTTAGTAAAACTTGTTTAAAAAGCACAGTTAGAATGGCTGCCAGGCTATTGCTCGTATGCATAGAACCTGACTTTTAACACAACCTGTTTTTTACTTAAACGATCGTTATTTATTCCCTTTTTGTTGATGCAGAAATGCATCCGGGGCAACGCATGCATTCAACCACTAAACCCTTTAAAAGGACCCATTTTTTTACAATCAACATTTATTAAACAAACAATCAAAAAACAAATTTTATGAGTGCAAATCAATCTTATTTATCGGACGGCGATTATGGCTACGATTGTGTGGTAGCAACTACACAGGAAAGCATTAATGAAACCATGAAGCAATACATTGCAACCAACAAACACATGGCCACTGTTACCATGTATTTCAACCAGGATAGGAAAGGAAACCCGGTGTTGGTAACAAGGGATGACTTATTAGTACAAACCGGTGGCGTTGATCCTTTAGACCCCAGCGTGCCTGCATGGGACGGCAATGGCGACCAGCCTGATGCCCTTGATTTTCTTGATCTAAAAACCTGTACTTTCTGGTATGCATTTACCGCCACCATCGGCAAACCCAAATGCTATACCTCCGCAACCATGCCGGATATTATTACACTTAACCCCGGTGCAAATACAGTTTCTTTTAAACTGCTGTGCTCCAACTTCAGGATTGTGGAGTCAAATTACACACGGTTTGGCCTGGGTAGTTATATCTCTGCATCGCAACCAACCACTGTAGGCAGCGACGCCTGGATGTATACTGCCACTGTAGACTTAACAACACTGGATGTAAAGATTAATCAAATTTCTACCGATCCCAATGATCCTTTCAATGGCCAGGCGGTTGTAGACCAGGCCAATGCATTTACCAACAAAGGAGCTACCGCCTTTAGTATTCAGCAACTGATGTTTGACCTGGACAATCCACTTGTAGAAACTACGCCTAAGTTTACCGGCATTACACCAGGTTCCACCCTGGAGACCGCCTTAAACGAAGCATTCGCAGGTGCTTACTTTTCAACGATGCAGGAGAGTGGCGCACCAATACTGGGTTATAAGTTTACTATGCCAACAGCCCCGGACACTTCTTCCCTGGTTTTTTCTAATATTGACCTGGAGGCAGATGCTTTACTGGATGGTAATGACCAGGCTATTCCTGATCCTACCGACGACCAGAAAAAGCTGGCGACGCTTAATTATTTATGTACCACCAACGGCAAAACGCCCAAAACAGTTAATCATTTGCCCTGGAACTGGGTAGAGAATGATACAGAGCTTGGGGATTTTGACGGCGTAGTTGCTGTTAATCGTAACACACTGGCCAATTATTTTTCCACCGCCCTTATGAGGTATGCCAGGCCCAACTGTTTTCTACCTACGGTTAAGGTAACGCTGGACGATGCATCGGAACCGGTATATGAGTTTAGCATGGCAGGTGGCCAGTTGCCAACGATTGCTTTTCCCAAAACGGGCCAAACCGTTCTTACGATTAGCTGGAACCCGGATGCGTCTTCTGACCAGGCGGGCGTTAATGGAAATATCGGCCAGGCCAGCATGCAGCCGTCTTTTAACCTGAGCGTTGATTTTACAGGTAACACCATTGTAATAACGCAGCATTTAAAGGTAAACGTATCGGTATCAGTGCATTTATCTTCTGATAGCGGTAATGTGATAGATGTTACCAAAGTGGACACCTACACCCTGTCAATTGATCCTTCAGGTAAATTACTTTACACGCCTGTTACCGTAACGACTGATAATTCACAGTCGCCAAAAGTAAATGTGTTTATTAATTTCTTTACAGGGCTGAATGAATTAATTGGAGATATCACCACCTGGCTGACGGGATTTGTGGAAACGCATTTAACAGATATCCCGCTTTCTACTGCACAGGATTTTATCTTCCCCGCCGGCAGCACTTTTACTTTTAGTGATGTTAATTTTTCTGATCATCAGGACCTGGTGGGCCATGTTAAATATATAAAAATACCTATCAACGCCTAATCCCTGGTTTCTCTTTTCTATACCCGTTTTTCTTACCGGTTAAACTGCCGCCTGTGTAATCAATAAACATGGGTGGCAGTATACCAAAAATCAATCATCATGAAAAGAAAAGATCAAGCACCTTTTGCTGGCAAAACAATATTGCACCGTTGCTTCTTTCCCTTTCTATTTAACAGGAAGGCATTCTTGAAAAGCATTTCCAACTGGATGACCGGCATTACCATCGCGGGATTTTTAAAAACCCCCGGGTTTGCCGCAACAGACCTTTTTCCAGGTATTGAAGACAACGTAATTTCTTAATTGAACAAACCGAACAATCTTTCATTTTTATTATTCAACGCAGCAAAAAACTGCACTTCTAAAAAAACAAGATCATGAAAATAAATCACTCTACCGAACTAATGAAAAATCAGAAACATGCCGTTACAATGGCGCCTGATAAGGAGTTCGAAGTATTACAAACACAAGACGGACACTCCCTGTTCTTTTCCATAGGTACAGACAATGTTTTTTACTGCACCAGGGAAACACCCGTTACTGCACACGGATGGTCAAGACTCGATTTTAGTACCGCGCTTTCTGCCAACTTTCCTAAAGACAGCAATGGCAACCCGGCCAAGGTGGCAGCCAAAACCTTTGACGTTGCACAAGACCTGGTAACGGGTAAAATAGACCTGGCGCTGATCATTACCGTTAATGGCAGTGATTACCTGTATGCATCCTTTGGCAATACCAATACAGATGCCGCATGGACCTCCGCAGGCATTACCTGGAAGCCATTGGCTTATGATGATACCACGCATAGCTTTACCGGCCTGTCTATTGCCGATGTTTTTATACGCGAAGCAGGTGGCAGTGATTTTATTATTGCTGATATTATTAAAGACCCCAACAGCGCGGTAAAAACCATTTACCGGTATTTTGTAGATTCTACCAAACAAGCTACCGGCTCTGGTAAAGCATGGAACCCGCACAACATTAGCGAAGACCTGGAAGCTGGTAAAATATTTACCGCCGTAGGTTGTGCAGGGGAAGAAGATATTGACGGCGTTTATACGCTCGGTAATATTAAAAATGAAATGACATTTATGTATACACCGGTATACCAGGAATGGGGAAGCGGATCACCTGATCCCATACGTTTAAACCTGCCCTCCGGTGCGGCAGTGGGTACTACCTTCATGGCGCTTTCTGTACCCAATCCTAACCTGGATATGCCTTATACAGATATATTCCTGGCCGCCAATGGATCCTTGTATTTTATGGACAGTGAAATGCAGGAAGAGGACGCTACCTTTGGCAACAGCATTTATACACATGCACTGCTGAATGGTGTTCAAAGCCTTCATGTAAACAATAATGGTTCACAAATTCTTGTTTGGGGCCTTAATGAACAGGGGCAGGTTTTTTATATGAAAAATAAAGCGGGCAGCGAAAGAAACAGCAGTGCCTGGAGTAACCCTGTACCTATACTGGACAATGTTTTATCTATTGCAACTTATGTAAACAAGAAGCAGAGCAACCTGGTAATTTTTGCACACCGCAATGATGATTCTATGGTGCAGCTTACACAGGATCCTGTTACCACCCATTGGGTAACCCGCAATATTTTGTTGCCAACTACAGACCCGATGGATATGGTGGAAAGCTTCACATTCACCACGCATATTCAGCTTACAGATGAAAACAATGTTCCTTTGCAAAGCGAAGCCATTACCATTACTCCCACCGCAATATGCAGTGTGTATATCAATGACAACTATCATGTACTAAATCCTTCGATACCCTTGCAGATTAATTGTGATGCAACAGGGGTACTTACGCTGGTACAGTCGGTAGACAGCCTTGCGGGTGTTTGTTTTAACCTGGTTGATGTGGCGGACCCCACGCAAAAAGCAGCGGTTAACCCTATGACGGATATCCTGGATAAATTAAAGAATGTAAAAGGTTCAGGTGACCTGGATGTAGATGTAAAAGATGAAATGGGTGGCAGCAAGAAACTTGTTGATAACAGCATCAGTGATACTGACAGGGACCAGATAGCACAATACATTGCCAATTTTGTAGCATTGCAGGGCGATGTGCCTGACGATGGCTCACAGGTTACCAACAACGGTGCGGCCCCGGTAGCCGGTACGCCTGCCGGCAATGCTGCTGCTGCAAAACCCGCTGCTGCAAAGGCGGGAAAAGGCAAGACTGCTGCAAAAAGCCGCCCGGAAGTATTTGGGTTGCATACCGTAAACGGCAAGCTTGTTTTTTACGACAGCGTTGAGAAAGCAATCAAACTTGGCGTTCCGTTTCATACCCCCCAAACAGCAACCCCTGCTGCCGGCGTACCCGCCGGGCTTACTGCAGCTTCGCTTTCCGACGACATTCCTCCCGGTATTAAAGTGCTTGCCGGTGATGGCTGGAACTGGTTAAAAAAGGAGTTTGCGGTAATAGAAAGCATTGAGGTGAAAAAATTCGGCTTTATTAACCACCTGCTCTTTACAATTGCCGATACAGCTTATCATATTGCCCTTACCTGTGTTCATGATCTTGTAGCCGGGATACATTTTGTACTTAACAAAATAGCCGTGGCTTTCGAGGACCTGATTAAATGGCTGGGTTCAATTTTTGCCTGGGTGGATATTTTAAAAACGCATGCCGCAATAAAACAGTTCTTTCTTAAGTATACCCGTTATAACATTGGCAAAATCGATACCATCAAAACGAATATCAATGGCCTGGCCGATAAAATTAACGCAAATCTTGGTGTAGGAACCCTGGGTGGAGATACTTATTCCAACAACGCGAAAAGCAATACTACAGATGGCGGGCAAAATAAGCCTTCTTCCAACTGGGGCACCCACCATTCAAAAAGCAATACCTCCAATGGTAAGCTTGATAAGGAAACAGATGACCCAACCTCAATTATGGGTGCGCTTTGGAACATGATTACCAAAGAAGGACAGATTCTTTCGAATGCGGGCCAGGAACTGGATGGCGTTTTTAAAGATGCCGGTAAAATGTCTCCTGACGAAATGATGGTAGAAATTTTAAAAATTTTACTCAGCACTGTTGTATCCAGTACACAGGATGTGCTTTCCACCGTATTAGACATCTGCAAAATATTGTTTACCAATATTGAAGAATTACTGGATGCGCCCATCTATATACCGGTAATTTCTTCCGTGTATAAAATGTTTGCCAAAGCCGACCTGAGTATCCTGGACCTTATCTGTTTATTGGTGGCTATACCCGCAACAGTTATTTATAAACTTGCCAACAATGCAGAAGCGCCTTTTTCAGATGATGATGTAAATGCGCTTACAGCAGCAGCCGACTTTGATGCCATCGTGGCGCTTTGCCTTGATACTACAGCCAACGTACAGGCTACGCCGATGCTTAAAGCCAATGCGCTTGGGTATGCCCCACCTTTGATAAAAACCAATCACCTGTGGGACAAACTAACTTTTTCAGGAAATATTATTGCCTGTTTTGGAGCGATTTGTGTAAGCGTGTTCCAGGTGGTACGTGCCCAGACACCCGCATTAGGCAAAAACAAAATACTCGCCACATGTGCTGCAGCTTCTTACCTGCCTTACATTATGCCGGATATCATGGGTGAAGTAAATGCCAAGCTTGGTTTGGGAGACGACTGGTATGTAGGCGTGAATTCCGACATCACCGCCGTAGGTGCATTCAAAACCCTGCTGGATTTAATTTTTGCCTGCAAGAAAGTTCCACCGGCGGCTCCTTCTGACCAGCCTGCAGCAGGCGGCCAGGATGCTCCTGCCGCAGGTGCTGATGTGCCCGCCGACGAATCAACACCAAGCAAGTTTACCGTGCCTGATAGTGGTTGGGATTTCTGGTCGCCTGTACTGGAATTCTGTATAAATGCGGTATGGAATATACCGGTGGCATTTGCCTTTAAAGGTTCCGGGCAGAAGTTAAACGATAAATTAACCCTGGGTGGCAACCTTTTGTTTAATGTAAGCGGAATGATTTCACCATTTTGTTCCTGGACACAAGGGCCTGCAAAGTGGGTACCGATCGGCTTGTCCGTTCTTTGTAATGCCGGCTACGGCGCACTAAGTGCTGCTGTTGCATTGGACAATCAAAAACCGGAAGAACCTGATGGACAATAATTCGTAAATGAAGGAGAAGTGTTGTTAGCAGGTGTTATTTGCCCGGTCAACATTTTAAAACGTTTATTTACGCTAATGGATAGCGGCCGGGAAACCGGTCGCTTTTTTTATCCTTACCAAAATAACTTATGGAAGATGTTGGCGTCCCTTATATAATTAACAAATTCTCTTTTATTGATACATATTGCCAAATTAATCGGGCCTTATCTTTTCCTGCAACATCCATGCGCTTACATTTCGTCCCCAATTGATTATGAGGGCTTAAGTAACCTTTTGCAACAGTATTTATAGCTCCCTGCAACAATATTGATAACTCGCGAGTACAAAATTCAGCAGGAAAAAGATTTTTTCATCGCTGACACAATTGTTATAGTATCTGCAACAGCCGTTATAGCCATTGGAGATGTTCCATAGTAGTTTTGCAACAGATCAATAACTAACCTCTGGTAATCCAACTATAAAAATCTAAGCAATGACACAGCAAGACCACTACAGCATCTGCATGAGTTTTAAAGATGGCCCGCAAATCCCGGTATCTATTGTTACCCAGCCCCAGGCTTTTTATGTATCCTGTATGAGCCTTGAATTCAAGCAATTATTTGGCGGGTATATTGTAAAACTGCCTTTTGAAGCGGTAGACCATATGCCCGTAACAGATAAAATGGCTAACCAGTTTCCGGGTAATTTATATCGCCGCCTTGCGAATATCAGGAAAGAACAGCTCTGTTAACTGAGCGCAACAAAGCATTTGCATTTAAATAAAGAATACTATTTATGACACGCTGGTTACGGCAATGGCTATTATTGGGATTATCGGGAATGCTGTTTTCATTAAAAACTACAGCTTCTCCAAAATCAAAAGACAACGGCATTACCAAACAAACCTATTGTTATGCGGTAAAAGACAGCCTGGCGCTGGGCCTGGATGTCTATCGCCGGGAAAGTGAAGAGCGACAACCCTGTGTGATCTTTGTTTTTGGCGGTGCATTTATGGCCGGCCACCGTGACGACACGATCTATCACTATTTTTTTGATACCCTGCCGTTAAAGAAACTAACCGTGGTATCTATTTCTTACCGGTTAGGTCTTAAAGGGATCAGGCATATGAGTGTTTTGAACACTAAACCCTTAAAAAATGCCATTGATATGGCGGTAGAAGATGTGTATGACGCTACAAACTGGGTAATTAATCATGCAGACAGTCTGGGCATAGACACTTCAAAAATTATTATCGCCGGTTCCAGTGCCGGGGCGGTGACTGCGCTTGAGTCAGATTTTTACAGGAGAAATAATTACCCGGTGGCCCAAAAACTACCCGCCGGTTTTCAATATGCAGGCGTATTATCTTTTGCAGGCGCCATCCTGAGTTATCATGGCCGCCTCAGGTATGAAATACCGCCCGCACCCACCCTTCTTTTTCACGGAACAGCCGATAAGGTAATGCCTTATAAAAAGATCAGGCTCTTTAATAAAGGCTTTTACGGTTCCTCCTGGATTGCGCAGACCTTTAAGGAAAAAGGGTATCCTTATTATATCTACCGCGCCGAGGGTTTGGGACACGAGATGGCCGTACTGCCCATGATCAGGCAATTATCATTAATCACCGGCTTTATTAATGATTATGTGATCGATAAAAAAAATTACCAGGCAGATGTAAGCTTTCATGACCCGGGGCAAAAGCCGTTAATGACGCTTACCATTCAACAACTCATCAAAAAATTAGCACAACACTAAAAGTTTTACACATAGCTCACTTCATACAGTAAACAAACAGTTATTTCCGGCCCGGGTTTCTACCTGGGCTTTTCCACAAGATTTCCAATAGCGTAAATACGCTATTGTTGCGTGCAACCCGTTTTGTTAGTTTTGCCAGGAAACACACAATGACCACACTTCCAATACCATTTAGAAAAATGAATCCTACCGTACGCCCGTATGACATTAGTGGGGCTGACCTGCTGCAGGTAATAATAGCCGGCAGTGGAGTTTATCCCAGGCTTTTATTAACACCTGTCAGATTTTTTTTGCACAGGCTGCCACCTATGCCCCTGAACGTGCTGGAAATAGACTTTGAGAAATTAGAAGACGCCGTTGACTATTCCTGTAGCACCGGATGTGTAGCAAGCGAACAGAGCCGGCTGCATTATACCGCACCATTTAAGCAATTACCGTTTGAATGGTTTACAATAAGGCCGGGGAGCGATAACTGGCTTGATCAGCTGGAAGCACAACTTGCAGCATTGGCAGCAGCCCGGAAGAAATTAATCGGCAAAGATTTACCGTTGCTGCTGGAAAAGATCGCCATCATGGGTGGCCAGGTAACCTGTTTTGCCCCGCTGTTTTCTTCCGCCATGTTAGGAGTAAAGCTTTCTGTGCGTACCAGTAAAACGGATGATCTGCTAACGCTTTTGCAGTTACTGGAATGGAATGGAAGTTACCAGGATGCTGATGATATTCTTTCCAGCCATGTGCAGCCGGGTCAGGAAGTGTTTTTTGAACTATCGACTTTAAAAAATAACATTGAAAACATAGGCATCCGGGTTTGTAATAATATCTCAGCAGATTATCTGGAAGAATTAACTTACAGGAATCACCTGTCTGTGCACCAATCTGCCTGGCTGCAAACCTGGAAACGGCAATATTTATTACCGGCAGCGCTAAGCAAGCACCTTTCAGAAAAATTCCAGCGCGATATAGTATCAATGAGTGCTGATATTCAAGGGTTTCAATTCAATATAGGTAACAGCGGCATTAGTGCAAAGGGATTGTTAACCTATGAATGTTAATCACATACGTGAAGAACTTGCAATACACTGCAAACACGCATTCCGCTAACTTCGCTGGCTATATCTTAACTGTTTGTTTGGATTGCACATGTTATACCTAGGGAGATGCATCACCCTGACCCTCTTGTTATTGCTTGCGGTGAGCAGCGTCTCCGCTCAACAACCTGTGCCCCTGCATTTCGAATCTTTTACCATTAATGACGGCCTTTCACAGGGTTATGTAACCTCCATACACCAGGATAGAAAAGGATTTATGTGGTTTGGTACCAGTGACGGACTAAACAAGTATGATGGTAATGATTTTATTACTTATTATAAAGACGAATCCAATAATAACTCTATTGCCAGCAATGATATCAGCACTGTTTTTGAAGATTCCAAAGAACGCCTGTGGATCGGGTTTAACGGGCAGGGTGCAGATATTTATGACCCGGTACTCAATACATTCAGGCATCTTCCCGTAAAACCGGGAAATGGTTTGAGGTCTGGTTTTGTTTTAAATATTGTTGAAGACAGAAAGGGATTTTTCTGGGTAACTTCAAGAGAAGGAACCGAACGGATACAACTGTATAAAGATTCCATCAGCTCCACCATCATACACCTGGATACCGCTTTTGAAAACCTCAGGTTAAAAGGAACGACCGAAGGCTTTTTAATTGATAGCCGTAACCGGAAGTTCATTTGCACCAATGACGCTGTATACGAACTGATTTTTAATGATAGCCTGCTAACCTATAAACTGGTAGAAAAATTTAAGTTCCCGGTTGCCGATGAAAGGATGGCTGGCTATCTGAAAGAAGATGTAACCAATCACTGTTTTTACCTGAAAGAAGGAACCAACTTGTGGAAGTTTCCAGACTATGATTTTTCAAAAGCCAGGAAACTGGAATACCTGGATGGCGATTTATTGGTCTGGACAATTGATAAGAACAAACAGCTATGGCTTTTCAGCGCTGAAAATCTCAGCCAGTTGAATACCCGCACCGGCAAAGTACGAAAGCTTTTGGCAGATGTGCCGCAACTAAACGATGCGCTAAAAACAAGTACTTGTTTTTATACGGACCGGACCGGCGTAGTGTGGATAGGTTCGGGTGGTTATGGCTTGTTGAAATATGATCCGGCAACATCAGGATTTCATCATGTTATGCGTGGCGAAGGCGTTTACCAGTTACAGGAAGACAAAGAAGGCAGGATTATCACAAGTAAGCTTAATGCCATCCAGTTAAGCGATGATTCGGTAAGGATAACGCCGCGGTACATTGACTCAGACAGTATCCGTAAGCATATGACGATGTCGTTTACCATTGACACATCGGGCAACTACTGGTTTGGCGGGGATGGCCTGGTAAAATACAATCCAGTCACAAAACATACCGAAATCATCAAAATACCCTTCCCGGACCTGGTAACCATGCCTTTTCCTGTTCTTGCTGACAAAGCAGACAATATCTGGATGGGCTTTAACCGCTTCCTGATGAAATATCATATACCAACAGGAACCTTTACGCGGTATGCATACCCGGTAAAAAATATCCCCATCCAGTTTGATTTTTTGCTGAGTATGTACCAGGACGAAGACAAGCTTTGGCTGGGCTCTATCATCGGGCTGTTTTGTTTTGATATGAAACAGGAAAAGATCACCGGCAGTTATTATAATGTGCATGGAGATACCACTTCCATTTCCAGCAATGTAGCCTTGTCTTTTTGTGTGGATATCGAGGAACCTGAACGCTACCTCTGGATTGGTACAAAAGGAGGTGGTTTAAACCGGCTGGACAAAGTGTCGAAAAAATTTACCCACTTTGATTCGAGAAACGGCCTGCCCAATAATGTGATCTATGGCATCCTGCCTGATTATAACGGCAACCTGTGGCTGAGCACCAACAAAGGTGTTTCCGTGTTTAATATCACTACCCGGCGTTCACATAATTTTGATGTAAGCGATGGCTTGCAAAGCAATGAGTTTAACCGTTACGCTTTTCTCCGGACCTCCGATGGGTATATGATATTTGGCGGACTTAATGGGATTAATTATTTCAGAACAGAGGAAGTAACACCGCTGGAAGCACCCAGTGTTGTGATCACCACTTTACGGCTTTTTAATCAACCCGTAATTCCCGGAACAAAAGGAAGTGTGCTTCAAAAATCGATCAGCTTTACAGATCGTGTTGATCTAAGCCATATGGATAATGTCATCAGCTTCGAGTTCGCAGCTACTGATTATCGTAAAAAAGGAAGTATCCGCTACCGGTATAAAATGACAGGCTTTGACAAAGACTGGATCTACGCCGGTAAACTGCATGAAGCCACTTATACCAACCTGGACCCTGGCAGTTACACATTTACTGTGCAGGCCAGTTTTGAAAACGGTCAGTGGAGTGCTGATAGCGAAACCATCGTAGTTAACATTAGGTATCCATGGTACCGTACCTGGTGGTTTTTTACCTCACTTTTTGTTATTCTATCCGGCGCCGGCTATGTTCTTTACCGTTTCCGCCAGCAACAACTAAAGAGGCTGGATAGCATGCGTAACAAGATTGCCAGGGACCTTCACGATGAAGTAGGATCATCCATCAGTTCGATTGCGATCTATTCAAAAATTGTACACGAACACATGTCTGACCTTCACGACGACAACAGTTCTCTCTTAAAAAAGATCAGTGATTTTGCAACGGAGGTGATGGGTTCCATGAATGATATCGTCTGGAACATCAATACCAAAAATGATGCGTTTGAATTTATCATCAGTCATATGAGAGAACACGCCGATCAGCTATTTGAAGCCAATGGCGTGTTCCTGCATTTTAATTTTGATGAGGATCTCCTGCGCATAAAGCTCAGTATGGAAATCCGCCGTGAATTTTATCTTATTTACAAGGAGTCACTGAACAATATTGTGAAATATGCCGGGGCAACCAACGTGTGGATCAAATTTGAATTGCACCAGGGAAACATTATCCTCTTTATTAAAGATGATGGAAAAGGTTTTGACCTGCACCACCTCAAACGTACCGGCAACGGCCTCACCAACATGCAGCAACGGGCACAAACCTTACGTGGCAAAGTGAATATTCAGTCACACCCCGGTAAAGGCACAGAGATCACACTTACGTTCCCCTCCTGACCTATTGATCAAGCAGATCATACGTAGGCCACGCTGTAGTTGCTTTTACAGAACTCCAGAAAATATTATCCATATCGCCACCATAATCGCCGGTGTTGCTGCGGGTATTGGTAAGTATCACGAAGTTGTAATGCCCATCCTGTTTAATAATACCTTGCTCTGTTCCTGTACCGGGTAAACTTCCGTTATGCCACCAGTTAGGCTGGGTGAGTACCCATCCGCAACCATAATTCGGATTTGCGGTAGAACCCGTCATCGTTTTGGTGAGCGCATCTGGTGAAAGAATATCAATTCCGCCGGTACCATCCATGTGCAGCAGGAATTTTGCAAGATCAGTAGCGGTTGCAATCCAGCCGCCATGCGAGTCCATCCTCATCACATTCATATCATAAGGATCTTCGTCCTGTTGTCCATAATATTTCACTTCATTCGGCGCCCTTTCTGCAAGCGTGTTGCCACCAATCCGCATATCAGCAATATCACAGGGTTGCAGTACCAGTTCTTTTGCAGCATCCGCATAAGTTTTGCCGGTGATCTTTTCAACGATGCGGCCAAGCAAACAATAACCAAAGTTGGAGTAATCATAATGATCGCCGGGATTGTTCACGAGTGGAATATTATCAAGTGTCCAGGTAATCAATTGCGCATGACTCATCTTAGGATGCACAAACATGGGATCAGGATAAACATCGCTGCTATTAGACCAGCCACCGCAGGTATGATGAAGCAGGTGATCAATCGTAATATTTTTTATCGTATCACTATAAGCCCGTGTGCCATAAGTATTGCCCAGGATACCATCCGGTCCGAATACTTTGTCTTCCGGTTTCAGCAATCCTTCATCATACAAACGCATGATTGCCGCAGAAGTAATTTGCTTGGATACACTGGCCAACCTGAAGCGGTCAGTATTTTTCAATAACTGGTTATCCTCAATATCTGCATATCCATACGATTTTACATAAACAAGTCTTTCATCTTTGGTGATGGCAATAGATAAACCGGGAACATGATAGGTACTCATAAAGTCGCTTACATTCTCATCTATACTTGCAATATCTGTGATTAAGGTAACCGTAAATGTCTTTGATGATCCATTCGGATAGCTGATTGTATAGGTAAGGGGTTCGGAGAAGTCATTGGCAGTAACGTCGCTTTGCTGAGGTATACCGTTGACCGTTACAGCAGCACTGTCTGTAAGAGAAAAGCTGGCGACCAAACCACGCCTGTCTGTGCCCGGCGGAAGGAAGATCGTTACCTTCTGACCGGAGATGGTGGCCGTACTGCTCAGCGGTATCTCATTATTTTCTTTTGCAAAGGAATAGGCAGCAAGTATTCCGGAAGAAGGGTTAGAGGTATCTGATTTAGTACAGGAGAAAAAAGCAGCAGCGAAAAGCATTACCAGTAAATAAGTGAACCTGGTTTGCATGTGATGGATGATTTGCATTTGTTGATTATTTAAGTGGCCGCAAAACTATCTGTAGCAGCAGGCAGCGGCTATCACGGATGTTGCAAAAACTATCCTATTTAAAGCACGCCATCAGGCGCAACATTTTTTATAACAAATGCAACAGGATTGATAGCCTGCAAAAACGATGTGATAAACCTTTGCGCCAAAATTTTTACTATGAGTGAATCTGGTGCAATATCAAAAAACAGGTGGCGTTTTCATCATATAGGAATACCAACGGAGGTTATTCATCCGTATGAACGTTACAGTGATCATTTCAAGATGTTTACCAGTGACCGGCCAGGCATCCTTAAAGCGCAGTTCCATCGCTTTGAAGAAGACAGCCCGTTACCGGCGTTGGCAAGAGAGCTTCCGCATATTGCTTTGCAGGTGGATGATCTTGCATCTGCAATAAAAGGGCTTAAGGTAATATTGGGCCCTTATGAACCCATTAAGGATTATAAAGTAGCAATTATAGACGATAACGGTTTGCCCCTCGAATTAATTGAAACCACCCTCTCGGATGAAGAGTTGTGGGCAAAGGCTTCCGCGCAAAAAGATTTAGAGGTAAGCGGGTTATCATAAGTAGCTGACCCGAACGGGGGTTATTTTATTATCAGGTGACAAATCATTGATTTTCCGGTTTTGATTCTCTACTTTTGAATTTGCCAGCCTATCAATAAAACCTGTTACCTTGATAAAAGCACCAACCACCCCTCAGCTATTTGTCAGTGCATTGCTTGCCCTGCTGATTTGTTTTCATGTAAATGCCCAATCTGTAAGAATCATATCTACCAGCGATGGTTTGCCACAGGCATTCGTGGCAGGTCTTGTGCAGGACGACAGTGGTTTTGTGTGGGTAGGTACCCGTAATGGCATCGCCCGGTTTGACGGATTGAACTTTGATATTTTCAGGCATAATCCTAACGATACTACTTCCATTGCATCCAACCTGATCATCTGGATGAGAAAAGACCGGCACAACAAAATCTGGATCGAACATGAATCAGGAGATGTTGACCAGCTTGACCCGCTTACTGAAAAAATACAACACCTGCTAAAAAATGACCCTGTAAAAGGCAGGCTGGCATTTATGAGAAGAGGCTGGCTGGTGGATGAAAATGGTGTTTTCTGGTGTACAATAAGAAGCGCAGGTATTTACCGTTATGATGCCCGCACCAGGCAAACAATAACTTATACTACTGCCAACAAAAGCTTGCCTTCAGATACGGTGCTGGCAATCACTGACCAACCGGGCAACAAAATATGGGCGATGAGTTTGTCGCATCTCAGCTATCTCAATTCTTCCACGGGAACATTTGAACATTACCCAATCCCTTATACACAGGATTATGGAAATTTCGATGGCATGGATGCAGTCACTATCGATCTGCATGAAAGAAGTAACGGTGAACTCATGTGGGCAGACCGCAGCCATGTTTACTTCTTTAACCCTGGAAATAAACAGTTTCGCAACCTGCAACTTCCTTATACCGCTTATCTCGGCGCCCGGTGGATCAGGACCGGTTCAGATGGCGCCGAATATTTTGAAAATTACGGGCATATCTATCGTTATACAGATAAAAAAGGCATTGAAGTATTACCCGACAATCCTGCTTACATGCGGGCAGACCCAAAAAGTTTTCTTGCAGACCGCTCCGGTATGTTGTGGCTGGGAAGCAACGGCCAGGGAATAGTACAGGTTGATCTTCAGCAGAATTTTTTCACGGCGTATAATTCCAGGAAAGACTTTGCGAAAGATATGCTGCAAACGCTTTTTTCTACAGACCTACAGAAGACATTTGGTTATACACTTTCCGACAGTATTTTTTCGCAGGCGGGCTATCACCTGAGATCCGGCTATGATCAAAACAAGCGGCTTTATATTGCGCTAAAGCGAACCGTTGCATACGCAGATTCCGGGAGTAAAAAACTGGTTTCCCTTCCGGAGGTGAGTTTCGATATGAATAACAAGGAACGTGGCATCGCTATTAAAGGGCTCAGCTTTTTACCAGATGGATCGCCGCTGGTGATGGGCTATACCGGCCAGGCAATGGCTTACCGGTTTGCGACACAACGCTGGGAAGAGGTGTTGAATGCTTCTGTTATACATAGTAAGTACGACAAAGATTTACTTCCCCAGGATATTTATTGTGAAGGGCAACGTTTATGGATTACCACTTCCAGGGATGGATTATTATCTATTGATCTTACTACAAAAAACATCCGCCAGATTACCGCTGGTACACAGCCGGGAATGCTGCCTACCAATCAACTTATCGGTATTGTTGCTGATCCGGTGGACAAAAACAAATTATGGCTGGGAAGCTATGAAGGCCTGATCTCTTTTGATAAACAAACACAAAAGTGTGCTATTTATTCTATGCAGGATGGCCTCCCTGATAACATGGTTTATTCGATGATCCCGGATATGGCTGGAAATCTCTGGGTAAGCTGCAACCAGGGGCTTTACCGTTTTAATTTGCGCACACATGAAGTAAGATCTTTCCAGACCAGGCATGGCCTTCCGGAAAATGAATTCAACCGCTTTCATCATTTAAAACTCCCGGACGGGCAATTTGTTTTTGGAGCAACAAGTGCCTGGGTAATGTTTGATCCGGCTCGAATTAAGGAAGACAGGTTTCAGACACCATTGGGTTTTACCGGTATTAAAGTGAATAACCTTCCGTTGAAAACCGAAGCCAAAAGTGCTTTATATCAACCCCTGAATGCAATAGAAGAGCTCCGGCTTCCGTTCGACCAGAATACGGTAAGCATCAGCTTTGCAGGGCTGGAGTATAATCAACCGGTAGACATCCGTTACCGTTATAAACTGGAAGGTTATGATAAGACCTGGGTAAATGCCGGTAATTCAGGCCAGGCGATTTACACCAGGATACCGCCCGGCCCTTATACCCTCCTGGTAAATGCCAGCAATACTTCCGGAGACTGGAGCACAAGGATCAAACAGTTAAAGATCAGGATTGGCGCACCCTGGTGGGCAACCAAATTTGCCTACCTCTGCTATCTTATTATCGCAGGTGGCCTGCTCTGGACTTTCCTGCGTTTTCGCGTTACTCAACTGCTGATGAAAAAGGAAGTGGAAATGCGCGAGACTGAAGCGGTTCGCCTTAAGGAACTGGACAATATGAAGACAAGATTTTTCTCCAATATTACCCATGAGCTGCGAACACCGTTAACGCTGATCTCCGGCCCTGCCGAACAATTAAAAGCACAAAAGAACTTAACTGATCAGCAGTCGAGACTGCTCGATACGATCTCCTCCAACGCCCGGCAGCTACTGGGTTTAATGAACAGGTTGCTGGACCTCTCGAAGCTGGAAGCCGGGGCCATGAAACTGCATGAATACCGCGGCCAGCCCGGGAAGATTGTGGGCACCATTGTCGACTCTTTTGAAGTACAGGCGACCGATAAAAAAATAATGCTGATGTGGATGGATGATACCTCCGCTGCTGATGGCCTCTTTCACCGGGATGCGCTGGAACGCGTGGTGTATAACCTGCTTTCCAACGCAATGAAATTTACGCCTTCGGGAGGAAGTGTACATATTACGCTGGGGCTGAAGGAAGACCAACTCATCTTAAAAGTAAAAGACACTGGCGTTGGTATTTCCGAAGAAGACAGAAAGAAAATCTTTGAACGATATTTCCAGGTAGCCGCCAGGCAAAAAAATGCGGAAGGTGTTTCGCAGGTAGGTACCGGAATAGGCCTCTCCATGGTAAAAGAACTGGTGCAGCAACTAAAAGGTACCATAACGGTGGAAGATAATCCTGACGCAGCTTCAGGTACGCTGTTTACCGTATCGCTTCCCTTTATAACTGCAACTGAGCAGCCGGTTACTACACCAATACCCGAAGCAATGGCAGAAGACAACGAGGTAGCGGAAGGACAAAACCAGCAGCGGCGCGTATTGATCGTGGAAGACAATGATGAACTTGCCGGGTTTATCAGCGGCATCCTGTTGCCGGAATACCAGGTTTTCCGGGCGGCGAATGGCGCCGAAGGATTAAACGTTGCGCTGGAACAAATGCCCGACCTGGTTATATCTGATGTGATGATGCCCGTGATGGATGGCTTTGCCTTTTGTACAAAACTGAAAGAAGACATACGGCTGGCCCATATTCCGGTGATCATGCTTACGGCAAAGGTGGAACAGGAAGATATCGAAACGGGGTTACGCAAGGGTGCGGATGAATATCTTACCAAACCATTTCACCCGGCGGAACTTTCCCTACGTATACGCAACCAGCTTACCAGGCAGGAAAGGCTGCGCAGGCAATTGCAGCAGGAACTTCAACCCTCAAAGAAAATAGAGGAAGAAGTGCCCGCACCGGTGCATGTGCCGGAAGATATCTTTCTTACCCGTTTATATGCGTTGCTGGAAGAACACCTGGATGATGCCCTTTTTGGTGTTGATCAACTTGCAGCAGCAATGAATATCAGCCGCAGCAGCCTTCACCGGAAGCTAAAGGTATTGACCGATATGTCCACCACCGAAGTGGTCAGGAATTACCGGTTGAAAAAAGCAGTTGAATTTTTAAAGCAGGGTTTTAACAGTTCTGAAACCGCTTATAAATCCGGCTTTGGCAGCCCGGCCTATTTTACCCGTTGTTTCCGTGAGGTGTATGGTGTTCCACCGGGAGAATTCCTGAGACAGGTGACCTAAGAATGATAGGTTTTGCAACACAAGTGATAGCCTGAAAAATTCATCCTCAGGAACTTTGCCTGGTTAAAGCAGATTTAATCAGTCAATTTTTTGGAGATGAACGATACATCAAACGGTGAATTAGCGATCGGTGAACAGCAGCCTGAAAAGCAGGGAACTTCCACCGGTTTTATCATACTCAATATTGCCTTACTCGCACTTTGCCCGTTCTTATCGGTATTGTATGAAAATTATGCGGAACATCTCGCCATCACCACATTGATGGCGGGTAAATGGTTTATTTTCTGGGCCGTTGGCATCCGTTTATTTGGTGCAGGCATCAAACAGGCGTCCGACCCGGCATTTACTGCCGGTAATATTTTCCAGTTTAAAGATGACAAGACTTTTGTTATTGTAAGAGAATTGGGCATCGCCAATATTGCCCTTGGCGTTATGGGCATCCTCTCGCTGATCAATGACAGTTGGCGGTTACTGGCGGCAGTAACCAGCATGTTATTCTTTGGATTAGTCACCGCCGGACATATCTTCAGATCCGGGAAAAAACGTTCCGGCAACGAACTGGTAGCACTATCCTATGATGCACTGGTATTTGTGGCGTTGATCGGTTACCTTGTTGCTAATATGTCTTTGGAAAAGACGCTGGTTGCGGGAACTATCTGAAAGGCGGTGTAAATAAAGCAATTGTAGAATACTCCGGCATTCTATTCAATTGTTTGTGCGGACTTATTGTGATAATACAATGCGGTTTCACTGGCAGGGCATTGTAAATGTTGAGATATGCCCGGAAGTTGCGGACAAGTAAACTGAAACAAATTATCTCCCGGAACAGATACCTCAAATTTATTATATGCCTGGATATTAGTTTAAACAGATGGGCTCTTTTACGGAAATATACGTGCCGGCATCAATAACCTGGAATATCATCCGTATACATTCTGCCAGGTGATAAGCTATGCGTTTCATATTTTGGAGCGCCCTGGGAAAACGTGTAGTTTTCACCTGTTCTTCCAGCAACCTTATCGTCTCTTCCTGTAAATGAAATAACCCGGAAAGGTCTGGCTTTAACTGAGTAAGCACCTGGCTGCTATACATAAGTGATGTAACCAGTAGATTGCTTCTTAATTTTTCCATTGTTGTAAACTGCGATTGTAACTCATCGTGCTGTCTTCTGCAAAGTTTTACGATTACCTTAAACGGCAAAAACCGGTTCATAGTCATAAAAATGCGGATACGCCGATTAAGTTTCTGATGGCTGCTAATTGCTGTGATGAGTTGCTGATGGCATTCCTGTAAATTTGAGAACAGGGCAGCATTCCGGGCCGTTACCGGCCAGTAATTGGTATTCATGATTGGATATTGGTCTTGTACAAATATAATGTGTAAAGTGGCAAACGCCCCGGCTTATTCACCGGTTTATTGCAGATGCTGAAAATATAATACAGAGGATGTCAAAAATAAAATGAAAGATTGGAGGCTCGTATAAAAAATAGTTTCCTCCGGGAAAGGTTGCATGTGAAAGGCCATTGGATTATTCAGGCTATTACTTTTCAGCCACATCAAATTATACTCAGAAAATAGAGCACACTGGAACGGTACACTTTACCTAATAAAAAGAGGCTGCTCATTATTTTGAGACAGCCTCTTAATTTTTTAAACCGATGTGTGCGGATGATAGGGGTCGAACCTACATGCCTTGCGGCGCTAGATCCTAAGTCTAGTGCGTCTGCCAATTTCGCCACATCCGCCTTTTGCTGATATAGTTAACCTAGAGTGGTTCTCTATATCAACGGGGCGCAAAAATAGGAGAATTACATCAATAAACAAATCAATTAAAATGGTTTACCTGATAAATTTTCCAACAAAGGGTAATTGTTGAAACTCTTTTCGCTCTACCCTGGTAATGAAATATAAGAAAGCAAGGATGAGCAACGTTGCGCTCGCCAGGTTTACATACAGGTTACCTACCAACTGGCTGATCCCTTTTTGTATAAAGAATAATACTACACAGATAAGCAGGTAAGCCAGCAGCTTCTTCCATGCATATGGAACATAGTAACGCTTTTGCCCCCACACAAAACTAAACACCATCATACTCACATAGCAGGCAAACGTAGCCCAGGCACAGGCAACATAACTAAACTGAGGTATAAACAACCGGTTAATAATAAAAGTAATCGCGGTACCGGTAAGCGTTATCACGGCACCAGCCATCACCTTATTAGTGACCTTGTACCACACACTCAAATTATAATAAATACCCAGCGACATGTTTGCCAGCAACAAAACAGGCACCACACCCAAACCCTGCCAGTAAGTATCTTTTATAAAGTACCGCAACACGGGCAAATAAAGACTTACCACCAGGAACATCAGCGCAATGGTGAGTACAAAAAATTTCATCACACGGGCATAGGTCCGCTGGGCATTTTGCCCCTCGGCCTGTTTAAAAAAGAAGGGTTCCGCCCCCATACGGAAAGCCTGTATAAAAAGGCTGATTAAAATAGACAGTTTATAACAGGCACTGTAAATACCGATCTGTTCATGTACGTATTCTTCAGAGCCCGGTAACCACCATCCCAGCATTAACCTGTCAAAAGTTTCATTCACCATTCCACCCATACCTACAATCAACATAGGCAGGGCATATACCATCATTTCCTTCCATATCCTAAGATCAAATTTCCATTCACGGGGAAACATCCATCTACTTAACAACAGCAACGTAAATGCAGATTGTATAAGATTGGCAATTAAAATATAGGTAATGGGATTGATATCCGTTTTATATACGAGTATGATCCAGCTATTGGGGCTTGACTTTAATTTTGCCGGGCAATAGCTGATAAAAAAAACCGTTACCGCGATATTGATGAGGATGCCTACCACTTTAATAAACGCGAATAATTTCGGCCTTCCTTCATTCCTCAATCTTGCAAAAGGGATGGCGCTTAACGCATCCAATCCTATAATAATAATACTTAGTTGTACCAGCAACGGATAATCTTCCAGCGATGCAGCCTTACCCAAAAAACGCTGGTTCATCCATAAGAGGATGGTAAGCAGAATACTGGTTACCAGCAGGCTGATGGTAGCAGTATTGTTCACCCGTTCTTCCGTTTCCTTTTTTTGTATAAAGCGGAAATAAGCCGTTTCCATTCCGTATGTAAACACAATATTCAGGATGGGGATAGCGGCATAGGCAGAACTCATTATACCATAATCCGCCGGCTTAATAATGGCGGAATAAGTAATAATAGGCGTAAGTATATAATTAATAAACCTTGCCGCAATACTGCTTAGTCCATACCAGAGCGTTTGCCCTGCCAGTTTTTTGATACTGCTCAAACTAAAAATTTTACGCAAAAATAAGTGATACCTGTTGCCGGAACACGATCATCATGAATAGTTTAACCGGCACCTTCAATCATTAACAAGCCGGTAGCAAATAAAACCAGCGCTGGTCACCGCCTGGTTTCACCCTTAATAATTCAATATTTTATTTATCTTGACCCCCTATTTAATCGCGTCTCTAAAATGAAAACAATGAAAAAACTAATTGCCATTGGTACCCTCCTGTGCATTTGTAAATTCTCCAACGCACAGGTAAGTGAATCCGGACTGCTGGTAGACAGCCTTAACCGCTCCGCGTTATTTATGCAGGTAGATGTTCCTGAAGACGATGTAAAAGATGCCCTGGATGCGTACTTCAAAAAATTAAACATCGAGAAAGAAAAAGGAAAAGGATTTATTATTAAGAAGTCATTGCCGTTTATTACCTATAAAAGAGCGGCCGTAGACAGTATGGCCGGGCAGGCGCTGGACTATTATTTTAAAGTGGATACCCGTAAACAAAAAGGGCCCGATCTTACCACGATTTATGTTGCGGCCAGCAGTGGTTATAATAATTTCATCTCACCGCAGGCGGCTGATCAATGGACAAATTTTAAAAAGTTTGCTGAGTTTTTACGGACCAATTATTTTGAACAGCATCGCATTAACAAGAATCTTGAATCACTTACAAAAGAACTCACCAAAGCCAGCAATAAACTAAAAGACCTGGAAGAGGAAAAACAAAAACTGCAAAATACCATTTCAGAAAAAACAACACTTATTACCGGGTTGCAGGCGCAGCTTTCCAAATTGAAACCGGATCCGGTAAAGCAATAACCAGGAAGAAATATTCATGATTGAACGGACCTTGCTTTTTATAGCAAGGTTTGTTTTTTATATAGCAACCCGCCTAGTAATCTCCCGGCTTTATTCTTCTGCGCCCTTCTTTTACCGATGCCTGTTGCTTTTTGCGATCTATCCTTTTTTCTCTTGATGCTGCGGATGGCTTTGTGGCAATACGCGATTTCTTTTTATGTAAGGCCAGCTCAACCAGCAGGTTCATCTTTTTTATAACCAATTCTTTATTACCTAACTGAGATCTTTCTTCCTGAGATTTCACCAGAAGATTTCCATCGGCAGTCATGCGGTGTAACAATTTCTGGAGTAACAGCTCCTTCTGCTCATCAGTTACCAGGATTGAGTCAGCAATCTTCCAGCGCCCTTCCACCATCGTCTCCACCTTATTTACATTCTGCCCGCCTTTACCACCGCTGCGTGCTGTTTTAAATACTATTTCAGGGCTAATATCTATCTTCATTTTGTAAAACTAAGAAAGAGTAATGAGAGTAGTTATTCAAAGAGTAAGCCAGGCAAGTGTTACAGTAGATCATACAATTACCGGGGCCATTGCTACCGGTGTGCTTGTGTTGCTGGGTATTGAAGATATGGATACAGAAGAAGACATCACCTGGCTGAGTAATAAGATCATTAACCTTCGCATATTTAATGATGAGGAAGGCGTAATGAATAAAAGCGTTCTTGATATTGGTGGTGAAATTTTACTGGTAAGCCAGTTTACATTGCATGCAGCAACTAAAAAAGGTAACCGCCCTTCCTATATACGTGCAAGCAAGCCTGAATTTGCTATACCGATGTATGAAAAAATGATCACCTGCCTAAACAAAGAACTGGGCCGTGAAATTAAAACAGGCATCTTTGGTGCAGATATGAAAGTGGCGCTGTTGAATGATGGTCCTGTAACAATTATTATTGATTCGAAGAACAAAGAATAATGCCGGATATTACCTCCAGGAAAGAGATAGAGCAATTGATGCATGCTTTTTATGCAAAAGCCATGACCGATGAACTGATCGGGTTTTATTTTACCAGCATTGTTCCGTTACAGCTTGATCATCACATTCCTATTATCACAGATTTCTGGGAAGGAATTTTGTTTGGCGCGGATAAATACCAGGGCAACCCGATGAAGATTCATGAACATATTCATCACCTGGCGGCTTTTAAGGATGAGCATTTTAACCGCTGGCTTTTGCTGTTCTGTAATACCACGGATGAATTATTTGAAGGTGAAAATGCAGCGCGAATTAAACAAAGAGCAACTTCCATTGCCACTACAATGAAAATAAAACTTGTTTACGGAGGTATTTCAAAACAAACATCATGAAGATAGAAGAAGCACAACAACTGGTAGACCAGTGGATCAACAGCACCGGTGTACGATACTTTAATGAGCTTACCAACCTGGGTATTTTAATGGAAGAAGTAGGAGAACTTTCCAGGCTGATGGTAAGAACCTATGGAGAACAATCCTTTAAAGAAAGTGATAAAAACCGTTCGCTGGATGATGAAATGGCGGATGTTTTATGGGTGCTGCTTTGCCTGGCCAATCAAACAGGCGTAAACCTTACGGAAGCGCTGGAAAAGAATTTTGAAAAGAAAAATATCCGCGACCAGCATCGCCATAAAAACAATGAAAAGCTAAAATAGTAGCGTAAAACGAGTTACGATATTAAACCAGCAAAAGCTTAATCTTCCAGGTTGAGTGTAAATACAATCATTCTTGATTGCAGTTTGTCCAACACGTTGGAGTATTTTAAACTCGGGTCACGACTGTGGATGTTTCCCAGGCCATTGCTTATTTTTAATTCAGGAGAAACGGTTACAAAAGGCAGGTAAAAATTAAAACCGATGCCCAGTTCAACACCATAATCATATTTCTTCAGCTTCACCAGGTCTTCGGCATTACGCGCAGTGGAGTTACTGGCAAGGTCCATATCATACTTTACACCCCCCAGTATATACACACGAAAATTATCAATCCTGTCACTGTTAAACTTCATCTGGAAAGGCAGGCTAACGATGGTGGAAGGCAATGTCTTTTTCTCTACTGCGGCCTCCCCTACCCTTGGATATTTAAGCCAGTAGGTAAAATATTTCGCACCGCCTATAATTAATGTAGGGTTAAATCTTGCTTCAAAATGTTTACTTAGTCTCAGGGTACCCAGGAGCCCCAGCGCAATACCACCGCTGGAACCGGGTTCTACGCGCATCACACTATCATTTTGCAGGAAAAGCGGGTGCTTTGTTTGTGCCAGGGTAGAGCTGTTATAGGCGAGACTCATCCCAAAATAATAAGGCATATTATCATGGTTAGGCCGGTTAAGCTCTTTTTGTGCAGAGGCTGTAAAAAAACAACCCAACCCCATCACCCATAAAACTATTTGCTTCCGCAATAAATGCAACATATTCCTAAACTAAGCGGTTTAAAGTAGGTGTTCGCATATCCTGTCTGCTTCATAATGCGGATGAAATCTTCCCTTTCCGGAAAGGCCTGCACAGATTCATTCAGATATTGGTAAGCGTTCCTGTTATTGGTAAAAAACTTTCCAACACCCGGCGCCACAATATTCATATATACCTGGTAAAGGCTCTTGAAACCGGTTTGCCTGGGTTTTGAAAATTCAAGTACCACCAGTTTTCCGCCCGGTTTAAGCACCCTTCGCATTTCACTGAGCCCCTTTTCAAGGTTCTCAAAATTGCGCACACCAAACGCTACAGTTATGGCATCAAACGTATTGTCAGGATAATTTATTGTTTCACTGTCACCTGTATGCAACTCGATGGTTTTGTTCAACCCCAGCTTTTCCACTTTTTTACGACCGAGCTCCAGCATCCCTTCCGAAATATCAATGCCAATAATCTGGTCCGGTTTTAAAATAGACTGGGTCATAATTGCCACGTCTGCAGTGCCCGTGGCCACATCCAGTATTTTTCGCGGGTTTATATCCGTCAATTGCCTGATGGCCTTTTTACGCCACTGCACATCAATGCCGGCGCTCAGGAACCGGTTCATAAAATCATACTTACCGGCAATACTGTCAAACATCTTTGCTACCTGTTGCTTTTTGTTCAGTCCTTCGCCCTGGTAAGGAACCACTTCATCATGTGCATATTTGGTCATAAGGCTGCGAAGATAAACATATTAGAAATCAGCAAAGCAAGATCAAACAGTGAAAGGCGCAACAGCATCTGTAAAAACGCCAGGCTGCCCGGCATAATTGTTGGTTAATTTTTCGCAAATAATGTGTAAACGGCTTCTGCACATAACAGTGACGGTTTACTTTGTACATTCACGCAATAATCTGGTAAATAATATGCTAACAGGTGATGAGATAAAACAACTGAACGAAAAAATTCAACATGCCGCCACTTTTGTGGATAGTTTACGAAACGAGTTGAACAAGATTGTGGTTGGTCAGCTTAATATGGTGGACCGTTTATTGATTGGCCTGCTTAGCAACGGCCATGTGCTGTTAGAAGGTGTACCGGGTCTCGCAAAAACACTTACCATTAAATCTTTGGCGCAGGCTGTGCATGCTAAATTCAGCAGGATACAGTTTACACCGGATCTTTTACCGGCAGATGTGATAGGCACCATGATTTATAACCAGCACCGTAATGAGTTTATGGTGCGCAAGGGCCCCATCTTCGCCAATTTTATCCTGGCGGATGAAATTAACCGTGCCCCGGCCAAAGTACAGAGTGCGCTTTTGGAAGCCATGCAGGAAAGACAGGTAACGATTGGCGAAGAAACCTACAAGCTGGATGACCCCTTCCTGGTACTGGCCACACAAAACCCGCTGGAACAGGAAGGTACTTATGCATTACCAGAGGCACAGGTAGACCGTTTTATGCTGAAGGTAATTGTAGGTTACCCGGATAAAAAAGAAGAACAACTGATTATACGGCAGCAGGTACAGCAATTACAACCACCCAAAATAAACCAGGTGGTGAGCATTCAGGAGTTGATTACCGGCAGGGAACTTACCCGCCAGGTGTATATGGATGAAAAGATTGAGCAATATATTGTTGACATTGTTTTTGCAACACGCTTCCCTGACCAGTATGGACTTGGTAAAATAAAAAGCATGATCAGTTATGGCGGTTCGCCAAGAGCAAGCATTAACCTGGCACTGGCTTCCAAGGCACATGCATTTATGGAGAAAAGAGGTTTTGTAATACCCGATGATGTAAAAGCCATTTGTAAAGATGTAATGCGCCATCGTGTAGGGCTTACCTATGAAGCAGAGGCAGAAAATGTAACGACCGAACAGATCATCGATACGATTTTAAGAACTGTAAACGTACCATAATAGGCAAGGCATATACCTCATATATACAACATGAGTTTATTCAAACGAAATAAAAAAGAAACGGTTGAACAACCGCCAGCCAGTGCAACTGCCCCGGTGGGTGGATGGGCGTCTAAGGTGCGTGAGCTGGAAATAAAAAGCAAGCGGCTTACCAACCATTTGTTTACGGGAGAATATCATACTGCCTTTAAAGGTCGTGGTATGGCGTTTAAGGAAGTGCGGGAATATCAGCCCGGTGATGATGTTCGCTTTATCGAATGGAATGTATCTGCACGCATGGGCCATACCTATAGCAAGCTTTTTGAAGAAGAGCGTGAACTAAGTGTGTACCTGCTGGTTGATATGAGCGCCAGCAGCCTGTTTGGCACTTATCGCCAGACAAAAAAAGATCTGATAACGGAAATATGCGCGGTGCTTGCTTTTTCTGCCATCAGTAACAATGATAAAGCAGGCATGATCTTTTTCAGCAATAAGGTAGAGAAATATATCCCCGCAAAAAAAGGCCGTGATCATGTATTATATATGGTGAGAGAGTTGCTTTCTTTCCAGCCTCAAAAAGCGCAGACGGATATTGTTAAGGCACTGCAATTTCTTAATGGCACCACCAAACACAAAAGCATTGTTTTTATATTGAGTGATTTTGCAGATGCAGGATATCGCGATATATTAAAAGTGGCTGCCAAAAGACATGATGTGATTGGCGTACAGGTGTACGATAAAAGGGATGAACATTTGCCAAAGGCGGGAATGATACAGGTACGTGATGCGGAAAGCGGGCAAACAAAATGGCTGAATACCAATGATGCCTATATCCGCAACAGGTATAACATGCAGTTTCACCAGATTCAGGATGATGCACGACAAACCTTTCGCAACGCCGGTGCAGACCTGATGCAGCTTGCCACAGGAGAAGATTTTGTAAAAGCTTTAAAGGAATTTTTTATCAGGAGGGCATGAGTAAAACAAACGGTCAATGGCGGTTGGGCAAAAAATGGCTGGCAATGATAAAGCTGTGTTGTACAGGTTTGTTTCTATTGCTAACCTTCACCTGCGCTGCACAATCCATTACAGCTACGCTTGACAGGGATAAAATTCTCCTGGGTGAGCAGGTAACGCTTACCCTGCAGGTGCAGGACATTAATGCAAGACTTTCTACGCTGCAATGGCAGAACCTTCCTGATACATTTAATCATATTGAGATTGTAAACAGGGGCCTGATAGATTCCGGAGACGCGGGCGGCCTTACCAACTATACACAAAAAATAATCCTTACATCTTTTGATTCCGGCAGATGGCAACTGCCTGAGTTGAAAATGACCCTTACCGCCAACGATAACAAGCAAACGGTAATAAAAGCTACGCCGCTGTTTATAGATGTATTACCTGTGGATGTATCAAACCTGAAAGATTATCATCCCATTAAAGATATAATAGAGGTACAGGTTAAAAAGAATATTCTCCTCATCGTGGCGCTCGTAGCAGGGGGCGTACTCTTGTTGTTTGGGCTCTGGTGGTTCTTATTCAGGAAGAAAAAACCTGCGCCGGTGGTTGCCAAACCAAAGGACAACTTAACCAATTACCAGCGGGCGATGAAACAGATACAATGGTTACAGGAGCAATCTTTGCCGGCAAAACAATTTTACCAGCAACTGGATGACATCTACAGAACATACTTTGATGAAGAACTGGATGTAAAAACCATGCAGAGCACCACGGATGAATTAATGGTAACCATGAAGCTGTTCTTACCGGATGATAAAATACGCACCGGTTTTTACCAGCTTGTGCGATTGACTTCCGCGGTAAAATATGCCAAATACCTGCCGGACGAAACAAGACAACAGGACGTACAGACTGTATTTAATACATTAGGATATATCCATCAATACCGAATAAAACAAAATGCTGACAGAGTGGGTTAAACATATCGGGTTTGCTTATCCATGGGTGCTGGGTTTTCTGCTGCTGATTCCCATACTTATTGTTGAGTATGTGCGAAAACGCAGCAAGGGCCAGGCGTCTATGCTTATTACCACGACTCATTTTATTGATGACGCTACTGAAATGCGTGCATCGCAACGACATATTCCATTTATACTAAGGTGCCTTGCACTCATTTTCCTGATCGTTGCGCTGGCCAGGCCGCAAAGAAAATACGCTGAAGAAAATACCAGCGGCGAAGGCATTGACATGGTATTATGTTTTGATATCAGCGGAAGTATGACGGAACGTGATTTTGAACCCAACCGGCTGGAAGCTGCCAAGGAAGTGGCCACCCGTTTTGTGGAACAAAGACCAGGTGACCGCATTGGCATTGTAATCTTCAGCAACCAGAGTTTTACCCTTTGCCCTATTACGACTGACCATAATGCAGTTCTTTCACAGATCAGGAATATACAAAGCGGGTATTTGCAGGATGAGGGTACTGCCATAGGCTCAGGGCTTGCAACAAGTGTAGACAGGCTTAGGACCAGTAAGGCTAAATCCCGTGTGGTGGTTTTGCTTACTGATGGTGTTGACTTCGGCGGAACCATCCCCCCGGATATAGCAAGGGATATGGCCAAGCTGTATAAAGTAAAAGTTTATACGATTGGTGTAGGTAGTGAGAAGGAAATCCAGGAAGTGACCAATACGCCTTTTGGCCCCGTACAGCAAACCAAGAAGCTGGAATACAATGAAAAGCTACTGCAGGATCTTGCCGTACAAACCGGCGGCCAGTACTTTCATGCACTTGACAAAGATGCCCTGCTAAAAATTTACGAAAGCATCAACCAGTTGGAAAAATCAAAAGTAGAGATCACCACTTATCAACGGTACACAGACGAATACCTGCCGCTGCTGCTCATAGGCTTTGGCCTGCTGCTGCTGGAAATTATTTTGAGATACAGCGTCTTCAGGAAGTTTCCTTAATGAATCAGCGAAAAAGTGCCGATCCTAAAACATCTGCATTCTTATTAATACCTTCGCCGCAATGAAGGCCTTGGTATATAAATCAACAGGTAGCTGGTATATTGTGAAAACAGAAGAGGGCGCCACTTTTAACGCCCGTATAAAAGGTGTTTTTAAGATTGACAATATTACTTCCACCAACCCTATTGCCGTAGGCGATCTCGTTGATATAGTACCCGAAAATGAAAAGGAGAATACGGCCACGATTACCTTTATTTATGATCGTCACAATTACATTGCCCGTTCGTCACCTCATAATAAAAATCAACACCATATTGTCGCCAGCAACCTTGATCAAACCTTATTGTTTGCCACGCTGAAAGACCCCAAAACATCCCAGGGATTTCTGGATCGTTTCCTGGTTTCGGCAGAAGCTTTTCATGTACCCGCCATTATTGTATTTAATAAAGCTGATCTGTACCGTAAGAAGGAAGAAGAGAAATTTGAATTATTGAAGGATATATATACTGGCATAGGTTACAAAGTATTGTTAACCAGTATTCAGCGCAATCAGGGACTGGAGGAAGTGAAGGAAATGCTTCACCACAAAACCACGTTGCTTAGTGGCCATAGCGGCGTTGGCAAGTCAACCTTTATCAACCATATCTTTCCTGAAATTAACCTGCGCACAAGCGAAGTGAGCGAGTGGAGCGGCAAAGGCATGCATACCACTACGTTTGCAGAAATGTTTGACCTGCCTTTTGGAGGACGGATTATTGATACGCCGGGTATTCGTGAATTCGGGATTATAGATATCAGCAGGCAGGAACTTTCACACTATTTTCCTGAAATGCGTAACCTGCTGCAGGAGTGCAGGTATAACAACTGTTTACATTTAAACGAGCCTGGCTGTGCAATAAAGGAAGCAATCGAAGATGGAAGAATCAGCGTAGAACGTTTCGTGAGCTACTGCAGTATTCTTGAAACCATTGAAGAGAAAAGTTACTAAGCAAAGACACGGTTTCTTAAAGGTTTCTGAAACACCATTAAATGATGTTTCAAGAGGCATACTTGGATTTCAGCAAACCAGCAAGTTCAAAGGCTGCATTTGCAGCTTTGCTGTTCATGGGCTGAAGCGTTACACCATTGTAAATGTTGTACTGCAAGGTTAGCTCACGGCCACGATACTTAAAATGCCATTCAATGTTATCTGCTTCATCGGTCTTACCGGTAAAACGTACATGACGGCTCTTGCTTAATTCATGGGTAAGAGAATAAAATTTCTGAAGGCTTCCGGTTTCATCTATCACCGAAGTCTCCATTGAGCTGTTGGTAATCTTTACACTTGTTTTCATAACACCCTCCCGTCAATTTATATGAATAAGAAAATAAACCCGCCGGTTTTCAGAATACTTTTATGCATTGCATACAATGATTTCTGCTGTTTGCGCAATCAGCATAAAATCCAATAAAATATGCGTACGCGCTACAGATGCACGAAATATTCAGAAACAATAATTTACAGTCGACAAGGGGATGATACTTACTGAAGCTTAGGTCTCATAGGAATATCCTAGTATTTATTCAGCTTGTACTTTTTTCCTTTTTTTATATCTTTTTCAGCCTTGGGTCACCACTTAAGATTCTTTCGGCTCCAACATTTGCTCCGTTGCTTGGGCAACCTTTCTTCACGCGGCAGGAACTAATTGCAAAGATGAGGCCAAGAAAAAGGATAGTTCTTGTTAAGGGTATTATCATTTTATAAAAAATAAGCAGTTAGTTTCGATTGAGGTATAACAGGAACTATCCTTTAGGTAAAAGACAGCGGCTTTTTCTATTTCGCTGCATTGATTTCAGAAAACCACGAAAAATATTTTACATAATTATTCGCAATGCGTACAATTTCATCGTGGGTAGCTTCTTTAGGCAGGTCTTTCACCTTTTTAGCAGGCACACCGGCATAAATAGAGCTTGCCTCAACAATGGTTTTTTCCAGTACCACTGCCCCCGCAGCAATGATGGAATTGCTCTGAATTTCGCACTTGTCCATAATAATCGCTCCCATTCCAATCAGCACATCATCCTGTATGGTACAGCCATGTACAATGGCGTTGTGACCGATAGATACATTGCTGCCGATTATCGTAGGGTTTTTCTGATAGGTACAGTGAATGATCGCACCGTCCTGCACGTTTACTTTATTACCCATTTTTATATAATGCACATCACCTCTTACCACGGCGTTAAACCATACGCTGCATTCATCGCCCATAATTACATCTCCCACTACAGTAGCATTGGGAGCAATAAAACATTTTTGTCCAAACTGCGGATGCTTTCCATTAACAGGGAATATTACTGCCATAAAATCTAGATTTTTGCGGTTAGATAAATTAGCATGGGTAACCGGCAAGCTGCGGGATAAGTCATAGGTCCCGGGCTTAACAGGTAGCCCACGATCAAATTTCTGACATTAAACTGAAGAAACACAAAAAGATGCAACATCTTTCCAACAGGCAGCTTTTTTTACAGCATGTAGCACAAACTTCCCCCGCTCCTATCGGGCTGGAAATTACCAGGGCGTCGGGTATTTATCAATATGATATTCATGATAAAGCTTACCTGGATCTGATTTCCGGGTTTAGCGTATGCAATATCGGTCATGGCCACTCCAAAGTAATTGAAGCAGTGCAGCAACAAGCCGCAGCCTACATGCACCTGATTGTATATGGTGAATTTATTGAAAGTCCGCAGGTGCAATATGCGCAATTGCTTACCGGTCTTTTGCCCGGCTCACTCAACAGCGTTTACTTTACCAATAGCGGCGCCGAAGCAACAGAAGGCGCCATGAAACTGGCCAAACGTGCAACCAACCGCTCAAAGATTATCGCGTTTAACCGCAGCTATCATGGCAGCACGCAGGGTGCCCTGAGTGTTATGGGTGATGAATACTGGCGAAATGCCTTCAGACCATTGTTGCCTGATGTTTACCATATGGAATATAATACCCGGGAAGCTATTGACGCGATTGATGAACGGACCGCCTGCGTAATCGCCGAAACTGTTCAGGCAGAAAGTGGTATTTGCCAGCCTTCTGAAAGCTGGATCACCGCATTGCGTGAAAAATGTACAGCTTGTGGGGCGCTGCTGATTCTTGATGAAATACAGGCTGGTTTTGGGCGCACCGGCAGTCTCTGGGCCTTTGAACAGTTTAACATTGTGCCTGATATTTTGCTGCTGGGCAAAGCACTGGGTGGCGGCATGCCGCTGGGGGCTTTTATTTCAGATCATCAATTAATGAACAAACTTACCCACGACCCGGTATTGGGACATATCACCACTTTTGGCGGCCACCCGGTATCCTGTGCAGCAGGCAAGGCTGCGCTGGAAGTGCTTACCTCGGGCAATTATTTAGCTTCCGTAAAACGAAAAGAACAGTTGTTGAAGGAACAGCTCAAACATCCTGAAATCAACGCGCTGCGAACTGCAGGCTTGTGGGCGGCACTGGAATTTGAAAGCTTTGAAGTAAATCAGCGGGTCATTCATCGTTGCATTGCGAATGGACTTATTACTGACTGGTTCCTGTTTTCTCCGCAAAGCCTTCGCATTGCGCCGCCACTCATTATTACAGAAGAAGAATTGCTGGCTGTATGCGCGACTATATTAAAAAGTATTGAAGAGGCGGTTTGATTTTTATCGTTTTACAAACTTACCAGGTAATGCCGGCCTGGAATTTTGCGCTGTTCCAAAACATGTATATCTTTTATCAGCCAAAACCTTTTCTATGAAGGCTGCCATATTGGGCACGTTTCTTTGTTTGCTACTGAATAATTATTCAGCCAATGCATGGTATGCCAAAGACAGCCTGCGGATTTTTAAAGAGGAAGCGCCGCTAAAGATTATTATTACCACCAATCTAAAAAAACTGCTGGCCGATAAAGCCAAAAGCCTGGCACAACCGGCTTTTATACAGGTTCAGTTTCCTGACAGCAGCCTCATTGCAGAAAACATCACACTTAATGCAAGAGGTATTTATCGCAAGAAGCATTGTTACATCCCCTCCTTAAAACTACACTTCAAAACAACAGATAGCTCCCGGCTGAAAAAACTCAAAGACCTTAAACTTGTTTGTCCCTGTGATAATACGGATGATGGCGAACAGCTACTGTTGAAAGAATACCTCGTTTATAAAATTTATAACCTTGTTACTGATAAAAGCTTCCGTGTAAGACTGGTGATGATGACTTTTACTGACAGTGAAGGCAAGAAAAAACCTATTACCCAATATACCTTTCTGGTAGAAGATATTGATGCGCTTGCAGACCGCAACAAGTGCAAGGAGGTCAATATAGAAAAACTTCCTACAGAGAATACAAACCGGGCACATACCACGCTGGTGAATATTTTCCAGTTCATGATTGGCAATACCGACTGGGCCGTTCCCATGAACCATAACATAAAGCTTATTACCAATAAAAAGCCACCCGTGGAAAAGCCTTATATTATTCCCTATGATTTTGATTTTGCAGGAATTGTAGACGCTTATTACGCCACACCCGCACCGGAGTTGGGAATAGTTTCTGTAAGAGAAAGAGTATACCGGGGATTTGGCAGAAGGATAGATGAAATTGAACCGGTGGTTACGATGTTGCAGGATAAGAAAGACACAATTTTCCAGCTTATCAACAACTTTACCCCACTTACGGTTGTCAATAAAAAAAGAATGATCAGCTACCTGGAAGGTTATTACCAGCTAACTTCCACCAGGGCGAATATCAAATATGAATTTATAGATAATGCAAGAACAGAGTAAGTGTTCATTTTGATCATTTACTACAAATTTCCACCCTTCAAACAGCACAAACAACTATAACGTTGCAAGTAAATAAACCTTACCTTTCCCAAAAGAATACTAAATGAAACAACTGATTGTTTTACTGCTGACCACCTGCATGTTGTGCAATATCTACGCACAGAAAAAGACCAAACTTTTTAACGGCAAAGATCTTACGGGATGGAATATTCACGGCACGGAAAAATGGTATGTAGAAAAGGGTGAATTGATTTGTGAAAGCGGTCCTGATAAACAATATGGTTACCTGTCTACAGCCAAGGATTATAAGAATTTTATACTCACCCTTAAATTTAAACAGGAAGCCGATGGCAATAGTGGTGTGTTTTTTCGTTCAAGAATTCCTGAAGGTGTAAAGATCAGCGGATGGCAGGCAGAAGTGGCACCTATCAATATGCACACTGGCGGTATTTATGAATCTTATGGCCGTGGCTGGTTAATTCAACCCAAAGCCGAAGATGAAAAATATTTAAAGCAGGGTGAGTGGAACGAGTATAAAATTAAAGTGGTAGGTGATGAAGTAACCACCTGGCTGAATGGTCACCAGATGATTTATTTAAAGGATGAAAAAATTGGCCAGGGTGAAGGTTTTATTGCCTTGCAGATTCATGATGGAGGCGGTATTAAAGTGAAGTGGAAAGATATTGATATTGAAGAGGTGAAGTAGAAATGTGAGAATGTGGAAATGTGAAAAATGAAAGTTTCCTTTTATAGTGATGTTATGTATTGCTAATTCTTATCCGTATGCTCGTTAAAACTTTTGGCAGTGCTGTTTATGGAGTAGAGGCGATTACGATTGCTGTAGAGGTAAACGTAAGCAACGGGCAGAATTATTTCATCGTAGGTCTGCCTGACAATGCGGTAAAAGAAAGTTTGCAAAGAATTGAAAGCGCCATTAAGACCAACCATCTTCACATGCCGCGTACAAAGCTGGTGGTAAATCTTGCCCCGGCTGATATTAAGAAAAGCGGCTCTGCATTTGATCTTCCGATTGCCATTGGAGTATTGGGCGCCAGCGAGCAGATTGGTGAACCGGAGCGACTTTCAGATTATTTATTGATGGGTGAGTTAAGTCTTGATGGAACGATACAATCCATTAAAGGCGCCCTGCCTATTGCCATTCAGGCTCGCAAAGAAGGCTTCAAAGGATTGATTGTTCCCAAACAAAATGAGCGGGAAGCGGGCATGGTAAATAACCTGGAAGTGTATGGCGTAACACACATTAAAGAAGTGATTGACTTTTTTGCAGGTGCGAATAACCTTAAACCGGTTGAAGTAAATACAAGGGATGAATTTTTTCATTCACAATATGAATTTGATGTTGACTTCAATGATGTAAAGGGCCAGGAAAACATTAAAAGAGCGCTTGAGATAGCCGCTGCCGGTGGACACAATGCCATTCTTATTGGTCCACCGGGTGCCGGCAAAACCATGCTGGCCAAAAGGTTGCCTACCATATTACCTCCGCTAACATTACAGGAAGCATTAGAAACCACCAAGATTCACAGTGTTGCAGGAAAACTTCCTGAGCACAGTTCCCTGATAAATAAAAGACCTTTTCGTTCACCACACCATACCGTAAGTGATGCCGCACTGGTAGGAGGCGGAGGTGTTCCGCAACCCGGTGAAATATCGCTGGCGCATAATGGCGTATTATTTCTTGATGAGCTGCCCGAATTTAAAAGAACGGTTTTGGAAGTGATGCGCCAGCCTATGGAAGAACGCAAAGTCACCATATCAAGGGCAAAGGTAGCGTTGGATTTTCCAGCCAATTTTATGTTGATCGCTTCAATGAACCCTTGTCCCTGCGGCTTTTATAATCACCCAGAAAAAGAGTGTACCTGTCCGCCGGGTGCCGTTCAGAAATACCTGAATAAGGTTTCCGGTCCGCTGCTGGATCGGATTGATTTACATGTGGAAGTTACGCCTGTTGCTTTCAGCGAATTAAGTAATACCAATAAGAAAGGCGAACCCTCCTCCTTTATACGAGACCGGGTGATTAAAGCCAGAGAAATACAGGCAGCGCGGTATAAGCAACAGCCGGGTATTTATTCCAATGCACAAATGAGCAGCAAAACACTTCGCGAAGTATGCAGTATTAATACCGCCGGTGAAGCCTTACTTAAAAGAGCGATGGAACGGCTTAACCTGAGCGCGAGAGCTTATGACCGCATTTTAAAAGTAAGCAGAACTATTGCAGATCTTTCCGCAAGCACAGATATTAAGGCAGAACACCTTGCCGAGGCCATTCAGTACCGCAGCCTTGACCGGGAAGGATGGGCCGGTTAATCAATTCTCTTCTGCGGGAAAAATCACATTCAAAATTGTTATTTACTACATTGACCAGTGAATTGCTGCGGGGTAATTTGCGCCCGGTTTCCTTATCACCTATATAAAAACACCTACATGGCTAAAAATGTAAAAAAGAAAACAGCAGCTCCAAAGAAAGTTATTGCCCAAAAAAAGGCTGTCCTTAAAAAGGCTGCACCCAAAAAGGTGGTAAGCAAGAAAGCCGTACCAGCCAAGACTATACCACAGAAAGCACCGGTTACGCTGCCGCTGCCTGCCACAAAGAAATATGTACAGTTTTTTGACTCCAGTTTTTTCTTCCCTACTTCAACAACAGAGGGATATGCTGATGACTTCCAGGCCGGTCGTTATACAACTACCGATGAAGGAACATTACAAGCCCCCATCCTTTTACCTGTGGGTGCTAAAATAAAAACCATCACCATTTATTATAAGAACACTTCTGATGCAGAGATGCAGGCAAACATCGTTCGCAAAAGCATTGATCATTGGGCTTCTACGGAAGAGTATCTCGTAAGCTATGAAGGTTTACCGGCTGGCACAGGCATCGCTCCTGATTATTTTGCGGCAACCGTAATTAATCATTTTGCAAATGCCGGAAAAATTGCGGATAAATACCTGTATTATATTATGATCAGCAACTGCGGCAGTGTGGGTGAAACAAGAAAAAATGTTCGCGGAATGCGAATAGAATATACTTACTAAGCTTGTGAAATTTCACCTGGATATGGTGAGTAATTACATTGATAAACTCTCTTAACCTTTCTATTTTGCACTTGGTTTCCTGATTCCCTATACCATGGCTGACCTGTTAAAAACACCCAGTTAACAAAATAAATCAGCCACCACCTAAACCCGGATTTTTCAACCCTTCTGCTGACAAAAATACAAAGGCTGTTCCTGAACGAGGAACAGCCTTTTTGCATTATGTTTTCATGGCTGTGAAAAATCACAGTCTTTGATTTGTAAATCACATTTGTAGCCAAATCCCGCAAATTTATCTTGCACGTATTCCAGTAAACAACCCGGGCTGGCCTTTAAAACATCCTTCTTAAAATAATACAGTCAAAATACCGCCGCAGGCTTTTCAACCCATTTTTGCTGACAACGATATATGCCGTTTCTTATTCAGGAGCGGCTTTCTGTTTCCTTTAAATGAAGATTTAAACATCAATTGAAAAATCACTGATTTTTTGCGTAGAACTACTTATACAATAAACTGAACTTGTTTTTATTTTGCACCCGGTTTCCGCTATTAACATACAGGCTGATCTATAAAAAATACACCTAAAAATATTTTATCAGCCCAAACTTAATTTTCACCCCTCACCCAAAAAACAAGAAGGTTGTTCCTGAAAAAGGGATGACCTTTTTTATTTTGCAGATTTTACCAGGCAGATTGGAAACCGTCCTTCAGTGCTTTGTGGTATTTTTTTAAATCGAACGTATATAAGAAAGGAGATTTATGGGCTACACCTTTTCTGCGTTCTTTCAACTTTTTCAGGATGCCGTATGAAATCATTTTACGCTGAAAATTGCGGCGGTCAAGTTTTTGATCGAGTACTGTTTCGTATAATTTCTGAAGCTCGGGCATCGTAAATTTATCCTGCAAAAGATTATAACCTACGGGATGATAGTTGAGGTGGGTACGCAGGGTAGCCAGCGCAACATCTACAATTTCACCATGATCCATAATCATAGAAGGAAGGTCATGTATATCATGCCATTCGCAGGATTCAGAGAAAAAATCCTTTGTGGCTTTTACCGCTTCAAAGTCAACCAAAGCATAATAACCGATAGATACAAAACGTTGCAGCAACCAATTGTCTGCGGGCACGCTAAGCTGCAAGCCTTTGATCATTTGTTTGGTATATACCTGGTCGCTACGCCTAGGGTTGCCAAAAGTATAGAATTGCTGCAGGAAGATATCTTCCAGCCCGGTTCTTTCATTTAAAATGCGTTTGGCAGAATCGTCAATATGTTCTTCTTTGGTGATAAAACCACCTGGCAATGCCCACTCCTTTGCGTATAATGTTTTTAGCAACAATACCTTTAGCTGGTTATTATGAAAGCCAAAGATGACGCAATCGATAGATACGCTTGGGATAAACACTTTATGCCCTTTCAAAAAATTATCTTCCAGTTTTTTAAATATTGCCATACGTGTTACAGATGCAACAATAAAAGTAATCTTTTATTCAGTTTAAAATATCTGAAGTGTCATGTGGACACATTTAATCTTTATCAGACTATAATTTATATACCGGTAGTGAGTGTATTTAAGGAATTACAGTACTCATTCCATATCTCTCTCACAACAGCACCTGCCGGCAATATGTTTTTGATAAGGCTGCTTACCTGTCCTATTTCAAGCTCACCTTCGTCAAGACTTCCTTCAAACATTCCTTTTTTAGCACGGCCGCGCCCAAGCAGTTGCTGCAGAGCTTCACTACCGGCGCCGGAAGATTCAGCGTCTCTTACCGCATCAAAAAACTTATTTTTCAATAACCTTACCGGCATTACTTTTTTCATGCTTAACATGGTATCACCTTCAACAGCATTCACAACAGCTTCTTTAAATGCAATGTGAGAAGAAGCTTCCTCTGTGCACACAAAACGGCTGCCTACCTGCACACCATCTGCACCAAGTGCTATTGCGGCCAGCATTTGTTTTCCGGTAGCAATACCGCCTGCTGCAAGTACCGGAATATGCACCGTCTCTTTAACTGCAGGCACCAGCACCATAGTGGTTGTTTCTTCCCTTCCGTTATGGCCACCTGCTTCAAAACCTTCAGCCACCACCGCATCGCATCCTGCTTCTTCGGCCTTAAGTGCGAACCTGCTGCTGCTTACCACATGCACTACAGTTATGCCGTTCTCTTTCAACATAGCAGTCCATGCTTTGGGATTACCGGCAGAAGTAAATACAATCGGCACTTTTTCTTCCAGTATAATATTGATATGCCCTTCCACATCGGGGTATATCAATGGAAGGTTTACCCCGAATGGTTTTGAAGTAGCAGCCATGCACTTGCGGATATGTTCGCGTAAAACATCCGGATACATACTACCACTGCCAATGAGGCCCAATGCGCCGGCATTACTTACTGCACTTGCAAGCTTCCATCCACTTGCCCAAACCATACCGGCCTGTATAATAGGATAGTTAATACCAAACAGTTTTGTAATACGATTAAGATTAGACATAGAATAAAAATAGGATTTCCTGCAACAGCAACAATCCTAATGATACGGTATTTATAGCAGTAGCTGCTCACAAACGGATATCCACTTATCTTTAATAAAACGGCTACTGTTATGTATAAAAGGCTGCTATTATACACACTTTGTTTTTGTATCTACTTTACAGGACTGGCACAAACGGAGAATACATGGATAAGGATTAATCAATTGGGTTATTCGCTGCATGCACCGAAAGAAGCAGTGCTGGCAAGCAAGGTTAGCTTAACAGATCTATCATTCCAATTGTTGGATGCGGCCACTCATGATATCGTTTACAAAGGAAGTATTGGCAATTCGTTTGGTGCATACGGTCCATTTCAGGACACCTATCGTCTTCAATTTACTTCCTTTGACAAGCCGGGCAACTACTACCTGCAATATGGAAAAGCAACATCACCAGTCTTTAGGATTGATAGTAAGGTATACGATGGCACTGCTGATTTTTGCCTTCGTTATATGCGGCAGCAGCGTAGTAGCTTTAATCCATTTCTAAAAGATTCCTGTCATACCCGGGATGGATATACATTGTATGCACCGGTGCCCGACAGTACATATATTAACGTATCCGGCGGCTGGCATGATGCGACTGACTATTTGCAATATAGTACAACCTCTGCAAACGCTACCTATCATCTGCTGGCAGCTTATCGTGACTTTCCTGCTGCTTTTAAAGACAACCAGCAGGCAAATGGACTAGATGGAAGCAACCAAATTCCGGATATACTAGACGAAGCAAAATGGGGCCTTGACTGGCTACTTAAAATGCACCCGAAAGACAACTGGATGTTTAATCAATTGGGTGATGACCGTGACCATAAAGGGATGCGTATGCCTACAAATGAAACCGGTTTATATAGCAGAGGTATGGAGCGCCCGGTTTACTTCTGTAGCGGGCAACCACAGGTACGCGGAAAATTCATGAACAATACAACTGGCGTGGCTTCTACCGCAGGAAAATTTGCGAGTGCATTTGCACTGGGTAGTAACCTGCTAAAGCCATTTGATAAAGCTTATGCCGGCACGTTAAGCACAAAAGCATTAACCGCCATGAAGATGGGGCTCGCGCAGCCAGGTGCTTGCCAAACGGCCTCAGTAGTAACCCCATACATTTATGCAGAAGACAACTGGACGGATGATATGGAGCTTGCCGCCGCTGCACTTGTACAAAACAAAGTAAGCAACAACAACGTCAAGTTCTCATTAAACATGGCTTATCAATATGCAACCCAGGAACCTGTAACACCATGGCTGGGTGATGATACCGCAAAGCATTATCAATGGTACCCGTTTATTAATATCGGCCATTATGAATTGGCAAGTTTGTTAAAGGATAAAAGAAAAGACTCCATTATTTATGATTATAAAACAGGTATTGAACGTGTTTGGCGAAAGGCAAAACAAAATGCCTTTTACCGGGGTATTCCGTTTATCTGGTGCAGTAACAATTTGACTGCAAGCTTTGCTATACAATGTTATTGGTACAGGAAGCTGACACAAGATGATTCTTATATACGACTTGAGCAGGCATGTTTTGACTGGCTCTTTGGTTGTAACCCCTGGGGAACTTCTATGGTGTATGGATTACCATCCTGGGGCGACACACCGGCAGATCCTCATTCCTCCTTATCACACCTGAAACATTATCCTTTGGATGGAGGTCTTGTAGATGGCCCGGTATATACTTCCATTTATAGTAATCTTATTGGCATCACCCTACACGATGCAGATGAATATGAAACCTTTCAGAGCAGCCTGGCGGTATATCATGACGACTATGGTGATTACAGCACCAACGAGCCCACGATGGATGGCACAGCCTCTCTAATTTACTTACTTGCATCAAGGGAAAACGAAGCGCATAGAAAAGAGAAGCTAACATTTTCCCATGGCGCTGTTGTAAAGGCAGACTCTTCAAACAAGCAAGTTGCACTTGTGTTTACAGCGGATGAATTGGGTGATGGTCTTAACACTATCTCACAAACATTACATCAGCAGGCAATAAAAGGGTCTTTCTTTTTTACGGGAAGATTTTATCGCGACAAAAATTTTCAACCTGCAATAAAGCAGCTTAAGAAAAACGGACATTATCTTGGCCCGCATTCCAACAATCATTTACTGTATTGCGACTGGGACAAACGGGATAGCCTGCTGGTAACAAAGGACAGCTTTGTAAACGATTTGCATGAAAATAAACTGGCCATGATAGAGCTGGGCGTTGATACGAATTTCCGTTATTATATTCCTCCATATGAATGGTGGAACGATACTATTGCTTTATGGAGCCATGAACAAGGTTTACAACTTATCAATTTTTCTCCTGGTATAAGAACCAATGTTGATTATACCTGTCCTGAGATGGGAGATAAATATAAAAGCAATGCCTGGATCATGGCATCTGTAAAAGATATGCTGCAACATAACGGCAATGCGTTTAGTGGCTCTATTATATTGATACACGCCGGAACTGATGCACGCAGGAAAGAAAAGTTTTATACGCAACTTGGAGGGCTCATTAAATACCTGAAGAATGCCGGTTATACTTTTAAACGTGTAGATGAATTGCTGGAAGACTAGCCAACCTTTTATTGAGTACCAGTGCCATAAGTATAATGCCATAGCTGTGTGTTTGCAAACAATCCATGCCTTTTCTTAATCACGTATAGGTTATCAAAGTCAGTGGGTTTCATCTCAGGTACCGTTTGCCCGCTTATCCCTTTCACAATGTCAGGCACAGTATCAGAATGGCCGGCAATCAAAACTTTTTTGTTTCTTACTTTATTGAATACCGCAACCATGCTATCTGTGTTGCCCTGGTTATAGATGACCATTGGTATATGTAATACATCCGCCAAGGGCTGTACCGTTTGTTGTGTTCGTACATACCTGGAAGCATAGATAAGCTGTATATCCTTATCCGATAAACTGTCTTTCAATGTTTGTGCACGTTGCTGCCCTGCCGTAGATAACGGAGAATCTTTTGAGTCATTCAACCTTTCTCCGTGTCTTACAATATAATAATAGCTGGTACTGCAGGAGGATAGAGACAATAAACAGCCAACATACAGCAGCAAATATTTCATATATAAAAACTTCATTGACTTAAGATAGCAAACAAGCATCAGCAGCGCAAGATTTATTAAGAAATAGCTGCAGCAGTTTAAGTTATTTGATTACATAATAAAGGCACCTGTAACAGGTGCCTTTATTAATTATATTATACAAGTATAGCCTATACATCTATCGCATCATATACAATTACCTTTTCCCAAAGGTGACCATATTCTTTAATGAATGCCTGGTGAATAGGATGCGTTTGGTAAGTGGCCTGACCGGCAAGGTCATCAAAAAACATTACTTCAGATACGCCCCAGGAATTATCAACCACATCCCTTTTTTCTGTACTTGCCACAATGCCTACATGTAATTCGCGGATGGTTTCTATTTTGGCCAAACTCTTAACACCTTCTGCAAGTTTATCCCTGTCTTCTGTTGATGATGGATTTTTCAGCCAGAAGATAGCATGATGTACCAATAGTTTTTTATTTGCTTTTATACTCGGCATACCCGAAACCGCTGTGCCGGCCCCGAGTGCAGTAACGGCTGTGATAAACTTTCGCCTGTTAGATTTTTTCATAATGGTTAATTGTGCGTATGAAAATACGGAAGAAGCCGCAGAATTATTCCGCTAATTCAACGCGAATGCAACCGCAGCGTTTGTATGTATTTTGGTGGTATCAAAAACAGGTATGCGAACTTCTTGTTCCTGCAAAAGAATAGGAATTTCAGTACAACCAAATATCACGCCTTCTGCCCCCTGCTGAATCAGTTTGTCAATAATGTTCAGAAAGCCCTGTTTTCTTTCCGGCAGGAAAATGCCTTTGCCCATTTCTTCGTAAATAGCCTTGTTAATGTACTCAATATCAGCTTCACCCGGAATGATCGTTTCAATATTCTTTTCGGACAATTTGTTCTTATAGAAATCCATTTGCATGGTATATTTTGTGCCCAGCAAAGCGATCTTTTTCAATTGCTTTTCATTGATCGCATCGGCGGTCTCTTCTGCTATATGAATGAGGGGTATATTAATGGCAGCCTGTATCTGGTCTGCAATTTTATGCATGGTATTGGCGCCTACCAGTAAACAATCTGCACCTGCCTTTTCTATACGTTTTGCAGCATCGCAAATGATAGCTGCTATAGCATCCCAATCTCCGGCCTCTGTCAAACGTTTTATTTCGCCAAAATCAACTGAATACATGTAGATTTTTGCAGTTGCATTACCATTGGTATGCTCCTGCACCAACTGGTTAAGAATCCTGTAATAGTCCAGTGTAGAAAGCCAGGTTACTCCGCCGATAAGTCCGATTGTTTTCATGCGATGAAGGTAACACAAAAACTCCCGGTACGTTTCCATACCGGGAGCCGCTTATCATAATATTGATTTAACCCAGGTGTTATTCGCCTTCCAATACGTCACCTTTTCCTGATGAAGGTTTCTTCATCCAGGGCTTGGGTGCTGTGCCATCCATCTTCACAATCTTAGGGGTAAACTTACCTACCACATCCACCAGTTGCTTCTGACTTTGCATCACCACTTCAATGTCCTTGTAAGCAAAAGGCGCTTCATCCAATCCGCCCCCCAATAGCTTAACGCCATGCTTTTCCAGTTCGTCTTTCAATGCCTTGTGCGTGATATTGCCCATGGCCTGTGTACGGCTCATCTTACGTCCCGCACCATGTGAAGCAGAATTAACAGATGCAGTTTCACCTTTACCTTTTACAATAAAGCCTGGCGCCGTCATGCTTCCCGGGATGATGCCCAATACATCTTTACCGGCAGGAGTGGCACCTTTACGATGTACAATTACATCCCGGCCTTCATACTTTTCTTTCCAGGCAAAGTTGTGGTGATTTTCCACCATGGTTACCGGCTTGCGACCCAGCTGCTTCGCAATCTTTTCATGAATCACATGATGACATGCACTGGCATAATCACCCGCCAGGTTCATCGCGTTCCAGTATTCAATACCTGCTTCTTCATCCAGGCTAAGCCAGGCCAGGTTTTTAGCTTCCTGCGGCAACCGGCGTTTGCTAATGGCAATCTTTGTATAGTGATTGGCAATGTTTGCCCCCAGCGCACGTGAACCCGAATGAGATAGTAAACCTACATATTTACCCGCAGGCACTTTTAAGGTTGCATCAGCTTCTTCAATTTCCACGACACCAAACTCTACAAAATGATTACCGCTACCGCTGCTACCCAGTTGTTTCCATGCACGTGCATGAAGCCCTTTCAACAGCGGCATTTCAAAGAATAGCTGGTTATCCATCACTTCATGGTTGGACGATTGTTTAAACTGCGCGCCACTTCCAAACAAAGTGGCTTCATGTATTTCCCTGGTAAAATAAGCCTCGCGTTGGGCAAGCTCCTTCACGTCAATATCAAAAATGCTCAGGCACATACGGCAACCGATATCAACGCCAACACCGTAAGGTATCACCGCATTCTCTGTTGCCAGCACACCACCGATAGGCAACCCATACCCGTAATGCGCATCGGGCATCAGCGCACCAGCCACTGCTACAGGTAACTTTGCTGCACTATACATTTGATGCAAGGCGCCTTGTTCTATATGTTCTACACCGAAAATATTAAACGCGATACCGTTGTTATTTAACGAAATCTCTGCACCTTCTACAGGTTGTTTTGGAACCAGTTTTTCTGCTATTAATCCAAGTACTGCGTCATCCAGGTATTGAGCCGGGGATGCCAGCACCGCTTTTAAAATTTCCATCGCATCTTCCTTTGTGTGATGTTTATAATTCTTTTCCATCACATTCATCGCCACCGGAATTACCGGGCTTTCCGGGTAACCGATGGCTCTTAATTCTTTTGCTGTTATTTTTAGTTTCATATATCACTCCCTAAAAGGGATTTTTTATACATAATATTTTTTCCCGACCTAAACTCATATTTAAATCTAACTTTACATGAAGCGTTGCATTGTTGAGTTGTTTTAATCAACTATATCCGTCAAAAGATCCCTATGAATAAAAGAACAATCGCTCGTGCCATACTCGATATATTCGGTATTAATCATTCACTCGCAAATCAATGGAGATTTGGTGATGCTTTTAAACAGCAAAAAAAACTTATTCAAAAAAACAATCCTATAATTTTTGATGTAGGAGCATTTGATGGCCGCACTGCTATACATTATCATAAGTTATTTCCGAAGGCAACTATTCATAGCTTTGAGCCCTTTCCTTTATCTTTTGAAAAACTAAAAGCATCCCGCGTTAACGCATCTCATCTACTTAACAACTTCGCATTATCAAACGATACAGGAACCGTTCCTTTTTATATCACGAATGCAAAAACCTGTAACTCTTTATTGCCAAGCAGTGATCTTGCGACCTCTGTAAATCCAGGATTCTCACAAGAATCAGTTACACGAATCACAACCAGAAAGCTGGATGATTATTGCCTGGAAAATAACATTCACGAAATTGACCTGCTAAAAATAGATGTACAAGGTGCCGAACTAAAAGTTTTACAAGGTGCACAGCAAATACTTTGTGAAAAAGGAATTGCAGTACTCTATTTTGAAACAGAATTCGATGCGTTGTATAAAGACCAACCGTTCTTTGATGATATCTCACTTTACCTGCGGGGCCTTGGCTACCATTTTTTCTCCATGTTTAATTTCATTTATCTCCCAAACGGTCAAATGGTGGCTGCTGATGCAATCTTTATACGGTAATAGGCATTTACTCCTTTTCCTGGTAGAATTGTTCTCTTACTTCAACCAGTAATTTATTGATCTTGTATATGTCCGGAGAGTCTGCCAATACTGAGGATTGATAAAATACAGACAATTCATTTTTTAATCCCTCTGCCCTTTCTAACAATACATCGTACTCAAACTTTCCCTCCTTGATATTCAACAAAAAATCCCTGTCTTTACGATAAACATTTATTCTTCCTTCTATAGCTATTTCTCTTGCCATAAGCAATAGCCGGAAAACATGCATCATGTTTTTAGAATCATAATTCTTCCCGTGCGATATAGTTGTATTATACCGCGCTTCGTTTCGATTGGAGACCCAGTCCCAATACTCCTTATAACTTTTGCAATACACAGAATAGCCGTCCTTATTAAAATACAACAAACCGACTGGTACATCTTCCTTTGCTATGCTGCTTACACAAACATCGTTAGCGTCTGGCTTCCTGGTTAAACCGGAATACTTTAAGTCACCGGAATAGTAAAGATTGTAACAATCACGCATGTGTATGATTGCACTCAAGCCACATTCCTCCTGCTTTAGTCCTTTTTCTTCAAGATAATCCATCAAAGGCACCGCTCGTTTGTCCAGATGCACATAGCAGAAATCCAGCACTGTTTTCCGTTTTTTATCTATCGGACTCATCATCTTCTTTTCTAATCCATAAGCCTTCTTTATTTGTGAATAAGCATAATTGGCAAAAGTCTTCTCGCAAAGCTTGGAAAGAAACATATCTGCTTTAAAACGACTCATTATTTCGTGACGATATAAAATGCAAGCTTCAGGTACGTTTAGCATCTCTATAATATTCGGATTGTTCTTTGACAACAGTTCTACAAATCTTCGTAGTTCATAGTAGACTATATCATTGGTTTCATTAGAAACCTGCGGCACATAGTCAAGGGAATAAAACAAGGCTTTGGGTAATATATATACTCCACGGATATCCGTATCAGAGGTAGCGGTATTTAAACCATAAGCCTTGCTCCCCATGATTGTTTCAAATATCAGCCAGCCTTTATCCTTTACATCTTTAATCGTTAACATAGCGATTGATTGTTGCTAAAAAGAATCTATTAAGTTCATCAAATCCCCTATTACAGGTGCCAAGGTTTTCTTTCGATGAGTTGAGTGTTTCCCACATTTGATTTATCCAATCCGGCATCCACTCTTCTACAGGGTGCAGGTATTGTTCACCAACGCCGGCTTTTAGCTGTATCAATTCTTCCAGTTGTTTCCTCATACCGATATCTATCTTATTCATCAGGTCGTAGATATTCATGGGCAATAAGGCGCTATCTTGTGTTATCCAATAACATGACAATAATGACCTCACCAGGTAAAAGAAACTTTTCAATTTTACCTCCTGCTGGCCATTTAAAACCGACCAAAACTTTGCTGCCAATGAATAGTGATGAAAGAACACTGCGGTTGGTGAATAATATTCTTTGACCAAGGCCAAAAAGTCTTCCGCAAAACCAGGTTGCGCATAGTATATTACGGGAGACCGGAAGCGCTCTATCAACGGCGCGTTTGCTTTTTTCAAGAGCAATAAACTTTTTCTCAAGTCCCAACCTGTGATGTCAAAGTCTCCATCCATATGCTCTATAGAGTCTTTCTTCCGCGACAGTGACAAATACCAATCCCGTTCATGCATGTATATAAAACGAACATCAAAATCGCTGTCGGGAGAAGGAAATCCCCATGCCCTGCTGCCTGTTTCGCAGGCATAAAGTATTTTGATTTTGTATCTGCTTTCTATTGCAGATAGCTGTTTGTTTATCCTTTCCATTTTCCCTGTTTTAAAAGGATGCCACTCACTCATGGCACCCCCGTTTCTTATTTCTGCGGCACAAATATTTGTTTCAACTGCTCCACCAATGCGCCGTTACCACTTACGCTGATGTTGCTGATTTTATCGGCAATCTTCTCCACATATTCCATTTCCTTCAATTTAAACAACATATTGTTTTCCTCCATCAGTTTTGCTGTATTCAGCAAGCTTCTGGTGCTGGCAGTTTCTTCACGCCGCATGATGATATTGGCTTGCGCTTTCTTTTCCGCAATCAATACCTGGTTCATAATTTCTTTCACTTCACCAGGCAAAATGATATCCCTGATACCAAACCCATTCACTTCCACACCCAACGCCAGCGCTTTCTCCCTCACTGCATTTAAGATAAACGGCACAATGGTTTCCTTTTTTTCCAGCAACTCATCAAAGGTTAATCCGCCAATGTATTCACGGAGCGCCAGTTGAAAAGCGATATACAATTGCTTGTCATAATCCTTGTTTTGCAACAATGCTTTTTCAATATCAGCAACTTTATATTGCGCCTGGCCATTGATTCGTAAAGCAGCTTTATCCCTTGTCAATATTTCCTGTCCGTTAATCTCAAGCTGCAACTGCCGCGTATCAACTTTACCTACGCTTACCGGAATATTGTTCTTCCACCAGTAATACACACCACTATTCAGTTGCTGAACATATTTTCCATCTATAAACAGCAATGCATTTTCATAGCTTTCCACAGTGTAACTTCTTATGTAAGGAACAAGAAGTTTATGTTGCAAAATAGCCCGGCTGATTTGTTCAGATATTTCAACGCGACTGATATCGGCATAGATAAACTCATAGTTAACGAAGCTTTTCCAGAAAGTATAACGGCCTGCAGTTAAAACCTGGTTTAGCAAACCGTTCTGGTACTGCAACACAATTTCATTGTCTTTTACTTCTATTACCTGCAACGCATCAGCCAGCACTTCGTCCTGCAGCAAGATGTTTAGTTCAATTGGAGAATTAAATTGTTTGGTTAAATCATACACCGTTACTGTTTCATTCCAAAACCAATAATTTCCTTCTTTCAGCATGCGCTTGTAGGTATTATTTTTAAATACCAATCCAATTTCATAAGCGCCGATTTGTACGTATTTCATATACTTGTTATTTAGGGTGTTCAATTTTTTTCAATCAAAAGAAGCTGCTGCTTTCAGTTTGAAGATGACGGAACCAGGTTTCCCTTACAGAAGTAAACATCAGTTCAATTTATCATCCGCAACGGTATTGCGCTACAAATGAAGTAATGCGTCTCCGGCAATTTCATTCCTGTTTACAAGCCATTTTCAAACTGCAATAATTTTTCTCTTCGCAGAGAGGCTGGGTTGAACATATTGCAGGAAAGCAGCAGTGCTTTTTATACCACCATTTTTTTAGAAGCGGTGTACTTCTTTCAAATCAAGCATTAGCAGTGCTTTGCGTTTACCGTTCCGCCAATCTTCATGATGGTGAAGATGTGGGATTCGAACCCACATGATGTCTGTTGCTCTACCATTGAGCTACCGAAATAATCCGGAGAGGAATCGAACCCCTGACACACAGAGCCTATGGAGGACATTATCTTTTGATGTAACAGCATACAAACAGTTACTACTGCTGCACTGCGATGCGTATAAAACATGCGCCAGGTTTACATTCAGCAGATGAATATCCTTCTTCCCGTTGAGGAAGCTTTTGCACCGATAAATCATCGGCAATATTTTTAAAGAACTTATTTGCTTTTGTTTTACAAACCTCTAACCCAACTGTGCAATCTTTTTGCACAGTAAAATTTATTTTTTATTTTTCTTAAAATTTCTACTTATGCCCGTAAACCGTAATGCACTTATCCGTTACAGAACGATTGACAAATGCCTGCAAAACCGTCGCCGCAAATGGACGATTGATGATTTGATTGAGGCCTGTAATGAAGCCCTGTATGAATACGAAGGCATCGATAAATCTGTAAGCATGCGCACTATACGCCTCGACCTGAATGCCATGCGTAGTGACAAGCTTGGCTATAATGCACCCATCATTGTAACCAATAAAAAGTATTACAGTTATGAAGAACCGGATTATTCTATTGCCAACATACCGCTTACATCACAGGATTTAAACATTCTGCAGGAAGTATCTCATCTGCTGCGGCAGTTTAAAGGTTTCAGCCATTTTAACGAGGTGAGTGAAATGCTGAACAAACTGGAAGATAAAATCTACAGCGAACAACACAACAGTCACCCGGTGATTGACTTTGAGAAGAACGAGTTGCTTACCGGCATACAATGGCTGGATGTATTGTACAAAGCCATTATTGCCAAAACTACTGTTCAACTTAGTTATCAATCTTTCAGGGCACGCGCAGCCAGTGATATTCTTTTTTATCCATACCTGCTGAAAGAATACCGCAACAGGTGGTTCATCCTTGGCATGACGAGAAAAGGCAAAGAGATTTGCACTTTTGCGCTTGACCGCATCCTGGATATTGCTGCTTTAAATAATGAACCTTACCGAGAACACAAAAGCTTTGACCCGCATAGCTATTTCAGCGATATAGTGGGTGTAACACGTAACACAGGTGATACACCCACGCTGATTGAATTTATCGCTGACCGGCATCAATCGCCCTACATCAAGACCAAGCCTATTCAAGCCTCACAAACCATCGTGGAAGAGAGAACAGAGGGTACGGTTTTCAGCATTTGCGTGATACCTAACTTCGAACTGGAACGTGAACTCACCGGTTTCGGGGAAGGGTTGAAAATATTGGCCCCAGCATCCTTTGTGCGACGTATCAAACGCAAAGCAAGATTGATGTATGAGGCTTATTTTACTGAGGGCTGATGTCTGTTAATTACTCTGACTATACGAGTAAATAATAACTACCCTTGATTATAAATATGTATTAAGCATTAACCCTTCCTTATCTGCCCAATCAGTCATCAACTTTTTCGCTTCGTCACATATAGGTTTGTTCATTTTAGCCTTCGCCTGCACAACTCTTTTTAAAGCCAGGTTCACTTCTATCGTAGCCATTATTTGCTGCACAAATCCCGCTTCATACCTGCGTAAGGAAAAAATTGCCGTTTTACCTGTTGCGCAATACCAGGTATAGGATGCAACACAATGTTTCATTGCCCTGCCTTCTTCTGCCAATTGTTTGGCTTCCGTCAACTCTTCAAGTTTGATAATATGTGATTTTCTTTCTAACCTTACACCTTCAATTCCACATGGCTTCCAGATTGCGGCAGCCTTTGTTTTATGGGTAAATCGGTTGTGCCACTCATCGCTTTGTCTTAATAACGACTGTAACGTTCTTCCTTTCAAATGATAAGCTGCATTTTCTCTCTTTGCTTCACGCACATAATCAATTAACTCCGTCAGCTTGTTTAAATTGAACATTCCTCCCTGTATAATTATCTGGAGCAACCTGTCCCAAAAGTCTTCGTGTCCATAAGGTTTTGTACCAATCCAGGAGGCAACGATTCTTGTGGCTAGTTTATCATCACCTCCCAATGCTTTTACCTGCGCCCACCGGAGTGCTTCTGCAATTGTATAGTTTGCCGGAGCATGCAAAAAATAATGTCCTGTTTTTTGAGTAAAAGGAATTGGCACATCCATCATTTCTTTAACTTTTCTTCCCGAACCCAGGTGCAACAGCCAGTTGATATGAAGCAAATTTTTTTCTTCATAAAACGCATTGAACATAAAGGCTGGAATATCGTACTGGCAAAAGAGATACCTTACCAATTCCTTTATTTGCCCACCAGTCGTTTTACCAACAGGCTTCCACTTATAAATATCATTCTGCCAATAAGAGCGATATTTTACGATATTGTATACTGCCTGAATATTAGCTTCGTCATCAATCAGCCCGGTGTTACTATCCAGGTAAATCAATACATCTTTCAACAGGTTTTTTAAATGCTTATGTACAGCATTGAAGCATTGATAAATTTTGGGAATTCGCTTATCTGTTGAGAAAAATCCTTCGAAACGCTCGCCTTTGTATAACCGGATGATTATTTCTTCAAATTTTTTAAAGCGCTTTTGTGAGAATTTCAACACCGCATCTAATTCTTTTTCCCGCTCAAGGTGCTGACGCAACAGCTTTTTCCTTTCGCTTTCATGTTTTTTTGCCATAGCAAATATTTTTAAACTTCGATAGTTGGCCGCTTACATATCCGGCCTGATTTCTTTGTTTAAGTTGGATACTACTATAGCGATTTACTTTTTTCATTTTTTTAATTTTATTGAATTAAAAAAGTTATTCTATAATCTCCTGCGCATTCAATATGCAGAGGATGCTTAATTACTGCACCACTTTATTCGCACAACTGGAGCTTGCAAAGGCATGTGGTTTGGCTTTAAACTCAAACCCCATTCCCATGATGTAACCCATCGCATCTTTCAATGCATCATTGCTTTTAAAAGCGGGGTTGGTATTGATATCAACATGCACTTCCATATGTACATTGAATGCAATAAACAAATCTGTTAACGCGAAAGTAATTTCCACGCTCCTGGATACTTCTTCCAGCATTCTTTGCTTGATGCCCATCCTGGGCTGTACAGATTCTTTGTTGATGTACATAAAACCGCCTCTGCCTTTACGCAGGAAAACAATCACGGTAGCAAAGCATATCTCGCGACTTTTTACCTGGCTATCGGTACCGATGCAAACTTTAAGTTCATGGCCAAGGTCTCTTTCCCTGATCAGCATCTGGCGTATTTCTTCGGCAATCGGCTGTTTTATACGGGTTCCATCCAGCCGTCTCCATTGTTGATGTTCCATATCATACCTTCCTGTTTGTCTGAACCTGGATTTGTGTATATGTGAAGGACTAAGATGATTTAATCCTGTAAATCATCTAACCCCCTCAAATCCAGGTTAAGACTTTTTGGTGGACGAAGCCGGATTCGAACCAGCACTGTCGCGGCTTCAACGCGATGCTCTGCCATTGGAGCTATTCGTCCATGTTGTCTGAACGGGGATTTGGGTGGATGTGAAGGATTAAGATGATTTAATCCAGAAAATCATCTAATCATCTCAAATCCAGGTTCAGACAATTTCAATCTGATGTTTAACAAACACCTGCTCTGCCATTGAGCTATCCGTTCAAACAATTGCGGAGAGTGTAAGAATCGAACTTACTTAGGTATTACCCTAACCTTGGCTTAGCATGCCAGTACCTTACCTTCTCGGTCAACTCTCCATAAACTATTGCCTGAACAGGATTTGAAGGATGGCCATGATTAACAGGATTAAATCCTGCAATCTTTTCATCCACCCAAATCCAGGTCCTGACATTCTGTGCGGCTTCCAGATTTGAACTGAAAACATTCACCTTATGCTTACCTCCCAGAAAGGGAGGAAGATGAATATGTTACCCTTACACTAAACCGCATTCTCTTAATATATGTTATATATGTCATTAGGATTCATAAGTAACAAAGAAATCCTAAAACATACCTGGTTAACCCCGGGACTCGAACCCTGTTCTCCACATTCACAGTGTGGCGCTTTACCTGTTAAACCAAGGCCAACATTTACCTTGGTAATCTGCACGGGACTCGAACCCGTATGATAAGATCGAAAATCTTATGTCCTATCCTGTTAGACGAGCAGATCATTTTTTGGAAAAGCAGCCCCTGTTACGAGGCTGCCTGTTTCCTCCTTTTCTGCACCTAATCTCTTAATTCATTTCAACGTGCTGTGCAAAATCCATGACTTGCTTTGGTGTAACTGCTATTCGATACTCTGCCAGTTTTGCTAAAACCTTATCTGCCCAGTTATAGTATTCAGGCCCGTGTAAGAGCCGGCAATTATCATTAGCCAACTCAATCATTCTGTCTCCGTTCATTATAAAAACTGTTTTAACAGGTAATGTTTTCTGCCCTGCCACATTAAAGTTGCAATGCTCATGAACATAAGATATTTCGTTTTGAAATGTTTCCGCCAGATAAGCATGGGCCTTCATCATATCAATGTTATTGACTGATCGTACAGCTGGCACCCGATTAAACTCCGTGATGTAAAAAACCTTTACATCAGCCAGGTAACTGTTAAGTGTTACTCTGCCGGTATTGCCTGAAAGAATCCTTATCGTATTGCCTTTATTAGCTTTTGTTTTGTCTTCAACAGCATTTAAATTACTATTCTTTCTATCACCTTCCCGCCCGATTAACCAGGCCAGGAAACACAGTAGTAGTATAATGATTGTATATAAAAACATCGTTGTTACTTTTTGGTATTTGAGTAAATAAAAAAGCCCGGTCAGTGTTATCCGACCGGGCCTTGTATTTGCTGAAACTTAATCAGCAAAATATACTATTACACCACGGTCGTTGATCTATGTCGGTTAATATAGCTTCCCAAAAACATACGGTCTCTGGTTCCATCCGCGCATTACTGCCGGTAACATTACCTGCAATACCCAGCTTTCTCTTATTGCCGGAGATGCTGTGCCTGCCTGAAGCCATTGGTAATGTATGATTGAAACTGGGCATGCTGAGTTTTATATTAAACATTGTTTGATGATAAAATAAAAACCCCGCTTTTGGCGGGGCTTGTATAAGTTCAGTTAGTTTTGTTTGCAAATTAACTTACAGCTTTTACTGCCCCGCAAGAGATATAGCCCAGCGGACTAAAACATCCTCTTGTTTCTATATGTGAATTTTTGCGTTGCATGTTGTTAACTGTTTTATAAAAATTTTGGTGATGCAAAAATGTATTTTTTTTGGTATTGCTTCCAAATTTTTTTAGCACTTTTTTAAAAAATATTTTTAGTACATGCTGAAATGCTTTGATATCAAGGGTTTCAGCCAATCAAACCGTTCAACATTGTTTAAGAGAGGCATGCATTATACAATGACTTACATACCAGGAAACAATGGCCTGGCAATTATTTCACGAAATGGCCATGGTATGGTTGCGAGAATAATGATTAACGCAATCAGGAATAAAATAGCAGATTTTTTATGTTTTGCTGCATCGGGTAAACTCTTCTTTGCAACACCTTTTCCGATAGTGATCAGCACGATGGCAATCAGCATTCCAATAGGGTGTTCAATCAGATAGAAACGCCAGAACTTATCTTTCATAATGCTTATTCCTTCGGGAACATTCATCCATCCAAAACGTCCGAAGATCCATTGATATAATCCTATCAGTAAAGTAATATGTGCAGCTATCATTAACCAGAGACCCAGCTTTTTATCTCCCTGCGTAAAAGGTTTGTTGCCCGCAGAAAAATGTCTGAAAATATTCAGCAACAACAAGATCAATATTACCCAACGCAATACGTTATGCAAATGAAGAAGTCCGGTATACATACAATTAAGTTTTGGCAAATCTATTGCCGTAAATGGCAAATAACAAATTCAACGTGCGAGTGGATAATAAAACCAGCTTTTATCATCTCTCAATTTTTTGTAAAAGTCTTAGGCAGCGAATGGATGTTGCCGTATTTTAATCACATTCGCTGCCTTACAATACATTTGCAATATGTATATGAAAAGATTTTTTTTCTTATTGATTACGCTACCTGTTTTATTCTTTGTTTCCTGTAACGATCAGAAAGACAAACAGTCAACTTCAAAAGAATCAAAGGAAGCACCGGTCATCATTCCTGCATATATACAGGAGCTAAACAGGAAGGTAGAGGCATATCCTGATAGCGCTGGCTTAAGGCTTCAATACGTATATGCGCTGGATAGCATTGCCGATTTTAAAACAGCCTTTGCCCAACTGGATACACTATTAAAAAAAGACACCAGCAATTATGGTTTATGGTATGCAAAAGGACAGGTTTATGAAGATGCAAGAGATACCGCCACCGCAATAGCAAGTTATATAAAGGCAGCAAAGATCTACCCTTCGCCGGATGCACAACTGGCCCTTGCTAATTTATATGCCGAACAAAAAAATAATCGTGCTTTACTTATCTGCGGCCGTGTAAAAGCACTTGGGTTAGGCCGTGAGTATGATGCAAATTGCAGCTTCATTGCCGGTGTGTATAATGCCAGAACCGGTAACCGGCAAGAGGCAATTCAGTTGTTTGATGATTGCATTGCCAATGACTATACACATATGCCAGCCTATATTGAAAAGGGAATGGTTTATTTTGATCATCAGCAATATGAAGAGGCGCTGAAAGTTTTCCAGTTTGCTTCTACGGTAAATAATTTATATGCCGACTCTTATTATTATATTGCCCGTTGTTATGAAATGATGGGTAAGAAAGACAGCGCCGTTCTTAAGTTTCAACAGGCACAAAGTCTTGATAAAAATTCTCAGGAAACAAAGGATGCGTTGAAGCGGTTGGGGGTGGAGTGATTGAATAATGTGGAAATGTGAAAATGATAAGACAATTTGATAATGAGATAATGTGCTGATATGCTAATTGCGCGGTGCCATCAACTTTGAACATTGAACTTTGAACAAATGAAGCTTGCAGCCAGTCTCAAAACCCGGTAACCGGTAACAACAGACCTGCGACCAGCAACCTGTCACCTGAAACTTAAAACAAACTTTTTACTATGCCAATTATAGCTCCTTCTTTTTTAGCATCAGACTTTTTACACCTGGCCGATGAAGTGGCAATGGTAAATGAGAGCGATGCAGAATGGCTGCACCTGGATGTAATGGATGGCCGTTTTGTACCAAACATCAGTTTTGGTTTACCGGTGATTGAAGCCATTCGCACAGCCACCAATAAAGTATGCGATGTTCACCTGATGATTGAAGAACCCGGCAAATATGCAGAAGCTTTTAAGAATGCCGGCGCCGATAACCTTTGTGTACATATTGAAGCTTGCCCGCACCTGCACCGTAACCTGCAACAAATAAAGTCGCTGGGTATGCGGGCGGGTATTGCAGTAAATCCTCATACGCCAATAAGTTTATTAAGCGATATTATTCATGAAGCGGACCTGGTAAACCTGATGAGTGTGAACCCAGGTTTTGGAGGTCAGCAATTCATTCCATATACATTGGAGAAAATTAAACAATTGCGCCGGTTGATTGATGAAAGAAAGCCCGGTGTTTTAATAGAGATTGATGGCGGTGTTACATTGGATAATGCTGCAGAAATTGTGGCAGCCGGAGCCAATGTGCTGGTGGCAGGTAATACGGTATTTAAAGCAAAAGATCCTAAAGCGGTAATTAGAAAGCTGAGGGATATATAGCAGTTACTGTTTAAGTTCTTTATATATAGGCTACCTGTTACATCGGAAACCTGCAGTACCACATTGAGTTAAACGATGAAGTGCTTGCGACGCAACAAAGATGCCACAAGGAACATAGCTGGTATATATATTAAATGCATGATTTATTTCTTCCTCAAACGTTTGCTTTAGCGTGAAAAAATTCCCCATTCAGAAATTTTGCACGCTGTATGTCTTGAAACTGTAATTTTACCCCCCAACATTCGTCATTCGTGTATGCCTCAATACCCAAATAGACAATTTTTAGATTTTGAACAGCCGATCAAGGATTTGTATGAGCAGATTGATCAGACGAAGAAGATGGCTGAAAAAAACCAGAAGATTGATTACACTTCTAATATTCAGCAATTAGAGAGCCTGATTGTTGAAAGACGGAAGGAAATTACTGCGAATCTTTCGCCATGGCAGCGTGTACAGTTAAGCCGTCACCCTGACAGGCCGTATACCTATAAGTATATAGAGAAGATGACCACCAACTTCCTGGAGCTGCATGGCGACAGGAACATACGTGATGATAAAGCCATGATGGGTGGATTTGCGCAACTGGATGGAGAAACTGTGATGATCATTGGTCAGCAGAAAGGCATTAATACCAAAACAAGGCAGCAGCGCAATTTTGGTATGGCCAACCCGGAAGGTTACCGCAAGGCACTGCGTTTAATGAAGCTTGCGGAGAAGTTTAATAAACCAATCATTACGCTGATTGATACGCCGGGCGCTTATCCGGGTCTTGAAGCGGAAGAACGTGGCCAGGGTGAAGCGATTGCCCGTAATATATATGAGATGATCCGCCTTAAGGTGCCTGTGATCTGCGTGATTATAGGTGAAGGTGCAAGTGGCGGTGCATTGGGTATTGGCGTAGGCGATCGTGTTTTGATGATGGAGAACACCTGGTACACAGTGATCTCCCCGGAAAGCTGCAGCTCTATCTTATGGCGTAGCTGGGATAAAAAAGAAATTGCCGCCGAGCAACTTCGTCTTACCGCAAAAGATATGAAGGGCTTTGGACTGGTAGATGAAATTGTTCCGGAACCTATTGGTGGCGCACATTGGGATTATACGGAAGCAGCAGCTATTCTGAAGCAATACCTGATTAAAACATTAAACGAGATAAAACCATTTTCTGCAGAGCAACGCTATAACCAGCGTATCAGGAAGTTTAGCAAGATGGGTTTCTGGGATGAGGTGAGTTAATGTGGAAATGTGGTGAATGTGCTAATGAAGAACGCAGCATCAACAACCTTGAATAGGGAACTTTGAACAAGTGTGTTGAATGAGCCTTTCTTTAACAGAAGATGATACCAGTAACTAGGAACTGGCATCTGGCAACAACAAAGTAATTTGCAACTGAAATACCAACTATAAAAGAGAATGTCTTTACAAACACAACTTAGAGGTACGGGTGTGGCGCTTATCACACCATTTAAAGCGAATGGAGATGTTGATTATGATGCGTTGGGAAAAGTAATTGATCATGTAATCAATGGCAAAGTAGAATATATTGTTTCACTGGGTACTACCGGTGAAGCAGCCACGCTGGATAAGGCCGAAAAGAACAGCATTATCAAGTATACCTATTTGCGTGTTGATAAACGTGTACCTGTGGTAGTGGGCATCGGCGGCAACAATACCAAAGAACTGGTGGGCGAGCTACAAACATTTCCGCTGGATGAAGCAGTGGCCGTTTTAAGCGTATCTCCTTACTACAGCAAACCTTCACAACAGGGTATTTATGAACATTATAAATTAATAGCAAAGGAATCACCCAAGCCTGTGTTGCTTTATAACGTTCCGGGCCGTACCGGCCGCAATATGGAAGCATCTACCATTCTGCGTCTTGCGCATGAAGTTGAAAATATTGCGGGCATTAAAGAGGCTGCCGGTGATATGGCGCAGTGCATGAAAGTGCTGCGTGATAAACCCAAAGATTTTTTAGTGGTAAGTGGGGATGATGCTTTGGCTTTTCCACAAATAGCCTGTGGCATGGAAGGTATTATCAGCGTAGCGGCCAATGCCTTGCCTGAAGATTTTACTGAAATGATCCGTGAATGTTTACGTGGCGACTTTATTGAAGCAAAGATGATCAACGATAAATTGATTGAAGCTTATGAGCTGATGTTTGCAGAAAATAATCCGGCCGGTGTAAAAGCCTTTATGAATCATCTTGGCTTAATCGGCAATAATCTTCGTTTACCGGTAACGCCTGTAAGTGAAGATCTGAACAACAGGATACGGGCTTATCTTTTGACAAAATAGTTTTATAAACATATCATTTATGAGAGGAGCAGCGATTGCTCCTCTTTTGTTTTTGCGGTAATACCTTTTCTGCACATTCTCCGTTTTCCGCGAGAAAATATACCCCCAATCCGCTGGCCACGCGGAAACACTTTCCCTTCTTATATTTTACATCAACAACAATAATTCTACGTCTTCTTTCTCTGCGTACGCTCCGTTCCCTGCGTGAAATATTATCCGCAGAATTTTATATCTTACATCAACAACAAAAATTCTACATCTTTTTTCTCTGCGCACACTCCGTTCCCTGCGTGAAATCCTCCAAATCAACTTTCATTTTTAAAATTTCTTTGTAACAGGTTTTACTAACTTGCTTCTATGAAAAAAGTCTTTCTTCTTGGAGTGTTTGCGATGCTTACTCTCGCTCTTTCTGCGCAATATACCCTTCGCCTCATCATTACACAGGTGGGTGCAAAAAAGCTGGACGACATTTATGTTTCCGGCAGCTTTAACAACTGGGATCCGCATGATGGCAACTATAAACTGAAACCCTTTGGCGCCACGCGTAAAGCCATTGTGTTTAAGAATCTTCAGGCAGGCAAATACGAGTTCAAGTTTACCCGCGGTACCTGGGACAAAGTGGAAACAACTGCAAAAGGGGAAGACATTAGCAACCGCCTGGTAGAAGTAAATGCAGACACCTCCATGGAGTTAACCATTCCGGGTTGGAAGGACGATTTCCCCGATAAACCCAAACCTTTTACCGCTACGGCACAGGTTACAATAATGGATACTGCATTTGCTATTCCGCAGCTAAACCGTACCAGGAGAATATGGATCTACCTGCCCAAAAGTTATAATGTTACCAAAGGCAAATACTACCCGGTACTATATATGAATGATGGCCAGAACCTGTTTAATGAACAAACCGCAGCATTTGGTGAGTGGGGTGTTGATGAATGCCTGGATACACTGCAGGCCAGGCTAAAAAAGGAATGTATTGTAGTAGGCATTGATAATGGTGGTGATAAACGTATGACGGAATATAATCCATATGACGATGCCAAATATGGTAAGGGCGAAGGCAACCAGTATGTGGATTTTTTGGCGCAAACGCTGAAGCCTTATATTGACAAGCAGTATCGCACGATTAAAGATTTTGGTCACACATACATTGCAGGTAGCAGTATGGGCGGCCTGATTAGTTTATATGCGGTGGTAAAATATCCTGATGTGTTTGGCTTTGCCGGTATCTTCTCCCCTGCCTTCTGGCTTTCTCCGCAATTGTATACAGATGTACAAAAAGCCAACTGGAACAAGCAATTGCATTTCTTCTTTTATGCCGGGGGAAAGGAAAGTCCTTCTATGGTGACTGATATGAAAAAGATGTATGAAATAATTGGTGCAAAAAGTAATTATGACCTTCGCGAAGTTGTATACCCGCTTGGTCAGCACAATGAAGAATCCTGGCGAAAATATTTCCCGGGATTTTATGAGTGGCTGGTGAAGTGAGGAATGTGAAAATGTGATGATGTGGGAAATGTGGAAATGGATAAGACAATTTGATAACGGGACAATGGCTGATATGCTAATGATACATCGCCATCAACCTTGAACATTGAACAAAACAACAAATGTAACGAATGTGTTAATGAAGAACCGCATAACATTCACCACTTAGCATTTATCATTCAACATAAAATAACAACCCAACAATTTTCAACAAACAATGAAGAATATAAGAATTGCAGCAGTAATTGTTTTATTGTCTGTCGGATGGAGCGCCAGGGCGCAGGATTCTGCGTTTGCACGCAAGATCGTGGATACACTTACCAGCGAATATTTCTGGGGCCGTGGATATACCAAAGATGGCATGGCGAAGGCTACAGAGTTTTTAAAGCAACAGTTCACTTCTTATGGACTGAAGCCGCTGGATGGTAAGGATTTTCTTCAGCCATTCAGTTTTCCGGTAAATACATTCCCGGGTAAAATGGAAGTAAGCATCAACAATACCTTGCTGGAACCGGGCAAAGATTATATTGTATCACCCGACAGCAAAGGAGTTAAAATGGAAGGTGCATTAACCGAACAGGATAGTGCGCATTTTGCAAACATGGAAAACAAGGTGGTGGTAGTAAAAGAGCAAAAGCTTACCTGGTCTGTAGCCGGCAAGGCAGAAGATTATACTGCTATACTGATTGATAAAAACAAGTTCCCTCAAACGCCGTCATCTGTAAAAGTGAATATAGAAAATAAGCTGGCTAAGTCTTTTAAAACGGCGAACATTTGTGGTATCGTAAAGGGAACGGTTTATCCTGATTCCATCATCTTTATTACCGCGCATTATGATCACTTGGGTGGTATGGGCGCCAATACCTTTTTCCCCGGTGCAAACGATAATGCCAGCGGCACCAGCCTGTTGTTAAGTCTTGCAGGTTATTATTCACAACATCCCCAAAAATATTCTATCGGGTTTATTTGTTTTGCAGGAGAAGAAGCTGGTTTACTCGGTTCAAAATATTTTACGGAACATCCGTTGATACCGCTTACCAGTATACGCTTCCTTGTTAACCTTGATTTATCCGGCACTGGTGATGAAGGTATTACGGTGGTAAATGCTACCGAGTTTCCTGCAGCCTTTGATGCCTTGAAAAACATTAATGCAACACAGCATCTTCTTGCAGATATAAAACCGAGAGGCAAAGCAGCCAACAGCGATCATTACTGGTTTACAGAGAAAGGTGTTCCTGCATTTTTCATGTACACCATGGGCGGCATCAAAGCTTATCACGATGTGTTTGATAAGGCTGCAACCCTGCCTCTGAATGAGATCAATGATTTAAATAAACTGGTAAAGGCTTTTGTGAGTTATCTGAATTAATGAAGAAGTTTTAATCTCAAAAAATTGTCATGCATATCCGGTTAATCGTATTGCGTACAGGCGACCCGAAAGGACTTGCAGAATTTTATAACCTCTTAGGTTTTATGTTCGACTATCATTAACATGGTAAATCACCTTTTCACTATTCTGCGAATATTGGAAAGGCTGTATTAGAAATATATCCGTTAGCAAAGGCTCAAACGGAAGTAGATAAAAACTTAAGGCTTGGGTTCAGTATTAATGATTTCGACATTGTAATAGAAAAACTAAAAGCACAAAAGGTTGCCTTTTTTATAGAGCCGGCAGAAACCGAGTATGGTTATATGGCTGTGATATCAGACCCTGATGAAAGGAAAATCGAACTCTATAAAAATGATATTTAACTATTGGGTTAATCCAGGACCCGTTTAAAATTAAACCTCCTCTTGCAAGTTTATTACACCCGATACGTTACCCCTTCCAGCGCCAGTTGCGTGTGCGGGAAAACAGCCTGCGTCTCAAGCAGAAATTCATCCAGGCTTTCATATTTGCTGCTAAAATGGCCAATCAATAATTTGTCGGCTTCGGCTTGTTTGGCTATAGCACCTGCCTGCGCTGTAGTAGAGTGAAATCTGGCAATAGCGCGGTCTTCCAGGTTCTTCAGGTATGTGGTTTCATGATACACCAGCGATGCATGTTTTATTTTGGAAGGAATGGTTTCCGTATACATGGTATCTGCGCAATAAGCGTAGCTTCTGCCCGGTGTATTGGGGATAGTTACCGATTCGTTTGCTACCACGCTGCCATCTTTTGCTATATAATCTTTCCCATCCTTTAATTGTTCATAAAACACTGCCGGCACTTCATGTGCTACAGCTTTATCGCGGTCGATTTTACGCGGTTTCTTTTTCTCGCGTATTACAAATCCCCAGCACTCAATCCGGTGGATCACCCTGAAACATTCTACCGCAAACTTCTCTTCATCCACAATAACACCTTCTTCCTTTAAAGCATGAAAATGAAGCGGGAAAGGTAATACGGTGTCTGCTACTTCCAGTTGAAGCTGTATGATCTTATGCAAAGGTTCCGGTGCAAACAAATGCAAAGGATGATCACGGCCAAGCAAACCCATGCTGGTAATCAGCCCCGGCAAACCAAAATAATGATCGCCATGCAAATGAGAAATGAGAATGTGATTAATCTTGCTGCGCCTGATCTTATAGCGGCTTAACTGCATCTGCGTTCCTTCGCCGCAATCGATCAAAAAGAGTTGTTCGTTTAACGTAACTACCTGGGCCGTTGGATGACGGTCGTATGCCGGTAAAGCTGAATTATTCCCTAGGATAGTTACACCAAACATGCACTTAATAAAGGGGATGAAGATAAGCGAAAAAGGTTAACAAATTCAAATATAGCAACTGTTGATAAACTATAGCCGGTGTTATTTCTATCCCCGTATTATCAATAAGTAACCACCAACAACAAAGAGTACAAACCCGATAATTGCAGTGATTGCTCTTACTGAACTTTCAGACTGTTTGGTAACTAACTTAAACTGGTTCGGGTTTTCCGGGTTATATAGAACTTCTACCTTATCACCTATATTGTATTGACCACTATAAACCAATATCCATTGATCGGTGTACCTTGCGGTAATCCATTCGAGTTTACTGGTAACAAATCTTACCACAATTACATCATTGCTATTACTATCGCGTTCACTGTTTAATTCAAAAATAATGCCCTCTGCTTTTTCGGCTTTGGAAAGCCATGGTTCAGAACGCGACCTGCTGAACATTGCGTAAAGCATCGCAACCAGACCAGCAACCATCAACAGATATGGCAGGTAAGGTTGAAGCGTAATATCTATATCTATCAGATTCAGAATTTGGTCATTTTATTTTTCCAGGTTGACCAGCATATCAGCGGTCATCTTATCAAGATCATACTCGTGCTTCCAGCCCCAGTCTTTTGCAGCTACAGAGTCGTCAATGCTTTGCGGCCAGCTATCAGCAATCGCCTGCCGATAATCAGGCTCATATCCAATAGAGAAATCAGGAATATGTTTTTGAATAGATGACGCTATTTCTTTTGGTGAAAAGCTGATCCCGGAAATATTGTAAGAAGTGCGGATAGAAATCTTATCTGCCGGTGCTTCCATCAGCTCGATGGTTGCGCGCAGTGCGTCCGGCATATACATCATGGGCAGGTAAGTATCTTCTCTTAAAAAGCTTGTGTACTGCTTTTCCTCCAGCGCTTCATGATAGATCTCTACGGCATAATCTGTGGTACCACCGCCGGGTGCAGATTTATAGCTGATAAGACCGGGATAGCGAAGACTTCTTACATCTACCCCATAACGTTGATGATAATAATTGCACCAGAATTCACCGGCATATTTACTGATGCCATAGACCGTGATAGGTTCTATGATCGTATGCTGCGGACAGTTTTGTTTAGGTGAGGTAGGCCCAAACACAGCGATGGAAGAAGGCCAGTATACCTTATGGATCTGCTCTTCACGGGCAATATCCAATACATTTAATAACCCCTGCATATTTAAATGCCAGGCAAGATTAGGGTTCTTTTCACCGGTAGCACTAAGAATGGCAGCAAGTAAATAGATCTGTGTAACATTTTGCCGGATCACCTGTACATGAAGCATTTCTTTATTCATCACATCCAGCGATACATAAGGACCGGTCCCCTTCAGCAATTCATTTTCCTCGCGCAGATCTGATGCCACCACATTATTGTTACCATATATTTTACGAAGCGCAAGCGTTAGCTCAACACCTATCTGTCCGCTGGCGCCAATCACTAAAATTTTTTCTTTCACCATAAACCATAGATTAGTGCAGCAAAGTAAGGGGAAAAATAAAAACAGTGCTTATGCAATCGTTACACCTGTTTTAAATAGATAGCCGCGTTATAGCAACAGCAGCCAATACTAAACCCTTAACAAATGAACATTAAGCGATCACTTATTTCCAACAAAAAAGCCACCCGTTAAACGAGTGGCTTCTGTAATAACAAGAGAACAATTTATTTGCTTTCGCTGTTGTTTTCTTCTTCTTTCTGAAGTTTTTCTTTGATTTCGGCCAGTGCGCCAAGATCACCCAAAGTGGTTTTTTCAACCTTGCTCTGGATATTCTTTACCGCTTTCCTGGTCTTATCAGCTTCAGCCCTTGCTTCTTTCTTGGCGCTTTCTTTTTCTTCCGCTTTTGCCTGTTCCCAAACCCTTGCGTGGCTTAAGAGAATGCGTTTTTCGTTGCGGTCGAATTCAATCACCATGAATTGTGCAGTCTCATCAGCAGAAATGGTTTTCCCATCTTCTTTACCGAGGTGACGGGCAGGTGCAAAACCTTCCAGGCCATAAGGTAACTGAACTACAGCACCTTTATCATCTCTGCGTACAACAGTTCCTTCGTGGGTAGTACCAATTGCAAAGGTATCTTCCAGTGCATTCCAGGGATCTTCTTCCAGTTGTTTGTGGCCAAGCTGCAGTTTGCGGTTCTCTTTGTCGATACCGAGGATCACCACATCAATGTGCTCACCAACTTTTGTATATTCAGAAGGATGGTTGAAACGTTTTAACCAGCTTAAATCGCTGATGTGGATCATACCACCAATACCAGGTTCAAGCTCTACAAACACGCCGTAAGGAGTGATGTTCTTAACCAAACCTTTGTGCTTGCTGCCTTCAGGGAACTTGGTTTCGATTGTGCTCCATGGGTCTTCAGTCAATTGCTTGATAGAAAGGCTCATTTTGCGTGCATCTTTATCAAGTGTTACCACTTTAGCTTCATGCTCATCGCTCAACTTAAAGAATTCTTTCGCGTTGATAGGAGTGTTAGCCCAGGTAATTTCACTTACGTGAACAAGGCCTTCTACGCCCGGTTGAATTTCAAGAAAAGCACCGTAGTCTTCAATGTTAACCACTTTACCTTTAACGGTAGCGCCTTCATGAATCCACTCAGGCAACACATCCCAGGGATGCGGGGTTAATTGTTTTAAACCAAGACTGATACGGCGTTTGTCGTCGTCGAAATCCAATACCACCACCTGCAGTTTCTGATCTAGTTTCAGCACTTCGCTCGGGTGAGAGATACGGCCCCATGAAATATCGGTGATGTACAATAAACCATCCAATCCACCAAGATCCATGAACGCACCAAAGTCTGTGATATTCTTTACAGTACCTTCCAACACCTGGCCTTTCTCTAGTTTGCTGATGATCTCTGCACGTTGTGCTTCGATATCGCTTTCGATCAGTGCCTTGTGAGAAACTACCGCATTCTTAATGGCTTCGTTAATCTTAACCACCTTGAATTCCATCGTCTTACCAACAAACTGATCGTAATCAGTAACAGGCTTAACGTCAATCTGAGAACCTGGTAAGAATGTTTCCATACCAAATACGTCAACGATAAGACCACCTTTTGTTTTGCTGGTAACGGTACCCGTAACCACTTCGCCGGTTTTGTGTACTTCCACAATTCTTTCCCATGCACGGTGTATGCGGGCCTGTTTGCGGCTAAGGTGTAAATGACCCTGGCGGTCTTCTTTTTCTACTACCAGAACTTCTACGTCATCACCAATTTTAAGATTAGGGATGTCGCGGAATTCGTTTAAGCTTACCAGGCCATCGCTTTTAAAGCCAATGTTGATAACGGCATCTGTTTTAGTAAGTGCCACAATACCACCAGTAACTATTTCGCCATCTTCAATAGCAACAAAAGTATTTTCATACACTTTGTCATATTTGGCTTTTTCGTCTGCACCGTAATGAGAAACATTACGTTTGTCAATGCTCCAGTCAAAATCGTCGTGCGCCGCTACTGTTTCAGCTACGGGCTCTTCTGCTTTAACGGGTTCTGAAGCAACAGGAGCAGGCTCCGCTGCTACAGCAGCTTGCTCTTCAACAGGTTCATTTGTTGTCGCTGTAGTTGCTTCCGGTGCTGTTGTTTCAGCCGCGGGAACATTCTCCTGTTGTTCAGCGTTTGGGTTAACAATATTGTTATCGCTCATGATAAAATCCCGATGGTTTTAATTCGGGGCTGCAAAGTTATGATTAAAATAGGAGAAAACGCCTTCCCACATTGAATTTTAAGGTGATGAAAGTTTGACAAATGTTATTTGATGAAGAAACATGAAAAACGCTGCATGCATGGTTGACATTTATCTAATGATTAGCACACATGCAATTTAATGTTAATTCAAAATCCACTTAATTGTAATAAGATGCGGAAAACAAATCTTAGTTGCCTAAACCTTATTTACATGAAAACATTGTACCTTATTCTTGCGTCCTCATTTTTTATTTCCATTTCACAAGCTCAATTTACTAAAGGAGATAAACTACTGGGGGGTTCTTTTGGTATTGGTTATGGAAGTTCAAAAACGGGAGATGCAGACAAAAACACTCAAAAAGGCTTTAGCATAGGCTTATCTCCTTCCTATGCATGGTTCACTTCTTCTACAACAGCACTTGGATTTAAATTAAATGGAAGTTACGGGCACAGTAAATCTGACGGAACCCTTCCTACTTCTTCAGGCCATAGTTCTGCATATGGAGGATCGCTTTTCTTTCAGAAATATAAAAACCTGGACAGCCGCCTGTCTTTGTATGCTGAATTCGGTGCTTCGGGAAGCTATTCTTCAAGCACATCAAAAACCCTTTATTCAGGTCAAACATCTGAATCAAAAGGTAGTTCATGGAATGCCGGGGTTTATGTAACACCAGGTATACTTTATAAGCTAACCCAACGCCTTTTGCTTGACGTATCTCTTAATAGCCTGCTATCCTTTAATTATGGAAAAGGCAAATCATCTGATCAGAATGGCAATTCCTATAAATCTTCGGGATTTTCTATTGGCTCATCCTTTAATAATAGTAGCACAGCAACCGGAGTGGGTGTTGGGTTTAAGTGGTTACTGAAGTAATATCAATGATAGTATCATTTAAGAATTGTATACATTAATAAGGAGTTATTATCAACATTCTACTTAACAGCAATTTTCCTCCCTAAACCCTTTGCATTTATCATTTCAATTTCCGAGACCTGGTCACTCCTTGTCGTAAATAGCGATGATTGCGACAGGAAGGATGAACCATGATATACTTCCTCTTTTCTCTTTCGGCCATTCTTCAAAGTAATCATGGCATATTGGTCACCGGGAGAGAAAGGAATTAATGGCGAAGATGTTCTTTGACCGAATAACTTCAATGCATCTTTATTTTGCGAAGCTGCAAGCAAATACCTATCACCTGCACCTCTTAATTTCACTAAAGCTTTCCCATTGCCGGGAACACAAAAGCCGGCCTGCGCCATTGTTAAACAGGAAAAATTACCCTTACCATCACCAGATAACACAAGTCCCTTTAAGGCATCGTACCTGCCAATAGATACTTCTGTTCCATAATCATTTCCAACCATAGCGATATCAAGATTGCCATCCTGGTTAAAATCATCGGCAACCATTCCATATACCGGGGAGGTTTGTGTACACCACGGTAATGCTTTTATCCTAAACTTACCATTTCCCAGGTTTTCTATATAGGCTGTTTGCATGTAGTTAGCTTCCAGTTTGTAGGCCGACTTCAGCGTATCCTTGTCAAGCAGGTCACTGAACGCTGCCACTGCAAACTTTTTATAGGTAAGAAACTTCTTTTTGAGTGCGGGCATTTGTTCTATAATATCATCCCGGGTTTGTGCAGGATATTCTCTTTTATTACCAAGGGAATCTGTAAGATATAAGGAAGTAATGCCTACGTAATTGTTATTCTTTGCAAAGTCCCCGGAATACATGTGCATCGGGTATTGTTCAGTTGCACGGTAGTAGGTGTTAGTACCAAGATTTCCTGCGATGTAGTCTATATCGCCGTCGTTATCAAAATCACCACCGGTAATACTATTCCACCAGCCTTTTGCATTTTGCAACCCTGCAGACGCTGTAATATTTACAAGCTTACCACTGTTATTTTTAAAGAACCCAGGTGTCATCCATTCACCTGTAACAATAAGATCAGTCCATCCATCATTATCAAAATCTGTCCACAAGGCATCACAGATCAATCCTACCGACTGTAAACCGTTAGCAATACTGGCCGTAACATCTGTAAATTTTATAGTGCCTTTTTTTGAATCGTTCCGGTATATAAAACTACTCACCGCCTGCGGATAACGGCCCGGCAACAACCTTCCGCCAATAAAAAGATCAAGATCACCATCATGATCTATATCGGCTGCTTTTATACAGCTTTTACTGGTATAATTAGCAGGTAATACATTTGGCTGATAGCTAAAATTTCCTTTACCATCGTTCTCGAAAAAACGGTCCCTGTACACAATACTGTTGGCTGGTGATTCACTTCCACCACTGGCAAAATAAAGATCAAGATCGCCATCACTATCCGCATCAAACAACAATATACCCTGGGTTTCAGGCAATGACTCGTTAGGATTTACCGGGATGGGGAGTTCCTTTTGCAGAAACCTGCCATCGGACTGTTGCAATAACAACGTAGCTGTTTGTTTTTCATTACTGCCGATACATATATCATCATATCCGTTGTTATCTATATCACCAACAGCCACACCTGGCCCATATTCAGAAAACTTATGCGGTATGAGTCGCTGATCATTAAAATCGATATAATCTTTTTCCAGGTGCCGATAATTTATACCATACCTGGCGGTAACCTCGGTAAACAAACTGCTTTTAGCTGTAGGCGATAATTCAGGATGACCGGAAGCATCCTTTTCTGATACGACCAATGTTTGATTTGATTTTACGTTAACCAGTTTCTGTTGTTTACCGCTGTTCCACCGAACAATAACGGAATCTACAGTCGCTATACTATCTAATCCAAAAAGCACCGTATTTTCTACACAAGACAGGTAACCGCGCACAGGTGCATTTTCCCAAACCTGTTGCATGTTGTTGTAATAAATGGTTGCAACAGCGCCGATGCCATCTTTATTTTTCCCCTCTCCATTAAACTTCATCTTAAGAAAATTGCCACTGCTCTTGTCTTTATTGTGAAGGGTGTTTCTGTAAACAAATGCTTCATCGTTGATATTGTTGATCACATAATCCAGGTCGCCATCATTGTCCAAGTCAGCATATACCGCGCCATTGGAAAAACAAGGCTCATCAAATCCCCAGGACTTTACAGCATTATCAAACTGCATATTCCCTTTATTACGATACGCATAATTGCTGATTTTAATCCGGGGAATTTCTTCAATCAACTGTTCCTTTGTTGCAATATTTCCAGACCTGGCCCGGAATGCAAGAAAATCATGATCTGTAACATCCCTGGGGTAACCATTGGTAATACATATATCCCGGTGGCCATCATTATCCATATCTACAATAGCTGCATTCCAGCTCCAGTCTGTTTCCGCAACACCTGCCAGGTAGCTTACATCAGAAAATACAGGAACACCGGTGCTATCATTCTCAAACAACTGTGGCCCATTATTTATTTGTAAGGTATTGCGCACATACTGTAAAATATAACCTTCATTCAACATGCTTTGGTAGATATAGTAATTATTACCTCCCATATTTTTTTTCTTACGATAATTATCTTCCGGGTTCATATCTACAGCAAGAATATCAGGAAGGCCATCACCATTAATATCTGCAATATCATTGCCCATCGCATTCTGGGAGGTATGACTAAAACATGACGCGGCCTTATTGGTAAATGTTCCATTGTGATTATTGATATAAAGCAGGTCGTTTCCGTAAAAGTCGTTGGTAACATAAATATCTTTCCAGCCATCATTATTAATATCTGCAATACTTAATCCAAGACCATAGCCAGGCTCTTTAATGCCGGCTTGTATGGATACATCTGTAAACACCGGATGCCCGAGAGAGTCGCTCCAATCATTACGAAATAATTTATCAGCATCTTTACCGGTACTGTCTGCATTACGTCCTGAAAGTTGTACGATATCCCGTTGTGCCAGTTTTGTTTGAACGAGGTACATATCAAGATCGCCATCATTATCATAATCAAAAAAGCCGGCCTGTACAGAATAGCCGGTATCTGCCAGATGATATTCGGCAGCCATTTCTTTAAACACAGGAATACCTTCTTTATTATTTCCCTGGTTGATGTATAAAAGGTTTCTTCGCCTGTTAGCATCTTTATAAATAGTGGTGCACACATAAATATCCTGTAACCCATCTGCATTAATATCTATTACTGATGCACCGTTGCTCCACATACTATCACCGGTAACCCTGGCCGGTATAGTAATATCCTCAAATACAAAATCGCCTTTGTTTAGATAAAGTTTGTTGCTCACCTGGCTGCCCGTAAAATACAGGTCCTGCAGGCCATCATTATTAAAGTCGCCGCAGGCAACACCGCCGCCATTATATAAGAATTCAAGGTCGATAGGATTTACAGAATCATTCTCTGTAATTTTATTATCAAAATGAATGTTGGTGTGTGAAGACGATTGTTTTATGAAGAGTCTATCCCTGGACTTACAGGCCAATACAAGCAGGAAAAGCAGATACAGTAGTTTGGAATATTTCATAAGCGGGCAAAGCAGTACTGTTGAACATGAAAGATAATTTATTAAGCGAATACTTCTTCGTGTAAATGATAATTTTATCAGGGGTATCTATAAAAAAATAAGGTGCCCAATAGACATTGGGCGACCTCTGATTATGCCTGCTTATCGGCAAACTAATATCCTGGATTTTGATCAAGATGCGAACCGTATTTCGCAGCTATGTCAATAATTGACGACGGAATAGGAAAATATTCATTCTTACCTTTTGTAAAGGTTGCGGTTGCTTTATAAGTACGCTTTAATTTTTCCCGTTCAATGTACTTGTTAAGCGTTTCGGCAGCAATACCCCAACGTACCAGATCAAAGAAGCGATGACCTTCCTGTGCAAGTTCAAGTCTTCTTTCAAAACGCACAGCAGTTCTTGCATATTCTTTATCCTGTAAAGATGCATAAAGGTCGATCTGATAATTTGCATCCACCGTTAACCCTGAATGAAAGGCAACAGAGCTTTCAGGATTCTTTGCACGCTGGCGAACCTGGTTGATGTACTTGCGCGCAGTTTCAAGAGACCCTACTTCTATTTCAGCTTCTGCTGCCATTAACAGCACATCTGCATAACGTATAATATAAATATCTTTTGCGGTAACATTTTTCCAGCCCGATGCAGTTAAGGTATTCACATCTTTCTTTGAAAAGATGTGTTTTTTGGGGCTAAAAGGACCTGCGTAGTTCTGATCCCTTATCCAGGAATAACCTGGATGCGGGCCCCAATCCCAGAAAGGTATACCACGTCTTCCCACAGTCCAGTCAAGCCTGGGATCAAGCGGTGTTGTTTTATCATTCGTATAAGGATCTGCATCTTTCAATCCCTGGTCATTTTTAAGGTCGGCCTCGTTGAAGCTGCTAAACAGCGGTAAGCCATTTGCATCCGTTTTATAAGCATTTACGAGGTTTTGAGAGGGTTGAAAAAAGCCACAGCATCCGAAGTCACCACCATAAGGGAAAGCTAACCCTAAAGATCTTTCACCGGATTGTTCTATTGTTCCTGATGCTGCAGAAGATATTACGAAAACACCTTCTTTATTGTTATCGTATTCAGCATCAAAATTTTTCCAGTAAGCATCCTGCAATCCATAAGGAGTACCCTTTGAATTTTTTCCATTTGCCACAATCAGGTCGTACAAGGCTTTAGCTTCTGTAAATTTTTTCTGAAACATATAGCACTTAGCCAGGTAAGCTGCTGCCGCCCATTTATTCACCCTTGCAACCTCACCATGAGTTTCCGGGAGATTATCATAAGCATATTTAAAATCAGCTTCAATATTGGGCCATATATCTGCGGTATTATTGTAAGTGGTGGTGGTATCATTTATATAAGGCACTTTATTCCACAACCTTTTAGCATCAAAATGAAAATGGCCACGAAGAAATCTTGCCTGTGCAACAACCAGGGTCTGATGCTCGGGTGATAATCCCGTTATGTCAGGATCGTTTGCAAGACGAATTACATCGTTGGCCCTGGCAATACCATCATACGTTACAATCCATTTGTTATAGAAATAACGGTTGGTGGGTTGAGACTTATATTGCTCCACTTCCGTCATCTGTGGCTGATCATTTGCATCGGTACCTTTATAGGCATCATCTGCGGCTACACCAGCTGTTGCCCAGTTTACGGCCGATCCTTCCCAACCATCGCCAGATACATTCTGACCATCAATCATACTATAAACACCAATCAACATCGCGTCAAGCGCTTTGCTGGTCTTAACAAGACTTAATTCATACTGACCATATGGTTGTGCATCCAGGAAATCTTTCTTACAAGCCTGAATAATCAGGAATGTGAGAAGAACGGCAGGAACAATACACAACAGGTATATTCTTTTTAAACTTTTCATATTAATTTTTCTTTTCAGTACATCAATTAGAAGGAGAGATTTACACCAAAAGTGATAATGCGTGGAGTGGGGAAGTTTCCAAAGTCTACGCCCAGACTATTTGCATCAGACCGTGCGGCCCTGTAATCGCCCCTGCCTACCTGTTGTGTAGTAATTTCGGGATCAAGCCCGGTATATTTGGTAATGGTAAACAGGTTTTGCGCCTGTACATAAAACCTTAACCTTTCTATACCTGCACGTTTTACAATATCTGCAGGAAGTGTGTAGCCAAGCGCAAGGTTTCTCAACCTTAAATAACCTCCTGGTTCTACAAAATAACTTACAGGAACCTGTCCGCTGGCTCCGTCAGAACCATCCAATACAGGCAGTTTCGCATTTCTTCTTTCCGGTGTCCAGCTATCATATAATACGCGCCTGTCCCTGTTACCCTGAAAGGTGTTGAAGTCTGTCCAATACCTTACATAGTTAACAATTTCGCCACCGCATTTCCAGTAAAGGAAAGTTGCAATATCAAAATTCTTCCAGCTTGCACCCAGGTTAATACCCATCGTGAAGTTGGGGTGAGGGCTACCCATAAAAGTTCTGTCTTCAGGAGTAATTTTTCCGTCGGGCTTTCCATCGGGGCCCCAGGTGTCTTTATATCTCCATTTACCAATACCCTGGTTGTCTTGTTTAAGAGCATTCATATCTTCCTGGGTCTGGAAGAATCCGTCTATGACATATCCGTAAAAGCTGGAAATAGGCCTTCCGGTAACAGAACGGTTAAACGGATCAATCCTGGACCTGTTACCCTCGAAAAACGGATCGGCAATAGCTCCAACCTTATTCCTGTAGAGGGAGAAAGTAAGGCCTGCATCAAACTTAAAGTCCCTGCTGAAATTGCCACGGTAGTTAAGTGCAAGATCTATTCCTTTATTGGTCATATCTCCAATATTGGTAGGCTGTCTTCTTACATTACCAAAGATGGTGGGGTCAAGCTGCCTTTCATATAACAGGTCCGTTGTTTTACGATTATACAGATCAAGGATGATGTTAAGGCTGTTGCTAAACAACGTGGCATCCAGGCCGATATTAAAAGTAGAAGACTGCTCCCATTTGATATTCGGGTTCATAATGGTATTGTGCCTTAAACCCGCGGTAAAGCTGGTATTGCTTCCATCTATAGGATAGCCGGCATTGTCCCTGTCAAACACGTATGTAGTAAGAAATCCAAAATCGCTGATATTATCATTACCAAGTACGCCATATCCTAAACGTACTTTAAGATCATTTAGCCACTTGATTTTTCCTGCCATAAAAGACTCCTGCGATATGCGCCAGCCAACACTTGCGGAAGAAAAATTACCGTACTTGCTGTTAGGGCCAAAAGCATTGGAAGACCCATCCCGACGATAAGACGCACTAAAAAGATATTTATCCTGGAAAGCGTAATCAACTTTTCCAATAATAGGTGAATATTTTCTAAACCGGTATTCGTAGCTACCACCTGATGGAGTAGTTGAAAGACCGGAGCTGATCTGCCAAAAATTTCTGTCAAAAGAAAAATAATTATTGCTGCTTGCATCTACGCCTCTGCCTGCACCTTCCACCATTTCAGTACCTACCAGCACTTTTACATCGTGGTTTTCGCTAAAGACTTTATGAAACCCGAGGGTATTATACCATGTCATCTGGTAGCCATAGCTTTCACCTTCGTTGAAGTTGCCTATGCCGCCACGGCCTTCAGCATTCTCATATTGAGGAACACCAAAGTTGTAGTAATTGCTGGTACTGTAATCCATACCAACCACTGACTTCAAGGTAAAATATTTGAGGAAATCCACCTCTGCATAAGCAGAACCAATGATGCCAATTTTGCGATCTTTATTATCTTTTCCACGATAAAGGTTTGCAAAAGGGTTAGATGCATTTCCAAGGTTAGACCCCCTGGTACCTGCAAAGTTTCCTTTGATATCGTATACCGGAACAATAGGCTGCATACGATAGGCCATAGAGATTGCATTACCCTCATCCTGGTTGGTAAAACCATGTTTATCTATATAGCTTACCTGGAGGTTTTCACCAACACGAATTTTATTTTTAATGATAAAGTTTGTGTTCGCCCTTATGGAGAATCTTTTATATCCTGTATAACGGATGATACCGTCCTGGTTAAAGTAGTTCATACCAAACACATAGTTGCCGGTTTCACTACCGCCGGAAACAGATACGTTGTGGCTTTGCATAGGTGCGGCCTTACTAATTTCCTTCATCCAATCTGTTCCTGTCTTGTTTGCCGCAACAATCAGGTAAGTACCTGCACCATTTACATCATTCAAATCCAGTTTGTATAAATCAGGATTTGCGGAAGGATCCCCAGCCTGAACTCCTGAATTTGAACCGGCCAGGATATACTCCGGAATAATAGGAACGGCTGTTGCCGTATCACCTCCATTGTATTGTCCCAGCTTATAAAGTGTTGCATTGGGATTTGCACCTTTCTGCAAACCCAACAGGTATTGACCATACTCAGCGGTGTTGAGCAAATCATACTTTTTTGTAAGCGATTGTACACCGTAGTAGGCATCGTAAGACACTTTGGACTTTCCTTTTCCCCTTTTGGTGGTGATAATGATTACGCCATTGGCTGCCGCAGCCCCGTATACCGCAGCGGAAGAGCCATCTTTTAATACCTGCATAGACTCAATGTCGTTAGGATTTACATCGGATATAGATCCTACGCGGGCACCATCTACAACATACAATGGCTCGTTAGAGTTAAACGTAGTAAACCCTCGTATTCTAACAGAGGCTCCTGCACCCGGAACACCGGATGTACCAACAGTTACACCGGCAGCCCTGCCCTGCAAAAGACTTTCCACATTAGAACCCGGGTTAGCAACGAGCTCTTTTGTGTTTACTACTGATACGGAACCGGTAATGTCTTTTTTCCTTTGGGCTGTGTACCCTGTAACCAGAATTTCATTTAACAAAGACACATTTTGAACAAGCTCTACGTCAACCGTAGTCTTACCAGCTACAGGTACTTCCAGCGCATCAAAACCTACGAATGATACTACAAGTACGTCTGACTCTTTTGCAACCTTAACAGAGTAACTTCCTTCAGCATTTGTTTGGGTACCTGTTTTAGAACCTTTAACAATTACGGATGCGCCAACAATTACCTGGCTGCTGGCTTTGCTGTAAACCTTACCGGTGACTGTTTTTTGAGCGTGAAGATTAGTTGCGGACAATAATAGAAAGAAACATAGCCATAACAGAAATGGCCTGGCAGAAGCATTTCTCATAAGCAATAATCGTTTATGTTGGGTAAATATTTAGACGAATTTTAACATTAACTTTAACATTACCAAATGCTAAAAGTTTTTAGCACGGTTTTCGTCGACGAAATTGCCATTTTTGCCGATAATTTTATCTGATATTCAATTATTTATCATGAGAAAAAATTTTTGAAAAAATTTGAAAAAAAATTTGTTTGATTTGCATTAACCCTTTTAGCTGATGATAAAATGCCTTGCCTTCAGAAAAATTTACCTGCTTTTTATTGGATTCTGCGGACTGTTGATTGTTTTTGTGCGCTGTGTTGATAAGTCGAACCTTCCGGTAAGTGATGTTACGAAGATTACGGATTGGGAAGGGAATCAATTTGCCGGAATCAATAAGTGCATCGCATGCCACAGCGATATTGTGAATAGCTTTAATGCTAATGCACACCTGCACACATCTGCCCAGGCATCAGACGAAACCATCAAAGGAAGTTTTAAAGATGGACTGAATGTATTTGACTTTAACTACTTTGACAAAGTATGGCTGACAAAAAAAGAGGACGCGTATTACCAGATTGCAGTACATAAAAAATCGCTTGGCGAAGCGCAGCGCTTTGATATTGTAATTGGTTCCGGTAATCGCGGGCAAAGCTATTTGTATTGGAAACAAGACAAGTTATTTCAATTACCCATCTCCTATTATACTCCTTCAGACAGTTGGTCTAACAGCCCGGGATATACTGACTATACGATAAAATTTAACCGTGGTATTACGCCCCGGTGCCTTGAATGTCACAGCACTTTTGCAAAGGCATCCAACCTTAATCAAATGGCTTATAATCGCTTTGATAAAACGCAAATCGTGTATGGCATTACCTGTGAAAAATGTCATGGCCCGGCTGCAAAACATGTAGCATTTCACGAGGCAAATCCCGGGGAGAAAAAACCTTTTTATATAACTAATTCTGCGAGGATGAGCAGGCAGCAACAGCTTGATCAATGTGGTTTATGTCATTCGGGTTTGCAAGAAAATATTCAACCCGCTTTTCTATTTAAGCCAGGTGATACATTATCTAATTTTTTCAAGATGGATAATAACCCGGAACATACCAGCAACCTGGATGCACACGGTAACAGGTTTGCATTGCTAAGTGTGAGCAAATGTTTCTTAAAAAGTCCGCAGATGACTTGTTCCACCTGTCATAATACACACAATAATGAACGAGGCAACCTGACGCTATTTTCGCAACGATGCCTCAGTTGCCATGGTAACGATCACACTAAAAAATGCACGGTAAAAATTAATAGCGAAATTGATATCACTACAAATTGTATCGATTGCCATATGCCGGAAAGGGCCTCCAACAACCTGACGGTAAGGCTTCCAAACGACAGAACAGTAACACCGGCAATATTAAGAACACACAAGATTGCCATTTACCCGGAAGAAACAAAGAAGGTGGTAGCATTTATGAAAACATATCCGCAAAAGCAACTATGACATTCATATCATTAAAAAATCCCCCGGCCTACACCGGGGGACAACAACTAAAAACACAATTGAGAAGCCAAAGAATTAATCCGGTTTTTTACCGTCGAGAAATGTATTGATGGTAGATATCTGCGTGTTATCATTCTCATCTTTCTTCACCGTATACTTGCTGTAAAAATTTTCTACAGAAGTAAGCGTATTTCCAAACAATTCCATATTGCGGCGAACGTAAGCAGGCACATTATCAAACTCGTTATTCATTTCTGAACTCCCCATATTGAAAGACAGGTTACGCAGTTTTTGAATGCGCTCAGCAGCACGACGTTTCTGATCTTCTTCTTCATCAAGATCAAAAGAAGATACTACACCTGTATTCACGGGTGTGCTAGCTGCAGGCGCTGCTTCTTCTTTCACAATAAAGCCAAACTGAACTTCATCTTCTGCAGGTTCCTGTTTTGCAACAGGTGCAGGTTTGGGCTGCTCCACAGGCTTTACTTCTTCCCTCGGCACCACTGGCTTTTGCGGCTCGGGAAAAGAAGCATAAATGTTGGATGGTCTGTTTAAATAATTGTTGGCAGCAGTCGGCTCATTATTCGCCACCGGCTTTTCAATATACTGCATTACAGGCTCCGCTGGTTTTTCAGGTTCAGCAGGTTTTACTTCATGAGTGATATCAGTTGATAACTCAAATTTCAACGTCACGGGTTCCTGTTTTTGCTCAGCTACAGGTTCTTCTATCCTTACAGGAACAATTACTTTTTCACCTGTAGACTCCACCAACTTTGGTGCAAACGGGTCTTTATCTTCAAAAGACAATGCCTGTTGCATCGGCGGCTGGTACATCTTCTTTTCTTCACCTTCCACGCCAAGGGTCATGGTGATTTTCTCCGGCTTAGGCTCTGCCTTTTTTACGGTAACAGGTTCACGTTTGCTAAACGGGTCCTTATGCTCAAAACCTGTAGCAATAAGGGTTATACCAATCTTCGTATTAAGTGAATGATCATAACCCATACCAACAATCACATCGGTATGTTCGCCAGCCTGCAAGCGAAGATGGTTATTGATAATTTCCAATTCATCCATCGTGCACTCATGCTCACCTTCCGCGCTGTTGATGTTGATGAGTATCCATTTAGCGCCACGGATATCATTATCGTTAAGCAGTGGAGAACTTAAAGCTTCTTCTATGGCCAGTTGCGCCCTGTCTTCACCTTCTACCGCTGCACTTCCAAGAATGGCTACACCACCGTTCTTCATTACGGTACACACATCCGCAAAGTCAACAATAATATGCCCGCGGCTGTTGATGATATCTGTAATACATTTTGCAGCAGTGGCCAACACATTGTCCGCCTTGCCAAAAGCATCCTTCATTTTAAGGTTGCCATATTGCATGCGCAATTTATCATTGCTTATTACAAGTAGAGTATCTACAAAAGGTTCCAATTGCTTGATACCAAGTTCCGCCTGCTGGTGACGGCGCGGCCCTTCAAATCCGAACGGCGTGGTAACTATACCAACTGTAAGGATGCCAAGCTCACGACAAATCTTTGCAATAATGGGTGCACCACCGGTACCGGTACCACCGCCCATACCTGCACAAATAAAAGCCATCTTGGTATTTACTTCAAGTATGCGTTTAATCTCTTCCAGCGACTCTTCAGTTGCCTGTTTACCCACTTCAGGGTTTGCACCTGCGCCCAAACCTTGTGTAAGGTGCGGGCCCAGTTGTATTTTATTATGTACCTCGCTTTGCTCAAGCGCCTTCGCATCCGTATTACAGATGATAAAATCTACGCCTTCAATATCCTGCGCAAACATGTAGTTTACCGCATTACTCCCGCCACCCCCAACACCAAGTACCTTAATGATGGATGACTTTTGTTTTGGCAGATCAAAGTGAATCATAGTTGTTATTTTTTGAATTTTGATGGGTTAGTAAATTTTGGGTTGCAGGTTACTGGTTACAGGTTTCCAGTAACCTGTGATCAGTTAAGTAAATCGGTTATCCTACCTGCATCCGGTAACCGGCAACCTGCGACTATTTTATCTCCATATCTCCTTCTTCTTTAAACAAGTCGATAATACTGTCTTTAAATTTGTCCCAGAAGCTGTTCAGGCCGCGGCGTTTTTTAATATCAACGCTATCCTGTTTCAGATCGGCCACCGTTTCCGCAACGTTTTCTTTCTTCAGGCTTTCAGGTACAACCACACGTTTAAAAAGATTATTGAACTCTTTATTGTGATGTTCATAATCACTATAACCTTTCAATATTAACCCGATACAGGTAGCATACATAGGCTTCTTCAGTTCATCAATATGATTAGCTGCAAGATGCTCGTTTGGCAAACCGATGCGTGCATTCAGGCCGGTTACATATTCTGTTAACTGGATCAAATGTTTAAGTTGCGAACCGCCACCGGTTAAGATAATACCGCCATTCAATGCACGGCTATCAAGTCCTACCTGTTTCAAATGATAGGTTACAAAATCAAGTATCTCATTCATTCTTGCCTGTATAATATTGGCAAGGTTCTTTACACTTATTTCCTTTGCCGGCATGCCTTTCAGTCCGGGTATGGTAATGAATGCATTTGCTTTGGCCTCATCCGCCAATGCGCTGCCAAACTGCACTTTCATTGCTTCTGCCTGCTGCTTTAATACACCAAGCCCCATACGTATGTCATTGGTAATATTCTCACCACCAAAAGGTATTACCGCTGTATGTTTTAAGATGCCATCATAAAACACCGCAAGGTCACTGGTACCACCACCAATATCAAGTATGGCAACACCAGCTTCCATATCTATATCGCTCATTACGGCAGATGCTGAAGCCAGGGGCTGCAACACAAGATCTTTTGTTTTAAGACCACTGCGTTCTACTGAACGATTGATATTTCTTATCGCATTCCTGTCTCCGGTAATAATGTGGAAGTTTGCACCAACTTTCACGCCATTATAGCCTACGGGGTCTTTTATATTCTGATAATTATCCACATGGAAATCCTGTGGTATCACATCTATAATCTGATCACCTGCAGGTATAAAAGTCTTGCGCTGATTCTCGATCAATTGCTCTACCTCCCAGCGTTCGATTTCTATTTCTGCGTTTTGCCTTACAATATCGCCACGTGTTTGCAAGCTCTTGATGTGATGCCCCGCAACACCAACATACACTTCAGAAATCTCGAGATCAGGATTGCTTTCCGTGCAATTATGCAAAGCCTGTTGTATGGCTTTAATAGTCTGATCAATATTGAGCACCTGGCCATGCTGCACGCCATTGCTGTTGGCTCTTCCAAAGCCAAGTATCTCCAGTTTACCATATTCATTTTTCCGTCCTGCAATGGCAGCAATCTTGGTTGTACCAATATCAAGACCCACAATGATTGGCGCTTCAATCGGGTTCATAGATGTATGTTTTAGTTGTTGTTTATGTTTGTTTTTCTTAATACCAGCACTTGTTTTACATGGCATCTTCGTTGCGTCGCAATCACTTCATCTGTTGTACACCTATCAGCAAAACGCTTCGAACATTACGTTGCCGTTTACCCGATGCTATGCGTGGCGTCTTCGCCGCGCATCATTATTCTATCGCCTCCGGCGATCACAAAAGCCACAGACTTTGTACACATTATTGAAAAGCCTCCACAATCCGAAAAGCCATCTATAAAAGAACTATCACTTATGCCTGGTCATAACCGCTTTAGGCTTTTTGCCTTTGGCCGGTTGTTTCGTTTTTGTCACTACTTTCTTTTTTACCAAAGGTGTTTTTGCTTTTAGCATTGTTACCGCTGTAGTAACCTGTTTTGCAGATGATGCAGGTTTCGCAAGTGAATCTACCACCGGCTTCAACGCGCTTACATCACCAGTCAGCACACTATCACGCAACACATTATTCATTCGCTGCGCATTATTCTGCAACTGCGACATTGCCTTTAGTGAATCTGCAGAAGGCTTGGCCGCGCCTCGTCTTGAAGCCACTACCTGGCCACTGTACTGTACATCTATCCGCTCATATTTCTCAAATCCTGTCTTTGCCCATACCTGCCTGTAAAAACTATACAACCGGTTGAACTTATCATCAAGATCACTTGTATCGCCCAATGCAATTACCTGGTTGCCCAGCACGGGAATCATCTCGTAAGTATGCTGCGGCGTAATATCCACCTGCGATACCTGCTGTAACCAGAAACTATCCTGTTGTATATGTTGCGCGATATATCTTATGTCTGCCAGTATACTGCTATCAGGTGTTGACAATTTCCTGTTTACTGAAGGAAACGAGGTAAACACCGGCACCCTTGCACTCAGGTTATCGCTTAACGGCAAACGCTTACCACTGCTATCTATATAAAAAGAGCTTCCTGCTATCGTAAATATCCTCGCGATTGGCTCACGTTCCTGGATGTTTACATGCAGTGTGTTATTATTATCAAAGAACATATCAGCGCCCCGTATCCATCCATTCTGCTGCAGGCCTTCTTCCAAATGTCTTGCATCAATCCTTGACAACTCAGTTCCTTTTACCACGCCCATTTTACCTAAATAATCCAGTATATCTTTTTCATCTACAAACACATGCTGCTCCGCTCCCTCTATCTCTACTTTTATATCTGCAACCTGGTTAGATTCTTTCTTGTGCATAGCCGATACCAGCAGCACTATTGTTGCCGCCCCCAACACCAACCATAAGGATAATATCAGCCGTTTCTTCCACATGCTCTTTTTATATGTTGCGTTTTAAATGATGAATGTTGAATTTTCACATTTCCACATTCTCACACTGCACATTACTCCTCATGCTCCATAATATCTTTCACTCTTCCAAGCAATGCATCAATATCACCTGCGCCACACATCACCAGCAGCTTTGGCTGATACACTTTCACCCATTCAAGCATGGCATCTTTACCAAGCACCTGCTTTTGCGGCAGTTTCATATCATTTAAAACAAGATCGCTTGTTACCCCTTCCACCGGTAATTCCCTTGCTGGATAAATCGGCAGCAGGATCACTTCATCAGCCATATCAAGACTCTCTGCAAATTCTTTGTGCAGGTCGTTGGTGCGGCTGAACAAATGCGGCTGAAAGATCACCGTACATTTATCCTCCGGGAACAAACTTCTCACACCGCTGATCAATGCCTTCAATTCTTCAGGATGATGTGCATAATCATCAATCAGTATTTTATCACCTTTGGCAGTTGTTTTTTTCACCAGGTATTCAAAACGCCTGCGTACGCCTTTGAAGGAAGCAACCGCAGCCCTGATCTTTTCATCTTCTATACCCAGGTACTTTGCAACTGTTATAGCAGCAATACTGTTTTCTATATTATGTAACCCACCCATGTGCAATAAAATATTGGTAAGCTTCCAATCCTTTGCAACTACATCATAGGTATAAGAACCGTGCTCAATCCTAAGGTTATCAGCATATACATCTGCATGGCTATCATCAAAGCTGTAAGTAAAATGATTCTCCGCCTTTAAATCGGCAGCTCGTTTTAATCCATACTTTGTAATTAAACAACCACCCGGTTTTACTTTTTGAGAAAACTGGATGAATGCTTTCTCCACCTCTTCCGGCGTACCATAAATATCCAGGTGATCCGGGTCCATCGCTGTAATGACAGCCACATCAGGCACCAGTTTCAAAAAGCTACGATCATACTCATCCGCTTCCACAACAGCAACATTCTTTTCGCTGCTCCAGAAGTTGGTTTGATAGTTGGCAGAGATCCCTCCCAGAAAGGCATTGCAACCATAACCTGTATCACGAAGCAGGTGCGCTATCATGGTGGTTATGGTTGTTTTGCCATGTGTTCCCCCCACACATATATTAAAGGAACTTTCTGTGATCCATTGCAACACATCACTCCGCTTCACCACTTTAAACCCATTCTCCCTGTAATAAACCAGCTCAGCATGTGCTGCCGGTACTGCAGGTGTATAAATCACCACATCCACCTCTTTTGGAATAAGGTCTGTATTTTCTTCGTAATGAATTGCTATTCCCAACGCTTCCAACTCCCTGGTAAGTGGTGTAGGCGTTCTGTCATAACCACTCACCTGCGCACCCTTTGCATGATAATATCTTGCCAGGGCACTCATACCAATCCCTCCGATGCCAATAAAATATACAATGCCCCCAACCCCTAAAGGAGCGCCTGTATTTTCCTGCCTGTTATTATCGTTTGCCATTTATATACTATTTATATTTCCCGTTACGGAAATCAAAGGGATTTTAATATTTCATGTGCGATCTTTTCATCCGCATCTGTTACTGCAAGTGCAGCGATGTTATGCTTTAGCTTCTCCTGCAATTTTTCATCTTTTGCAAGTGTAACCAACTCAGGAAACAGGTGCCCTTTTGCTTCATCATCTTTTACCAGCAATGCAGCGCCTTTATCAACCAAATGCTTCGCATTTACGGTTTGATGATCTTCTGCTGCATGAGGGTAAGGCACAAAAATCACCGGCTTGCCTGCAACACATAATTCTGTAACAGCCATTGCACCGGCTCTTGAAATAACTACATCTGCCGCCGCATACGCCTTATCCATCTCAACGATAAATTCATTCACCCAAACATTGCCCAACGGCTTGCTTCGCTCCCTGTACACTTCCTTGTTGGTCTTGCCGGTTTGCCAGATCAACTGCAGGTTTAAAGGACCAAGATCCAGTATATGAGCAGTGATCACTTCATTAATACTTCTTGCCCCCAGGCTTCCACCAACTACAAGGATTGTTTTCTTATCTTCTTTCAAACCAAAAAAACGAATGCCTTCTTCCCTGTTAACTTTTGAAGAAGCAATAATTTTACGAACCGGGTTACCAGTGATCATGATCTTCTCTGCAGGAAAAAATTTTTCCATTCCATCACTTGCGACAAAAACCTTTGTAGCGTTCTTTGCCAACATAATGTTCGACTTCCCCGCAAAAGAATTACTCTCATGAATAAAGGTGGGGATGTTCTTCTTCTGCGCATACTTCAACACAGGAAAACTTGAATAACCTCCAACACCAACCACTGCATCAGGACCAAAATCATTCATGATCTTCTTCACCTGGAAAAAGCTTTTGATGATCTTCAATGGAAGACCGATATTTTTTATCAAAGAACTCCTGTTAAAACCTGCGATATCCAACCCTTTAATTTCATAGCCCGCCTGTGGCACTTTCTCCATCTCCATTTTTCCTTTTGCACCTATAAAAAGAATAGCTGCATCGGGTTGTATTTGTTTGATGGCATTGGCAATGGCGATGGCCGGAAAAATATGGCCACCTGTTCCACCACCTGCTATGATTATTTTTATCATAAACTCAATAGTCGCTTTAAAAATCGTCAGCCATAAAGGCACCAGGTCACGAATTATTACTGGCATTTGTGATGAAGTCATCAACAAGGTCTTGAAGCAAAATATCTTCTTTCTGACTTCCTGACCATGTTTCTCTGACTCCTTATTGCGTTTCCGACTCGCTCTCCTTCTGCACTTCTTGTTTTCCTTCCATCTGCTCAAGATTCCTTGCTACACTTAAGATGATACCGATAGATGCACAGGTAAACAAAAATGAACTACCTCCCATACTCACCAATGGTAATGTTACCCCTGTTACCGGAACGAGATTTACACTCACAGCCATATTTGCAACAGCCTGTATAACGAGTGTAAAACTTAGTGCCAGCGCCAGGAACGCACCGAAGGCGTAAGGACACCTTCTGAATATCCTGATGCAACGGAACAGGAAAACCATATAAATAAAAATGATAAATGCCCCTCCTATCAATCCATACTCTTCTATAATAATCGGATAGATAAAATCATTGTACGCCTGTGGTAAATAATTGCGCTGGGTACTATTACCCGGACCACGCCCATATAAAATACTTCCATTGGCAATAGCAATTTTTGCCTGCTGCACCTGGTAAGGTACTTCACTGTCTTTGGCATAGATATAATCCTGTACACGTTTTACCCATGTTCCAAAACGGCCGAAAGAATGCAATCCTTCTACCACGGCTGACTTTTCCTTATTTACCTTCGCTTTTGAACTGTCATGTGTTAATACAGCCACACTAATAATCAACATCAACGGTATTAATGCGATGCCTATTACCAGCAGTATGTGCTTAAAGCTTACACGACCAATAAACAACAAGAGCAATGAAGTAGCACCTGTTAGTAATGCATTGGAAAGATTCGCCGGCATAATTAACGCGCAGGTCAACAATATGGGAATGAGCACCGGAAGAAACCCTTTCTTAAAATCTTTGATCACTTCCTGTTTGCGGCTAAGCTGACGCGATATGTACATAAATAAAGCCAGCTTTGCAAAATCACTCGTTTGTATTGTTAAGTTTATTACAGGTAACTTAATCCATCTGCTACCTTCATTTATCTCTGCACCAAAGAATAATGTATAGAACAGCAATGGTATAGATACCAGATAAAGGATGAGCGAAACTCTTGAATAAAGCGTGTAATTAATCCTGTGCAGGAAATAGATACCCGTAAGTCCAATCACAATAAATGACAACTGCTTAAAGAGATACACTTCTGTATTGCCTCTATATAATTTGTATGCCAAAGAACCTGTGGCACTATACACCACCAATACCGATGTAAGCGCCAGCAATATCACGATACCCCAGATAAATTTATCACCCTTGGTCTTAGTCAACAGCTTTACACCTGCACCTTCAGCAGGCGCAAACTGAGAGAATAATTTATCTGTTGTTTCGTTGAACATGAACCCTTAACCCTTATATTAATTACATATTGAGATTCACCAAATACTTATCACTTATGATTTACCACTTACTACAACTCCTTCACTGCATCTTTAAACTGCTTGCCCCTGTCTTCAAAATTCTTGAAGAGGTCGAAGCTTGAACATGCCGGGCTTAGCAACACCACATCACCTTTTCCGGCAAGGCTAAAAGAAGTATCTACGGCATCCTTTGCACTTGCTGTGTCTACAATCCTCGGCGCAAAATCTTTTAACGCATCATGTATCTTATGATTGTCTAACCCCATACAAACAATCGCTTTTACTTTTTCTTTTACCAGGTCTTCAATCAGGCTATAATCGTTCCCTTTATCTACACCACCCAGTATCAGTATCACCGGCTTTTCCATACCCTCCAATGCAAACCAGGTGCTGTTCACGTTGGTAGCTTTGCTGTCATTGATAAACTCAACACCCCTTACCGTAGCCACGTGCTCCATACGGTGCTCAAGGCTTTCAAAGGTTTGAATGGCATCGCGGATCTTTTCCTTTCTTATATCCATCACTGCTGCTGTAACACCTGCTGCCATAGTGTTGTATTGATTGTGTTTACCTTTTAGTACGAAGTCGTTAACGTTCATCGTTACACGTTCGTCCTGGTCTTTTGCTCTTAGTATCATCCGGTCTCCTTTAATGTATGCGCCTGTTTGAACTTCTTGTCTCATAGAAAATGGCAATGGGTTAGTATTGAGGGAAATGGTTTTTAAATGCTGCATGATCACTTCATCATCTTCACAGTAAATGAAGTAATCTCCCGGCTGTTGATTCTCGATTATTCTAAACTTGCTTTTAATATAATTTTCAAACTTGTAATCGTACCTGTCCAAATGATCCTCAGTTATATTGAGCAACAAAGCAATATCAGGCCTGAAATCTTTTATGTCATCCAATTGAAAAGAACTAATCTCTGCCACATACAATGGCTTGGGATCTTCCGCAACCTGCCTGGCAAAAGAGTAACCTATGTTGCCCACCAACGCCGCATCAAGCCCTGCCGTTTTACAAATATGATAGATCAGCGAAGTAGTAGTGCTCTTGCCGTTGCTGCCGGTGATCGCAATAATTTTGCTGTCCCCTTTAAACCGGTAGGCCAGTTCTATCTCGCTTATCACCGGTATACCTTTCGCCCTTATCTTCTTCACCATTTCATTTTTCTCTGGTATGCCCGGACTTTTCACCACTTCTGTTGCACGCAGAATTTTATCTTCGGAATGCTGCTGCTCTTCAAAAGCAATCCCATTTTCAATGAGCGCTGTTTTGTAATTTTCTTTAATAGGCCCTGCATCACTTACAAACACTTCATATCCTTTTTGCTTACCCAGTAAAGCCGCACCTACACCACTTTCACCACTGCCGAGAATTACGAGATACCCGACTGCTGATGAAGAGTCTTGAATCCTATCCTTATTTAAAACATTATCTAATTCGGCCATCTTATATTTTTATGAACCCGGCTTTATCTTTACTATTTAACTCCGTTGCGTCGCACACTTGTACGTTCTTTTTTTAATGCTGCTGGTCACCTGCCTCATTTAACCCAGACCTTATAACTACCTGCAAATCCTGCTTGCAAATTTTATTCACCTCCTTCTCCTGCTACCGTATCTTAAGCGTACCAATAGACAAGAGCACACACAGGATCGTAATAATCCAGAACCTCACGGCAATTTTATTTTCATGATATCCTTTCTTTTGATAATGGTGATGCAGCGGGCTCATTAAAAAGACCCTTCGCCCTTCACCATATTTCTTCTTGGTATACTTGAAATAACTTACCTGTATAATTACGCTCAACTCTTCCACCAGGAATACACCGCAAAAAATAGGGATCAATAATTCTTTGCGTATAATAATAGCCAGCGATGCGATAATACCACCCAATGCAAGGCTTCCTGTATCACCCATAAACACCTGTGCAGGAAACGCATTGTACCACAGAAAGCCGATACAACCACCCACAAAAGCACCTATAAAAATGGATAGTTCGCCAAGGTTGGGTATGTACATTACATTCAGGTAATCTGCAAAACGATAGTTACCGCTTACATACGCAAATACGCCAATACCCGCACCAATAAAGGCACTCACCCCAGCAGCCAATCCATCCAGACCATCGGTAAGGTTGGCGCCATTGGATACTGCAGTAATAATAAACGTGACGATGATGATATAAATGATCCAGGTATATTTTTCTGAACCTTCACCAATCCAGCTTATCAGCTTGCTGTAATTAAACTCATGCGTTTTAAGAAACGGAATGGTTGTAATAGGCGTTTTCACCCTTGCAAACCTTCGCTCTTTACCATCAATCGTTCTTATTACAATGTTGGTATCCTTTCCTAATCTTTCACCGGGTTGTATCACCTGCGAAATGGTTTCATCCGGTTGCATCAATTCCCTTTCCACCACCACATTGTTATTAAAATAAAGTGTAGCGCCGATAATAATTCCCAATCCTACCTGCCCGATAATTTTAGAAACGCCTGCCAGGCCATCGCTGTCTTTCTTCTGGTATTTCTCGCCTTTGTCCTGCGCTTTTTTTCTTGCTTTTATTTTAAAGTAATCATCCAGAAAACCAATCACACCCAACCATACAGTAGTGAGTAACATTAACCGGATATATACTTTGGTAAGGTCTGCAAACAATAAAGTGGGTATCAGTATCGCAAGCAATATGATAATACCGCCCATGGTTGGTGTACCCTTTTTTGATTGTTCTCCTGCCAACCCAAGATCACGTACAGATTCACCAATCTGTCTTTTCTTCAGCAGGTTAATAATCCTTCTGCCATACACCGTTGCTATCAGCAACGATAACAGGATGGCCATTACAATCCTGAAAGTGATAAACTGGAAGAGCCCAGCGCCACTCAGGTTGAATTCCTGTTTTAAATAATTAAATAAACTGTATAGCATATCATTAATTGGTCAATGGTCAATTGTGAATGGTCAATTTTACTTGTCAATATGTAAGCTATCAACTCACCATTGACTATTCACCATTCACTTCCGTTATTTTCCCAACAGTTCAAACATCTCCCTCAGCACCGCCTTATCATCAAAAGGATGTTTTATCCCTTTAATATCCTGGTATTTTTCATGGCCTTTTCCTGCCACTAAAATGATGTCATCTGCATCAGCTAAACTCACGGCTGTCTTAATCGCTTCCTTACGGTCTATGATCGAAATTGTTTTTCTTTTACCTGCACTGTTAAGCCCGGCTTCCATATCATTCAATATGTCCTGCGGATCTTCGCTTCGTGGATTATCACTGGTAAGTATTACACGATCACTCAGCTCTGTAGCAACACTCGCCATGATGGGCCGTTTTGTTTTATCCCTGTCGCCACCGCAACCCACTACCGTGATTACCTTCTCATATCCTTTGCGTAACTTCTTAATTGTGGCCAGCACATTGTCTAACGCGTCAGGCGTATGGGCATAATCAACAATCCCAATGATCCTGTTGCTGCTGATGATATAATCAAACCTTCCTTCCGCACCTCTTGACAAGCTTAAGATGCGCAACACTTCTTCCGGCTTCTCACCCAGGCAAACTGCGGCGCCATAAATTGCCAGAAGGTTATAAGCGTTAAATTCTCCAATCAACCTGAAATGAACTTCCCTGTCGTTCACCGTCATCACCAAACCAGTTAATGCATTCTCCAGTATCTTACCTTTAAACTCTGCCACATTCTTCAGGCTGTAGAAATGTTTTTTTGCCACGGTATTCTGCAACATCACCCCGCCTCTTTTATCATCTGCATTGGAGATGGCAAATGCATCGCTGCTTAAATGATCAAAGAAGCTTTTCTTTACCCTGATATATTCATCAAAGGTTTTATGATAATCCAGGTGATCATGCGTGATATTACTGAACAACGCCCCGGTAAAATGTAACCCTGTAATACGGTGCTGATGAATGGCATGACTGCTGCACTCCATAAATACATGCGTACAATTTGCCTGCAGCATCTGTTGTAACAAAGCATTCAGGCTAACTGCATCCGGTGTGGTATGTGTAGACGGAATGATGTTTGTCCCGATCTGGTTTTGCACCGTGCTTATTAAACCACATTTATAACCAAGATCACTAAACAAATGAAACAACACAGTAGCAATAGTCGTTTTTCCATTGGTGCCGGTAACACCAACCAGCTTCAGTTTTAACGAAGGCTCCTCATAAAAATTATGTGCCATATAAGCCACTGCTTCATGTGTGTTGGCTACCTGAACATAAGTGATACCTTCACTTATATTCGCAGGCATTGTTTCACATACAATGGCGACTGCGCCCAACTGTATTGCTTTCTCAATAAACGAATGCCCATCAGACTTCTCGCCCCTGATCGCTACAAATACAGACCCGTTTGTGATCTTACGTGAATCGATCTGCACATCAGTAATCGCCACATCTGTAGCACCGTTTACCGATTGCAACCTCACCTTATATAATATGTCCTGTAGCTTTTTCATCATCTCATCAATGCTTATCAACTTTCACCGATATGCAACTGACCTCTTATGTTTTATTATTTACTATATATCTACCTAATTCAATAACAGGTTTACTACCTGTCCTTTTACCACTTGCTGCCCCGCAGAAACAGACTGCGCTGTCACCCTTCCCTTACCCTTCACACTTATTTTCAGGCCAAGATTTTCACATACATATACCGCATCTTTTAACCCCAGGCCAGTTAATGCCGGCATCTGTTTGTCATTCACTTTATATCCATTCATCACTGCAAAACCATCTTCCTTTTTTATTTTTCCGATGGTCACATTTTCACCAGCTGAATCTTTATGATTGATGCCGAGAGAAGCAATCAATGACTTCATCTCTTTATACATACCCGCATATTGATAACCGATACTGTCGTTTCTTGTAGCCGTTGCATATTGCTGATCTTTGTTCTGTCTTACAAACATGGTATATAACCTGTCTGCAATCTCCCTGAACACCGGCCCTGCAACTGCGGCACCATAGAATTTTGCCGCAAAAGGTTTATTCATTACCACCACAACACAAGTGTATTGCGGGTTATCTGCAGGAAAGAAACCGGCGAAAGAAGACTGGTAAATATGATCTTCATATCCCCTTGCCCCATTAGCCACCAGCGCAGTTCCTGTTTTACCTGCCACCTGGTAAGGCGCGTCTTTAAACAATGTTTTTGCCGTACCTTCTATGCAAACACCTTTTAAACATTCAATGAGCTGCTGCAGTGTTGCATCACTGCATATTTTATCTCTCTTTACTGATGGATCTTTTTCCTTTACAATCACACCATCCTGTTTTATACCAGTCAGTAAATATGGTTTTAGCATTTTACCGCCGTTTGCTACTGCGTTATACAACATGGCCGTATGCATTGGTGTAATGGCAAGGTTATAACCAAAAGCCATCCAGGGTAACGTGGTATTGCTCCAGTATTTGCTTCCCGGCCTGTATATTACCGGTGTACGCTCGCCTGTTAAATCAATACCGGTAATACTATCCAGCCCCAGCCTTTTCAAGTGGTTTACAAACATGGAAGGTGTAGCTGAATAAGCATTCACCGCCAGCTTTGCCATACCCACATTAGAGCTTTCCTCAAAGGCATGTTTGGTAGTCACATTAAAGAGACCATGACTCTCCGCATCATACACCGTTCTTCCCGCTACCTGCCAAACACCACCGTTAAGATTCACCATCGTATTCAAAGAAACTTTCTTATCCTCCAGCAAGGAGAGCATTGTCGCCAGCTTGAATGTTGAACCCGGCTCAGTAGGTGTTAATGCATAATTGAAATCTTCCCAGTAGTTGCCATCCGGGCGTTTACCAAGATTTGCAATCGCTTTTACTTTACCTGTTTTTACTTCCATCACAATTGCACATCCATGTTCTGCTTCATTACTCACCATCATTTTCATGAGGGCATTTTCTGTGATTTCCTGAATATGCACATCAAGCGAGGTGATTATATCTCTGCCATTTTCAGGCTCAACCTCAAAATCATTATCCACCGGAACACTTACCCCACCTGCGATATAACGTACCAGCCTTTTACCCGTTGTACCTTTTAATAAGGTATCATAGGTTTGTTCAAGCCCTACTTTCTGCGCATTCTCCCTATCCAATCCGATGGTTCTGTAAGCCAGTAACTGGTAAGGATTCAACCTTATACTTTTTACTTCGGCAATAAAACCGCTTTTGTTGCGGCCCTGTCTTACCAAAGGAAACCGGCGCAATTCCTGGTACTCATTAAAGCTGGTTTTCTTTCTCAGTAAGAAGTACCTGTCTTTCTCACGATACCCCTGCTGAAGCAACGCTTTGTACTCGGCCTTCGTTTTATCCTTAAACAAATTGGCCAGGCAATAACTCAAAGAATCTACATTTTCCCGAAAGCGCTTGCCGCTTTTCTCCCGTAAACCATCTGCAGCGAAGTCAATATACACATCAAACTGCGGGATGCTTGTGCTAAGCATTTGCCCGTCTTCGCTGTAGATGGTTCCGCGGTCTGCATCGGTCTCCTCAATTTTCTGGTGCAGACTGTCACTCATGCTCCGCCAGTAATTTCCCTGAAACTGTTGGATATAAAACGCTTTGGCGAATATGAGTAAACACACTACGACCACAGCTATATAACTGAGGTACACCCGCCATAATATATCACGTTTTACTTCCACCGTTCCAGTATTAAGGTTCTTCACAAGAGGCTCTTCATTAGGTGTCTGCGATCTTCACAGGTATTGAATTAACCCCCAAGTTAAATAAGTTATTCACCCGTGGCAACCAATCGTAGCGATGATGTTAAAGCATCCGTTATCATCGTTGTATATTTATTGTTCCTTGTCTTTTTTCTCCATCGTGATCCTTAGCGGAGGTGCGGTTGAAAGCTTCAAGCCCAATGGCTCTGCTGCTTTTACCAGTTCCGCTTCGCGACTCCTGAACATCACTTCACTCTTTAATGTCTTGTATTCGTATTGTAACTCTTTTACTTCCCTGGCCGTGCGATTGATATCCCTGATGGTTTTATCTGCCAGGTGCCCATTTGCGATATAGATAATTGCCAGCAGCGCCAGGAACAGAAAAAAAGGGATGTTCTTTGTGATCCATCCATAACTGAATAACCCTTTGAGCGAGTTGCCCAGGTTAAACTGTTTCGCCTCTTCCTGCTGCGGAATGGCTTCTTCTTTTTTTTCTTTTTCCATACGCACTTATAACTAAAAACCAATTGTTCAATAATGCTGTCTATAACCGTTCTGCTACTCTTAACTTGGCGCTGCGTGATCTTGGATTGCGCTTTGTTTCTTCTGCTGATGCAACCAACGGCTTCCTGGTGATTACTTTAAGATGTTGTTCCTTTTGCACGGATACAAAAGGATTCTCATCCGGTACTTCTTCAAAACTTTCCTGCTTAAAGAAGTTTTTTACCAACCTGTCTTCAATGGAATGAAAAGTGATGATGGCGGCGCGCCCATTGGTTTGCAATACTTCGGGTAATTGCTGCAACATTTCTTTCAAAGCCCCCATCTCATCATTCACCTCAATCCTAAGGGCCTGGAAAACCTGTGCCAGGTATTTGTTGGGATTTCCCTTCACTACCGGCTGCAACAACACCCTGAAAGCCTCGATAGTCTTTAGATTACTATTTCCTCTCTGCTGAACAATATGCTTTGCCAGCGTTTTGGCATTGGTTACTTCGCCGTATTGTTCAAAGAGCTTATGCAATTCCTGCTCTGTATATTTTGTAAGAATTTCTGCTGCCATATTGGGCTGCCTTCTGTCCATCCTCATATCCAGCGGCCCGTTAAACCTGATGGAAAATCCTCTGTCGCCTTCATCAAACTGGTGACTGCTTACGCCAAGATCTGCCAGCACACCGTCTACCTTTGGATATTTATATAACCGCAGGAAACGCTGGATATGCCTGAAGTTCTGTGGAACAAAAACTACCCGCTCATCCGCAGGGATATTTTGCTGCGCATCTGCATCCTGGTCAAAAGCAATCAACCTTCCTTTCTTTCCTAATTTTTCAAGAATGCCCCTGCTGTGCCCGCCGCCGCCAAATGTGCAATCCACATATACACCATCCGGTTTTATCTGAAGCGCATCAAGGCTCTCCTTATATAATACCGGTATGTGGTAACCTGTACCTGCCTGCTCCTGGTTTTGTTCCTTCTTCATGCATTACGTTTTTTAGGTTACCAGCCATTCACCCCACCTGTAACTTCTTCGGCCAATGCACTAAACAAGTCAGCATCCTGTTCAAAGATCTTTTTGTATTTCGCGGAATCCCATATTTTGAACTTATCCAAATCAGGGGAAATCGTGATTTCCTTGGTAAGGCCCGCAAAATCCCTGAGGCTTTGCGGTATCAGCATCCTTCCCGCACTATCCAGTTCCACTTCAGAAACACCAGCCAAAAAAGCAGTGCGGAATTGATTTACCTTTGGATTTAAATCGTTTAATTTTTTTATTTTTTCTTCTATGCGTTCCCATTCGTGCATTGGATACATTACCAGGCAGCCTTCGAATCCACGGTTGATGACAAGGGTGGTTGTTCCCTCGGGCAGCTTTTTTTTGATGCCGCCGGGGAGGAGAAACCGACCTTTTGAGTCAATCGTTGCTTCATATTCGCCTAGAAAACCAGCCATTTACACGTAAAAGAAGAAAAATTTAAATAAATTACCACAAAATAACACTTTTTCCCACTTTTATTGCAAAATAAATGCGGATGATTTTGTCCACATCCCTATTTTGTATCAAACCCAATGGATATAAGGGTTTCAGCATTTACCAACCTGAACATACCTGCTTTTAATGTGGATAACAGTGCATAACATGTGCATTACTAAAAGCAAACCATCGAACACTATGTTTCCATAGATGGGAATCACATTTATTGAATTACTTATCAGCCTTAGTTTTGCGGGTATATGATGAGTTCTCATCCAAAAGATTTATCGATCAGGGATTTTAGTTATGATCTTCCGGAAGAACGGATTGCTAAGTATCCGCTGGCGGAAAGGGATCAAAGCAAGCTGCTTGTTTACAGGGAGGGAGTTATTGAAGAGCGCAGGTATGCAGATATTGATAGCCTTATCCCAACGGAAAGTTTGCTTGTTTTTAATAACACGAAGGTTGTGGAAGCCAGGCTGCTTTTTCAAAAAAGTACAGGCAGCAGCATTGAGCTCTTTTGCCTGGAACCTGCAGATATTTATCCTGATATAACCACGGCAATGCTTCAGAAAGAAAGTGTTGAATGGAAATGCCTGGTTGGCGGCGCCAGGAAATGGAAAACTGAATCACTTATAAAGTCGATTACCCACAAAGAATATAACTACACGCTTACAGCAACAAAGCAGGAGAAGATCAACGATTACTACCTGATCACCTTTCAATGGGATGATGCATCTCTTAGCTTTGCAGAAGTATTGCACCATGCCGGCGCTATTCCCTTACCGCCTTATATGAACAGGGAAGCTGAAGCAGCAGATACGGAAAGATATCAAACCATTTACGCACAACATGACGGATCTGTAGCTGCGCCCACGGCCGGCCTGCATTTTACAAAGGCCATATTTGAAAAACTGGAGCATAAAAAAATTCAACACGATTTTGTTACGCTGCATGTAGGCGCCGGCACATTTAAGCCTGTGAAAGCAGACACTATGGAAGCGCATGAAATGCATGCTGAATTTATAGATGTGCGCAAAACATTTATTGAACAGTTGCTTCTTCGTTTGGATAAGCCTGTGATACCCGTTGGAACTACTTCTATGCGAACCCTGGAAAGTTTGTATTGGATGGGGGTGAAAGCGATGCAGGATATTTCTGTTACGGATCTTTCGCTGGCTCAATGGGATGCCTACGAGATGGCTGCAACCGATGTTTCTCCTAAAATAGCTTTACAATGTCTGGTGGATTGGATGACGGCTCACCAACAGGAAAAACTGATTACCAAAACTCAGATTATCATAGCGCCAGGCTATCGTTTTAAAATCGCCGCCGGACTTATCACGAATTTTCACCAGCCCCAATCTACCCTGCTGTTATTAGTAGCTGCGTTAATTGGTGGCGACTGGAAACGTGTTTATCAATATGCGCTGGATAATGATTTCCGTTTTTTAAGTTATGGAGACGGGTGTTTGTTGTGGGGGAAAGGAACTGTGAGTGATGAGTCATGAGTTTTGAGTAATGAGTTTCGAGCTGTGAGTAGAAGAAACATCTCGCAGCTCAAAGCTAATGGCTATCCTTTACTAGGAGCTTTGCTTTGCCAATGGTATTTCCAGCGTAAAAGTACTTCCCTTACCAAGCGTACTATCAACCTTTATTCTTCCTTTATGGGCATCTACAATGGTCTTTACATAGCTCATACCCAGGCCAAAGCCCTTTACATTATGTACGTTACCCGTATGTGCACGATAGAATTTTTCAAAGATGCGTTTTACCGTTTCCTTACTCATACCAATACCATTATCTTCTATACGCACCACAATATTTCTTGCAGTGCTATGTGTAGATAAACGTAAGTGCAGGTTTTCCTTGGAATATTTTACAGCATTATCTACCAGGTTATTAATAAGATTGGTGAAGTGTACTTCATCTGCAATAATCAGGTCGTTAGAAGCATTGAGTAATAACTCTGAGGTGGCATTTTTTTCATGTAACTGAAGACCAAAATTTTCCATCACCGTATTAATCACATCGTGTACATGAATATCACGCATATTCATTTTTATATCCTGGCGCTCCATTAACCCGGCCTGCAGAATGGTTTCCACCTGCTTGTTCATGCGCTTATTTTCTTCCTTAATAATGCCGCTGAAATAATGCATTTTCTCTTTATCGTTCTGCACCTTTTCATTCTTTAAAGCATCTACAGCAAGTGAAATGGTAGCGAGCGGAGTTTTAAATTCATGCGTCATGTTATTGATAAAATCACTTTTGATCTCACTCAACTTTCGCTGGTTAAGCATGGTCTTTAATGTAAGATAAAAAGCTGCTACAATAATCAGCGTGAATATACCTGCTAGTATTGCCATACCTGTAATGGACTGCCATACCTGTGTTTTTATATCAGGAATAAGAATGATGAGGTGTTCGTAGGGAAGCAGGCCTTCCATCATACTGCCGGTTTCCACGGTAATAGGAATGAACCTTACAAGGTTATGGGCCGAATCCATTGATTCATCTCTGAATTTCTGAGATTGCATTTCTACCAGGAAATCATCTGAATTGCTGGTGATGGCAAACTCAAAGTGAATGTTTTTGAGATTGGCATCTGCAAAAGCTTTCTTCAGTTTATCAAAGATCTCATAATCTGTATATCGCTGAGAAATGGTGGCCGGTTTAACAAAGCTCATGGCAAAATCATCCGGCGTTAATTTCAGGTTAGGCCTGCTACGGTTAAACCTTACTGTTGGCCCGGTAGAAGCCTGCTTGCTCAACTCCTTCGCCACTTTATAGCCAGCCTGGTCGATACTGTTAAGTACCTGGTCCTGCTTTACCAGCAACATATTTTTAAACCAGGAGATCTCAAAAGCAATAATGCCCAGCAATGAGAGTGAAATAAGCACAACAATTACAGGTAGAACTTTCTTCATTTTAACAAAAATAAAAAAGGGTTAGCGGCAGTAAGACCGATAACTACTATTTGTCATCTTTTTAACAGCTATAAATATCAGGATAATTAATTTCATGTTTACGATGAAATTGGTAATTTAATAGTATGGCAGATATTACACCGGGAAAGATACTTATTGCAGATCCTTTTTTAAAAGATCCAAATTTTATGCGGACCGTGGTATTTCTTTGTGATCACCAGGGAGAAGGCAGCTTTGGTTTTGTGGTAAACAGGAAGTATGACCGTGTGGTTGGGGACCTGGTGGCAGATCTTGAAGGGTGTAAATTTCCTGTTTTTTATGGCGGGCCGGTACAAATGGATACAATCCACTTTTTGCATCAGTGCCCTGACCTGATCAGCGGCGGTGTTGAAATTATTGATGGCATTTTCTGGGGTGGCGAATTTGAAGATGTGGTAAGGCTCATCAATACACAACAATTAAAAAAAGGAATGATCCGTTTTTATATCGGGTACAGCGGTTGGGGCGAAGGTCAACTTGATGGCGAACTAAAAGAAAAAAGCTGGCTTACCACTGATGGCAACCGCAAACTTGTATTTCACCGTGAGGCAGACCTGATATGGCAGGATGCGTTAAAACAACTGGGTGGGGAATATACCCAACTGATCAATTACCCGATAGATCCTCAACTCAACTAAATAAAATTGCCCCCTTTATGAATAAAGCGGGCAAGGTTTTAGCATATAACCTCCAACAACAAGTTTATTCAAAAGCCTTCCATTGCCGGGAAAGCCGGAATTAGTACATTTTTATTTTGTTGAAATACCTGTAAAAGTTTTTACAGTGCGATGCTGTGATTCAATTACAAAGCGAAAATAAGTATTATCTACAATTCCTACCAATTTAATAGGATATTATTTTAAAAACTTTTTTTGATACCCCAAGCCAGGGTTAGCAGGAGGAAATCTGAAGATTGCTTAGAGGAAAACAGGAGAAGAGATAGCCACTGCTATTTTTCATGAATTTCAGTCTTTTTGCCTTTTTGCAGTTGTTCACTACGCTGGATGATTTCTGATAAGGTAGCACCTTTCAACATCTTTACCGTTTCATTACGCACATCGGCAAATACGTCGCGTATACCGCAGGTAACCTCATCTTTGCATTCCGCACATCGCTCATAATAACGATAGGTTACACAGGGAAGCAATGCAATAGCTCCATCAAAAAGGCGCATCACCTCTGCAATATTTATCTCATCGGGCGATTTGTGCAAATAATAGCCGCCCATTTTTCCTTTGCGGCTACTTAACATTCCTGCGTTGCGAAGGTCAAGAAGGATCGCTTCCAAAAACTTGCGCGGTATATTTTCACTCTCGGCAATCCTGCTTATCTGAACCGGGTCCTTCTTGTCAGCATTGTATTCCCTGGCCAGGTATACCAATGCATTGATGGCGTATTTTGTTTTCTTTGAAATCATGTGTGCTGTAAAAATAATAAAACCTTGCTAAGGCATATCAAACGTATATACCTTATAACACCAGGCGGGTAAATTAAATGTTTGTCCGGGTGCAATTGATTCTGTCTTATTGCTGAAAATATCCAATGCTTTTACCGCTGCGTTGTACTGCACCGTGAACTGCTGCGGCTTTGCAGAAAGGTTCAAGAGTACTAAAACAGTATGCTTGTTTTTCTCACGTGTATAAGCGTATATAGCCTGGTTGTTTGATGATACCAGTTTGGTAAATAATGCATCGGCGGCAAGTGCAGGGTCGGCGGCGCGTAGCTTTAGCAGGGTTTTATAAAAAGCGGCACGTTCAAACTTGCCGAACTTAACAGCGTCTTTATAAAAGAAGCTGATACTATCAAGATATGGTTCTTCCTGTCCGCTGTAAATAAGAGGTACACTTCTTCCAATTGTTTGTGTAAGCACGGCAAAGGGCGCATGAACGGGGCCGGGCATTGTACCGTAATCGGCTTTGTTCCAGCTATTCTCGTCGTGGTTGCTGGTAAAATACATCAGCAATGCATTTTTTGGAAAGCTGCTGTCTACCTGCCTGATCATGCTATCCATCGCCGTTGCCGGGCTCTCGCCTTTGGCAATTTTCTTCATGGTGCTGAATTCATTCCATGGATAGGTGGCATCAAAACCATCTTCCGGAAGCGAGGCTTTATTACCCTCCGCAAGCATAAAAATGTTTTTGGTTTTCTTTAGTGTGTCGATGCATTTTTTCCAGAAGGCATCTGGTACTTCACCGGCTACATCGCAGCGAAAACCATCAACACCGGCTTCTTTTATCCAGAATAACATACAATTGATCATGGAATCCTGTAGCGCCACATTACTATAATCCAGCTTGCGGGTATCTGTCCAGTCGTATTGAGAGATCACTTTACCGGTTGAATCATGTATATAAAAATCAGGGTGGGATTGCAGCCAGTAGTGATCGCCGCCGGTATGATTGGGCACCCAGTCGATGATCAGTTTAAAACCCTTGCTGTGACTGGCGTTTACGAGATGCTTAAAGTCGTCCATGTTCCCGTATTCCGGGTTGATCGCCGTATAATTTGCCACGGCATAATAGCTGCCCAGAGCGCCTTTTCTATCCACTTTGCTAATGGGGTTCACGGGCATTAGCCAAAGCGTTTGCACACCCATTTCCTTTAGCCTGTCCAGATGTTTTTCAAAGGCCTTAAAAGTACCTTCCGGTGTATATTGACGAATGTTGACTTCATAGATATTACCCTGCATTATCCATGCGGGATGCCCGTCTGTTCTGGCTGTATCTGTTGTGTTGGAAGTATTATTTTCTACGGAAGGATTATTGCAGGCTGCCATTATAAAAACACAAGTGAAGGCAACCAGCAACCGTTGTATAAAATACATGGCAATAGTTTACGGATAAAGTTAAGTGAAGATAGAGAAGATGGATAAGTTATTATATGCAGGAACCTTGCTGAATATAGAACTGAACGTTGCAGTGTGCGACGCAACGGAAGCTATAATTGGGTTCCGGAGCTGGGCTCAGAAAAAAATCCTATAATTTTTCCAGCATGCTTACCACACCCTCTTTACGCAGGATAAGATACCCCAGCCTGTCGTTACTAATGCCTTCTTTAAGCTGGTAACTGAAAAGCAACTGGTCATCCTGCACTTCGGTTTCAAAATAGCGGAACTGTATGTTGCTGTATTGCTTAAGCCCCTCGCCTATTTCATATAGATGCGTAGAAAGCACAAAGAGTGCATTCTTCATTTTACGAAGCCCTTCAATAACGGTGGTGCTGCACTTCATAGCGTCCTGCACATTGGTACCTTTGAATAGTTCATCAATCAGGATCAGCCATTTTTTACCGTCGCTTATTTTTTCGATGGTCTTACGGATACGTTGTACTTCATTAAAGAAATAGCTTTCTCCTTTTACAATATTATCCACCACCTGTATATTACTTAACAGGCCATCAAACAACGTAAGCTCCATTGATCGGGCGGGTACCCCCATACCGATATGCGCCAGGTAAACCGCCACACCCGCAGCTTTGATAAACGTGCTTTTACCAGCCATGTTGGCGCCGGTAAGAAACATAAAATTTTTTTGAGGAGTTATGTTTACATCGTAGGCTACAGGCGTTTGTAACAAAGGATGATATAAGCCGGAAGCTGTTACAGAAGGCGCTCCGTCTTCAATAAAAACGGGAAAGCAAAGGTTATACTCTCTACAGGCAGTGGCCATACTGTAATATGCATCCAGCATGCTGTAAATACTCATCAGCTCTTTTATCTGGTCTTTGAAATGATGACGCAGAAAATTACCATACTTCAGGATAATGGGCGGCGTTAGTCCTTTGGATTTATCGATGTCAAGTATTTCCAGCACCTGTTCACGTTGCAATAGTTGCTTAATACGATCAATGGTATTTTTTAACAGTGATGGATTATCATCGCCTTTCAGCATATCTGAAAGATCACGCAGGCCCTGCAAGAAATCAATAAAGTGAGTGACTGAATAGCGGATGATACCATAGTCCGGCCCGTTGAGCATTTTATAATAATAACCGCTTACCAGGTTGGGATGGGCGGGCATATCATTCAGCGAAGTTTCATAATAGCGCTGCATCACCATCAAGGTACCATTCAGTATCTTTTGCGGCCATTGCGACTGTATGGCCATGATCTGCCGGATGACCTGCTGGGTTTCCCTTATCTCTTTAATACTACCCAGCGGACGGCTTAACAACTGGTGCAGCCAATCTTTACCATCTACGGTACGGGTAAAATTGATATGGTGAAAAACCGAAAGTTCTTCTTCATGGTTAAAGATGGAAAGATCGGTGATCGTAGTTTTATCTGCCTGCATTATGCCGTTGAATGTTTATTTATTTATAGTTTACTGTTGATCAGCTTCAGCCGGTTGCGATAGCGATGAACACTAAACTTGCTAATCCCTGTCGAATTTTAACCTCAACCCTTTATTAGATTCATCAAACGTACCATTTCCATAAACTTTGTGGCCATTTACAAAAGTATTCACGATGCGTGCAGGAAAGGTAAAGCCTTCCAGCGGGCTCCAGCCGCATTTATAAAGTATATTGTCTTTGGTAACGGTAGTACTGCCGTTAAGGTCTGCCAACACCAGGTCTGCATAATAACCTTCGCGTATATAACCACGCTCTTTTATCTGGAAACAATCTGCTACTGCATGACTCATCTTTTGCACCACTTTTTCAATGGAGATCTTACCCTGTTTTACATAATGCAGCATAAGCAATAAAGAGTGTTGAACCAATGGCAAACCTGCATGCGCCTTTTCATAGGGCTCATCTTTTTCTGCCCAGGTATGTGGGGCATGGTCTGTGGCAATGATGTCTAACCGGTCATCCAACAGCGCTTCCCATAAAGCATCACGGTTGAATGGCGCTTTTATGGCAGGGTTGCATTTGATTTTGTTACCCAATGTTGCATAATCATTACTGGTAAAATGCAGATGGTGTACACAAACTTCCGTAGTGATGCGTTTATCTTTTAACGGGATCATATTGGTAAAGAGCTGCAGTTCTCTTTGCGTGGATATATGCAGTATATGTAACCTGCTGCCATACTTTTTAGCAAACTGGATGGCTTTGAAAGAGGATTCAAAACAGGCTTCTTCGTTTCTTATAACAGGATGATCAGAAGGCTCCAGTGTACCCTTCTCTTTCTTTAATTTTTCAAAGTTGGCTTTAATAATGGCTTCCTCCTCGCAGTGAGTAGCAATCAGTAATTCCGCGCCGGCAAAGACTTTATCCAGTATCAGCGGATTATCTACAAGCAGGTTGCCGGTAGATGAACCCATAAACATTTTGATGCCGCAAACATCATTCTTCTTGTGGTTTGTTTTGAGTACTTCCTCAATATTATCATTGGATGTACCCATAAAAAAAGAATAGTTGGCCAAAGATGTTTGCGAGCCGATAGCATACTTGTCTTCCAGCAGTTCCTGGGTAAAAACGGGCGGGTTGGTATTGGGCATTTCCATAAAGCTGGTAACACCACCGGCCACTGCGGCCTTTGCTTCGGTATAAATGGTTGCCTTGTGTGTAAGGCCGGGTTCGCGAAAATGAACCTGGTCATCTATAGCGCCGGGAAGCAGGAATAACCCATCAGCGTTAATCTCCTCCACGTTAAAAGAAGGATGAAGATCCCGGCCTATCTGTTCAATCCTTTTATCCTTTATTAATACGTCTGCGGCAATAATCTCACCTTCATTTACTATACTTGCACCTTTAATCAAATAATCCATATCTATGCTTTTGAGGAATTTAGTAAAAACGCAAATTATAAAATCTGTACTCATCTGTGCACTCTGCATGGTGCCTTTTCTGTTATTTGCCCAAACAAATTACTTTACTCTTGGCACCAAAGATTACAATATTATTGACAGACTGGAAATAAAAACCCGTCTTGACCAATTGAGTTTCTCTGTAATTAAGCCTTATCCACGCAAGTCTGTTATACAATCGGTGGAATATATTGACAGTTTGATACAAGCCAATGATTCCAGCGTTAGCAATCTTACAGCTACCGATAAATATGATCTTCTTCATTTGCTGATGGCCAACACAGAATGGAGCAAACCAAGGGAAGCATTTGTGAATCCCAGGCCATTTTTAAAATCAATGTACAAGAACGAGGCCAACCTGCTGGAGGTAAATAACCCCGATTTTTTTATGGTGGTGAACCCGGTGGTTGCATTTTCGTATGGGAAGGAAAATAGCCAGGGGGATAAATTATTCCTTAATACAAGAGGAGTTTCTATCAGGGGAATGATTTCAAAAAAGATAGGATTTTACCTGTATGCTACAGAGAACCAGGAACGTGACCCTTTGTATGTGCAGGACTTTGTGCATAAGTTTACCGCCGTACCTGGTGTTGGTTTCTATAAAAATTATAATAAAACAGGCTACGATTATTTTGATGCGAGAGGTGCTATCAGTTGGAACATTGCCAAGTTTATTGATATGCAGTTTGGGTATGATAAAAATTCTATCGGCGCCGGTTACCGCAGTCTTTTTTTAAGTGATTTCTCCAATAGCGCTTTGTTTGTAAAGATCAATACCCGCATATGGAAACTGAATTATGAAAATCTCTTCTTTGAACTATACGGGGTGCATGGCCGTGGAGGTGATGATCTTTTTGACCGCAAATATGCCCGTATAAATCACCTGAGCGTAAACGCCACAAAGTGGTTGAATGTTGGTTTGTTTGAAAGTGTAGTGTTTGGCAGAAAAAATCATTTTGATTTCCAGTATATGCTGCCGGTAATGTTTATACGTCCTGCAGAGCAACAGGTAGGCAGTAAGGATAACGCAATGGTAGGGCTGGATGCAAAGGCCAATCTTGCAAAAAAGTTTCAGGTGTATGGATCTGTGTTACTTGATGAATTTGTGGCAAAAGAAATTTTTAAAAACCACGGATTCTGGGCCAACAAATTTGGTTACCAGTTAGGGGTAAAATATATTGATGCCTTTGGGGTTGATAACCTGGATATACAGGTTGAAACTAATCGTGTTCGACCTTTTACTTATTCGCACTTTGATAGTGTTGGTAACTATACACATTATAATCAACCACTGGCGCATCCGCTGGGTGCGAATTTCCAGGAACTGATTGCCATTGTAAAAGCACAACCTTTAAAAAAATTATACCTGCAGGGTAAAATCATCCATTACTTCCAGGGGCTTGACAGTGCCGGCGTTGATTTTGGCAGCAACCCTTTCATTGATTATGGTAACCGCCCCAGGGATTACGGATTTAACGTAGGTTCCGGTGACAGGGCCACCTGTAATTACCTTGAGTTTCTTGCCTCTTATGAATTGATTGAAAACCTGTTTATCGATCTTACAGCAACGCGTCGTACCTACAAAACTCAAAGCGGGTTAAAGCAAAACAGTAATATTTTTATGCTGGGGGTGAGATGGAATATTGCCCGACGTGTGTTTGATTTTTAAGAATCTCTAAAATTTAATTCCGGCTTTATTCTGGCACGATAATGTATTAACTAATCACGGTTGCAAACAGCTTGTGCAACGATATCTGTCACCAGTAAAACCAGATTTATGCTAACCCGTGATTTACTTTTTTTATCAGCATTAACATTGGCTGCATTTGCCTGTAAAAATGATCCGGCAACCACTGATACAAGGCTTGTTGAAAACATGGCAGTAAGTGATAGTACGCTCACCACTAATTTTATGGATACGCTGAGCGGGTGTTATCTGATGGTAAAAAATCGTGACACTGCTTTCCTGAATATAAAAAGCGACCGGAAGAAAATCACCGGTACGCTTGACTATAACCTTTACGAGAAAGACAGTAACAAAGGTGAAATCAATGGCAATATACAGGACAGTCTTATCAGGGCTTACTACAAGTTTAACTCAGAAGGTATGAGTTCTGTAAGAGAGGTTGTTTTCAAGATCAAAGCGGGCCAGCTTATAGAAGGTATGGGAACTGTTTTTGTAAGAAATGATTCTGCCTTCTTCCTTAAAGATTCTACAGGTTTTCGCTTTGCAGAGGATCAGCCTTTTGTAAAAGTACCGTGTAAGTAATACGGGAAGAGATGACTGACTTAACAGTTTCTCCAAACCTGCTTATATTTATCCATGCAAATAGTGAAATCAATTCGATATATCATTGTGGTAGCAGTGTTATTGTTTGCCTGTTCACGCAATCCATATGCAACAACCAATCGTGTATACAAAAAGCAGGTAAAGGCCCTGGCGGAAACCTTGCGCACACAGCCGGGTTTTATTGATTCCGTACAACTTCCTCCTTATTGGGTAGGCACTACCAACTTCAATTTACGCAAGCCGAATTTTGTGATTATTCATCACACAGCACAGAATAGTTGTGAACAAACACTTCGCACTTTTACATTGCCACGCACACAGGTAAGCGCACATTATGTGATCTGCCGAGATGGTACGGTGCATCACATGCTGAATGATTATCTGCGCGCCTGGCAGGCAGGTATCAGCCGATGGGGAAATGATGCGGATATCAATTCATCCAGCGTGGGTATTGAACTTGACAATAACGGGTTTGAACCTTTTGCCGATGCACAAATATCCAGCCTGACACACCTGCTCAAAACATTAAAGTCTAACTATAACATACCGGTGGCAAACTTTATCGGGCATGGAGATATTGCGCCTACACGAAAGAACGATCCTAATTATATGTTCCCCTGGAAGCAACTTGCAGACCAGGGCTATGGTTACTGGTATAATGATACTACCAACGTAATTACCCCGGAACCATTTGATGCCTTACAGGCCTTGCGTATTATAGGATATGATATTCGCGATACATCAGCAGCTATACAGGCTTTCAAACGGCACTGGGAACAGGATACTGCAAGGCTGTTAAATGATGCAGACAAGAAGATCATTTTCCAGCTTTATAAAAAATATGAGTGAGTCTGCAGAGTGGTCTGAAAACCGATGATTGACTATTCACTTTTCACTATTCACATTTCACCATTCACATTTCACCTTTCACCATTCACCTTTCACATTTCACCATCCACCACTTATTAAAACATACATTATGGAATTTGGCCGTGTACCTGAAGAGGAATTGAACAACATTCATTTTACATTGCCGGAAGAACCTGCTTTTAATAAGACCATCTTAAAAGGTAAGCCAGTAAAGGATGCCAAAGTATATATTGGTTGTGCCAAGTGGGGCAGAGAAGAATGGATTGGAAAGATATATCCGCAAGGCACCAAAGAAAAAAATTTCCTGGAGCATTATGTGCAACACTATAACTGCATTGAATTAAATGCTACTCATTACAAAATATATGGCCCGGCAGGTATTACCAAATGGGCGGAAAAAGCGGCTGGTAAAGATTTTAAATTTTGTCCCAAAATGTACCAGGGCGTAACACATCGTGGCAGCCTGAAGGGAAAGGACTTTATTACCACTGAATTCCTGAGGGGCATTCTTGCTTTCGGGGAATATCTCGGGCCAACCTTTGTACAGGTAAGTGACACATTCAGCCCCAAAAGAAAAGAAGAGTTATTTGATTATTTAAGATCACTGCCAACAGACCTTCAATTCTTTCTTGAAGTAAGGCATCCTGATTGGTTTGGCAAGCCTCAATTACGAGAAGAACTTTTTCATTTTCTCAACAGCATCAATATGGGTGCTGTGATTACAGATACTGCAGGCAGAAGAGATTGCGCACATATGCACCTTACCATCCCCAAAGCTTTTATAAGATATGTGGGCAATAGCCTTCATACTTCAGATTATACAAGAATAGATGACTGGGTAAACCGGATGAAATACTGGCTCGATCATGGTCTTACAGAACTGTATTTTTTTATGCATATGCATGATGAAGCCAAGTCGCCGGACCTTACGATTGAACTTGTACGTAAGATGAACCATGCCTGTGGTCTTTCGCTGAAAGAGCCCGTATTTATCGATGATCAGCAAACACCTCCGGCGAAGCCTAAACAGAGTGTTCTTTTTTAGCAGGTGCAATTACTTGCCGGCAGTAAGCAATGGTGAGACAGGTGCTTTAATCTCTCCCGTTTTAATTATGGCAAAGTAATCTGCCTGGGCGCCTGTTGCCTCTTTTAACGGGTCATCCGTTATACACCAGAGTATACGTTCATCAACCATGCCATGCTCATTTAAAAAGACAGTTCTTTTGGCTACACGGTTGTTTACATTTCCACCAATAGTAGTCACCGTTCGTTGCAGCGTATCTGTTTCCACCACTACATCACAATGGCTGATGCATTTCTTACCAATACTGTTAATGCTATAGGTTTTACCATCGCGGTTTTTGCAAAGCAGGTCGCCGGGTTTTGGCCAGGCAGCAACGGAATCTTTGATATCATAAGCTTTAAACACGGCCTGTTGATTCTTTACATTTTCTCTTGACGCAACGATATAAGCGGCATGATTTGGCGCATAGTAAAAATGTTCACCAGCTCCACCGCGACGCATCACCCAGGCAATAAACGCCGCACTCCATGGATGCATCTCTTCCCACAAAGAATCCTGCAATTGCGCAGTGCTCACCGTTTGTCCGAGATTAGCCCAGTAAGCTTTCATAACAGCACACATCATGCTATCATTTTCACGCCCGGCAACAGGATGGTTCCACCGGAGATACTCCAGCAAAACAGCATTCACCAACTGTTGACGGAATGCACCGCTGCTACCCTGCTCATCAGATAAATCATACATTTCTTCTTCCTGTATCTGAAACCATACAGGCTTCTTACTAATCGCCGCTTTTGATTGAAAATTACATAACAGGCTTGCCATTAAACAACAGGTATATAACAGGCGTCTTGTACCAGGGTATTTCTTCATAAAGGTTTGAGGTTAGGGTGTAAAAGTAGAAGCTGCAAGAACGATCTTCAAGCCCTGGCTATGGCAACCGCAGAATATGTTACACGAGTTGAGTGTATGCGGGAATCAATTGAAATATCTCTATTTCACAAACGTATATCCAGCGAAAGTGGATCAATCAATAAGGTACACTTTTCTACGTAAGCGAAGTCTTAGTGGTGGTAAAATTCAGGATGGTATGGGAAAGCACTTCCAGTGAAGTTTCTTCTGCAATCGTTCTTACAGGTTTGCCATCTATATATCCCCATTTTACCAGCCTGATATACCCGCCGGCAATCTCTATACCTGTAATGGTTCCATCTTCATAACAGCAACAGCCTGAGTTAAAATAAGAGGGTTTCATGTTTCGGAAAGAATGGTTTACAAAATCATACTCTCGTTTACGGCGTGGAATCTCATTCGTGATCATATCTATCGAGTGCCGATCTTTTAAAGCCATTGCTTCTTCAAGACGGAGGTATAAACGTTCAAGGTGTGTGAGTGAATTAAATACGGGCTGATGCGTATGACCAGTGATCAATACCGTATTGTTTTGTGCGGCACTCCACTCGTACATATATTCATTGTGAATGGTTTTTGCTTCATCATTGGTAGAAGGTGTGTTGGGATTCATTTGCAGGAAACTTTGCAGCGGGCCCCATATTTTACTCACAAACCATTTACTAAAAGCATTGCCATCGCTCTGTGCATCTCCCTGGTGACCGTGTGTACAAAAGATGTCCAGGAACGTTTCCGGAAGATCGATTCTTAAAACAATACCGGCAAAGATTTTTACCGTTTCTCCGTATATTTTTTTCAGGTATAACGGCGCCAGCGGATCATTGTCCCAGAAGAGATCATGATTACCATAAATCTTACAATAAGCCTTGCGCTGTATAAAAAGCAATTCTTTAGCGAAGCAGTCTTTATTATGCTTCATCACGCTGAAGATGTTGTTCTCCCAAAGTTCTTCGCTATCGCCAAGATTGATATAATAAAACTGTTGCTGATTGTAATAGTCCAGTGCAGCAAGATAATTTTGTTCTGCAGGTATAAAATCATCGGCACCATTACGTGCACCCTTATGTTGATCGCTGAAAATGATCACGGGCTGTTCCAGTGGTTTAAAGGCAATCAGTTCCCCTTTCTTACCAGGCGATACGATAATATCTTTATACAATTCGCTCAACGCAGTCATTACATCTTGCTGCTTTGGCGCGGAAGCATACTTGTCAGACAACCAATGAATAGGTTTGGTTAGCACAGATCGCAGGAATTTCCGAATCATATACTAAAGCTAAGGAAACGGGAGAATCAACAATGGGTAAGGGGGTGGAAAGTTGTTTGGTGAATGGTCAATGGTGAAAGGTGAATACCTGTTGCATAAGAAAGCCTGCAAATAGATTTTGCAGGCTTTCTGTTATTGCCAATCAAGTTTACTTCTCAGGATACAACACCGCTTCCAGTATATTCTTTCCATCAAACAGTTGGTTCGCCACTGCTTTAATATCATCAATTGTGATTGCATTTACACGTTGTTCAAAGTTCAACGTATTCTCCGGGCTATCCCCCTGGAAATAGAAGCTGTATAATTTACCAGCCCAGTAACCATTTTCTTTTACCTGTGTTTTATGCTGCTCCAGCCAGGTCTTTTTTACTTTGTCAAGATCACTTTGTTCCGGGCCGTGTGTTTTGATCTTTTCAATTTCTTCTTTTGCACCGGCAATAAGTTTATCAACATTCTCCGGTCCGCAGGGCAATTGCAGGAACAGTTGATAATTATTATAAGGATACTTGTTTAAACCACCGCCAATACTGCCACCATAGATTGCACCCAGCTTTTCGCGGAGGTCATCCGTGATTTTAAGATTGATGATCTCGGTTAATGCACTTGCCTTCAACGCCAGTTCTTCTGTATAAGGAATATCTCCACTGTAAATCGTAAAGATCAGGCTTTTTTGTTCTGTGCCTTTTTTCATCTTCAGATCAATATCACCTTTCACCATGCGAACGCCATTATCATTAAACGTTGCAGGTTTACCTGTTGATGGAAGGCTGCCGATATACTGCGCCAATAATGGTTTTATTTTTTCGATGTCAATACTACCTACAATCACGAATGTAAACTCACTTGCATCTCCTAAAAGTTCTTTGTAGATAGCCAGCGATCTGTCGAGGTCGATCGCGTCATAATAGGCAGGTTTGGGAACGGCAACCGGCGCAAGCGGGTTCTTCTGGTACATTACCTGGTAAACACTGTCAATAAAAGCCGTCTGCGGGTCTGACATTGCGAACTGGATGGATGATTTCTGTTTCTCTTTCCATGCATTAAACAAGGCCTCATCTTTACGCGGATTGGTTAAATACAGGTAACCCATTTGTAACATGGTCTCAAAATCTTTTACGCTGCTGCTGCCACTGATACCAACGCTAAGACCTGAAATTCTCGGGCTTATTCCGGCCACTTTGCCGGCAAGAAATTTTCGCAGATCAACAGGAGAAAAATCGCCAATGCCCATCTGGCCTACTACCTGTGAAGCATAGTATGCGCTGAACTTATCTTCCACTCCATATTTTGATGTACCTCCTTTGTGAAAAGAACTCAGGATGATTTCATCGTTCTTAAAATCAGTGGGCTTTAAAATTACTTTAGCGCCATTGCTGTAAGTAAGTTCGGTGGTGCCCAGCTTATCATTTTTTGTTTCACCGGTAATGGTTCCCGGCTGAGGTTTATTGGGAAGTAAATCCGCCGCAATGGCTTTCTCCTCATAAGGCTTCAGATCGGCCTTCATTGCATGTTGAGTTATTGCAAGCAATGACTTACCATCAGGCAAAGCAATACCTGTTCCTGATGGACCCTGCAGGCTTACCAACACGGGCAGGTTTTGCTTTAAAGGATCAGCAACCGCATTTACTTCTGCCATTGTAATGGTTGGCAACAAGGCCTTGCTTTGCTCAAATTCCCAGGAGATACCAGGCGTTGGCTCCTGCTGTAAAAAATGATTGATATACTCCTGTACATAACTGCCGGACTCTGATTTCTCACGATCATTATAAGCCTTCTCCAGGTAAGCCAGCAACTGCTTTTTCACCCTTTCAATTTCATTATCAGTAAAGCCGAATTTCTTTGCCCGCTCTATCTCTGTAGTTAAAGCCGTTAAAGCAGTGTCAGGCCCTTTCTGCCCTGCAACCGTGTATCCGCTAAAACCTTCATATCCCCTGGCATAGCTGTTAAAACCTGTGCCGGCATATAAAAAGGGAGGATTGCTGCTTTGTGACAGTTCTGTAAAACGTTGGTTAATGCAAGAGGTAAACAATTGCTTTACTAATGACTTACGATAATCCGCGATCGTGGTTTCGCTTTTCACCGCATAGAAAGGATAATCAACCTCTGCAACAAAATTTGTTGCTTCTTTATCTGTAACAACAATCGCTTCGCTTTTCTTTCTTGCAGGAACTTTTGCATAGGCTCTTGGCTTAGATACTGCCGGATTTTTAAGGCCTCCAAAATATTCTTTTACCAACTTTTCCGCCTTTACAGGATCAAGATCTCCTACCACGATCACCGCCATCAGGTTAGGCCGATACCAGTCTTTGTAGAAACGCTTTACCGCATCATACTTAAAGGTTTTAAGAATACTGTCTTTACCGATAGGGATACGTTCTGCATATTTTGATCCTGCATACTGCAAAGGGTAAATCTTGCGGAACATCCTGTCATCAGCGCCTTTGCCAGACCTGCTTTCTTCCAGCACAACGCTTCTTTCCCCATCAATTTGTGAGTTATCAAAGCTTAAACCTCCTGCCCAATCCTGCAGCACTTCAAATCCTTTTCTAAGGTTCGCTGTATCAGACAGCGGGATTGGTAAGATATAAACAGTTTCATCAAAACCGGTATAAGCATTCAGGTCTGCACCAAATTCAACGCCTATCTTTTGCAAAAAATCTACCAGCTCATTTTTCTTAAAATGTCTGGATCCGTTAAACGCCATATGCTCTGTGAAATGTGCCAGGCCTTGCTGATCATCAGCTTCCAATATAGCACCGGCATTCACCACCAGCCTAAGTTCCACTTTATCTTCCGGCTTTTTATTTTGCCTGATGTAATACGTTAACCCGTTGGGCAGCTTACCAATTTTTACTTTAGGATCGATTGGAATTTTTGGTGACGGAGTTTGGGCACACACTGAAAATGTTACTGCTAACAACACCATCATCATCCACACAGAAAATCTATATTGCATAATTGCTTGTTTTTTGTAAATGTATCAGAAAGTCGCTGGCATTAGCAATGGTTTTTTAGATATTTTAACCTATTCGTCTTTTGTCAGGCATTTCAAAGCATTGCGCATCACCCGTTCTTTATAAATTCGCCATTTTAATACTTAATGAATAAATGCATGGTTAAAAGATTAGCGCTCTCTCTCATTGCATGTTTCCTGTTACTGACAGCATTTTGTCAACTCCCGAATAAATCGATTGATGTTGAACATTACCGGTTTTCGATTTCACTGAACGATGAAAATAATACGATCAGCGGTGAAGCTGCTATTACCATGCGTATAAAGGAAGAAGTGTCACAGGTAAGCCTTGACCTGGTTACAAAGAATGCTTCAGGTAAAGGGATGCAGGTATCTTCGGTATCGCAGGATGGTACAGAGGTTGGCTTCTCACAGGAAAGCGATCATCTTTTGATAAAGGCTGCCGCAAAAGCGAATGATCATCTCACCTTCGTTGTTAAATATTCAGGTGAACCTGATGACGGTTTGATTATCGATCGTAACAAATTTAACCAACGCACTTTTTTCTCAGACAACTGGCCCAACCGTGCGCACCACTGGATTCCCTGTAACGATCATCCGTCAGACAAAGCAACGGTTGAATTTCTGATAACAGCGCCGGACCATTACCAGGTAGTTTGCAACGGACTTAAAGTTGAAGAATCCAACCTGGAACAACATTTAAGGCTTACGCACTGGAAAGAAGAGGTAGCGATTTCAACCAAAATATTTGCATTGGGTGTGGCTGATTTTGCAGTGAACTATATTGGCAATGTAGGGTGTATCCCTATTTATGATTGGTTATATCCACAGGATAAAATCCAGGGGTTTAAAGATTATGCGCTTACGAAAAATATATTGCCCTGGTATATTGAACATGTAGGACCTTATGCTTATGAAAAGCTGGCCAATATACAATCGAAGACCATTTTTGGCGGCGTTGAAAATGCAGGCGCTATTTTTTATGCGGAGAAATCTGTAGGAAGCCCGGACATTGAGTCGCTGCTGGCACATGAGCTGGCACATCAGTGGTTTGGCGACCAGGCATCTGAAACTGACTGGCCACACCTGTGGTTGAGTGAAGGTTTCGCTACTTATATGACACATCTTTATTTTGAAAGTAAATACGGTACAGACACTTTAAAAGCAGGAATGGTGAAGGATCGCAAAGGGGTGATCAAACTATCTTATAAAAAGGAAGTGCCGGTAGTAGATAGTACGGGTATTCTTCACCCGATGGAGTTGCTTAATGCCAACAGTTACCAAAAAGGCGGATGGATATTGCATATGTTAAGAAGGAAACTGGGAGATACAACTTTCTGGCAATCGGTTCGCACATACTATGAAAAGTATACAGGAGGCAATGCTTCAACCAACGATCTGCAGACAATCTTTGAAGCCACCAGTCATCAAAAGCTTGATACATTTTTCCATCAGTGGCTTTATACCCCCGGTCAGCCAAAATTGCTGATTAACTGGCAATATGATACACGTAAAAAACAACTCATATTAAAGATAGATCAACAGCAAAGCAAGCCGTTTAGTTTCCCACTTGTACTTAAACTGGGTGATGAGCAGGTGCAGAGTTTTGAGATAAATCAGAGAAGCCAGGTGTTTACCATTCCAATGCCATCAAAGCCAGAGACGATTATTCCCGATCCTGACGTCAATCTTTTGTTTGAATACCAATTAGCAGAAGGTAAAGTCAAAAAGTAATAACTACCGTCCTGGAGCATTTCATTAATTAGCTGCTTTTTTTACGAAGCGAAATATTTAAGGTTAATATTCGTAAAAAACAAGGTAAAAACAGTTGCCTCCTGAACTCAAAAGAAGCTGTATGTTTGACAATCGTTCATTGCGTTTAATGAATGATTCTTGCAAACAGTCTTCGTCTTCGATGATACGGGTGATCAAAAAATCACCGGTTGCCGGCCATGATAAAATTGCCTTGTATCATTTAATAGTGCAATTACCATTTTACTGAAACAGGTATAATTTTTAAGGATAGATCAATCTTTGTGTCGCATATACCCCCAATCAATCTGCAAGGCCCGGAGTTATTTAATTGATTCCGGGCCTCGGATTTACAAGGGTTTAATTTTTATAGTATGAAGAACTTAATCGTCGTATTCTATATGATATGCAGCCTTTCTGCACATTCATTATTTGCACAGGCAAAACAACCTCCATACACACATGCAGACACCTTGCGTGGCACTATTACTCCGGAACGTGCCTGGTGGAACGTGTTGCGTTATGATATTACGGTTAAGCCGGATTATAACAATAAATCCATTGAAGGAAAGAACAGCATTACCTATAACGTGCTTACAGACAAAGGACATCCTTTATTACAGCTTGATTTGCAGAAACCACTGGAGATTGACAGCATCCTGCTGAATCACCAGGTGCCATTAACCTTTACCAAAGAAGGCAATGCATGGCACGTAAAAATGCCAAAGCAAAACAAAGCCTCCCTACATGTAATGGATGTATATTATCATGGCTTTGCGCATGAAGCAAAACGTGCGCCATGGGATGGAGGCTGGACCTTTACCAAAGACTCCCTTGGCCGCCCGTGGATGACTGTTACCTGTCAGGGCCTGGGAGCTTCTATCTGGTATCCCTGCAAAGATCACCAGAGCGATGAACCGGATAAAGGTGCTTCTTTAACGATGATTGTGCCTGATACGCTGGTGGCCGTTGCGAATGGAAGGCTGCAATCAAAAAAACAGAACAATGATGGCACCACAATTTACCAATGGGCAGTGGTAAACCCGATTAACAATTATGATATCATTCCTTATATCGGCAAGTATGTAAACTTTACAGAAACTTACGCAGGAGAAAAAGGAAAGCTTGACTTGTCATACTGGGTTCTTGATTATAATTTGTCCATTGCAAAAAGTTATATGCCCAAAGAAGCCAGGAATATGCTCAAGGCTTTTGAGTACTGGTTTGGTCCTTATCCTTTTTATGAAGATGGCTATAAGCTGATTGATGTGCCGCATACCGGCATGGAGCACCAGAGTGCCGTTGCCTATGGTAACTGGTACAAGCCGGGTTACCGGGGAAGAGACGGCTCCGGAACAGGCCTTGGATTAAAATGGGATTTTATTATCGTGCACGAAAGTGGCCACGAATGGTTTGGCAATAACATCACCAGTAATGATTTGGCTGACATGTGGATTCATGAAGGCTTTACCAACTATAGTGAAACGCTATATGTAGATTATATTTTCGGAAAAGAATCCGGCGATGCTTATAATGCGGGAACGAGAAAAGGCATTCGCAACGACCGACCCATCATTCCTGCTTATCATATAAATGCACAGGGTAGTGGCGATATGTATCCTAAAAGCGGTAACATGCTGCACGCCATTCGCCATGGATTGAACAATGACGTATTGTTCCGGCAGATACTGCGGGGCTTGAACAAAACGTTCTATCATAAAACTGTTGATGCAGCAGATATAGAAAATTATATCTCGAATAAAGCAGGGTTTGATTACGGCAAAGTATTCGCACAGTACTTAACAACAACTCAAATACCAACGCTTGAATTTTATACAGGCGATGGTAAAATATACTATCGTTATACCAATTGCATCGAAGGTTTTAATCTTCCGCTCACACTAAAAAACTCAACTGATTCTTTACGCATTGTACCCACATCGGGCTGGAAAAATACACCGCTAAAGAAAAACCAGGCTTCGCTATTTGATAAGGAAGCTATTGAGAAAATGTATTATATCGTTGCAGAAAAACAGGAACAACGTCCTTAACAGGTTATTGAAAGTATACTTGCCCGCTGATAAAGCCTGCATCGCCTAAATTGTTTTTTTTATTTAACCGGCATAACCAAAATTTGCCGCTTTAAAATATGGCACATGAGAAAAATATGGATACCCCTGCTGTTTGCATGGGGCTTCATTTGTAACAGCGTTTATGCCCAGAGAGAAATTAAATGGGAAAAAGACGGCAAAAGCTACTACAGTAAAGAAGGTGGAAATATTATCAAGTTTTCCCTTCCGGCATTCGATAAAACCACAGTAGTTACCGCTAAACAACTTACACCTGCAGACAGCAGCAAACCTCTTAACGTAGAAAATTTCTTCTTTAGTGAAGATGCCAAACAGTTGCTTATATATACTAACAGTAAAAGGGTTTGGCGACAGAATACCAGGGGTGATTACTGGGTATTAAACCTCACCAGCAACAGCCTTAAACAATTGGGTAAATCGCTGCCATCTTCTTCATTAATGTTTGCAAAATTTTCCCCGGCAGCAGATGCAGTCGCTTATGTTAGCGGTCATAACATTTATACAGAGGATTTATCAGCCGGCAATATTAAACAGCTTACCAAAGACGGCACAGACCGCATGATCAACGGCACGTTTGACTGGGTATATGAAGAAGAGTTTGGCTGCCGTGACGGTTTTCGCTGGAGCCCGGACGGAAAACATATTGCCTACTGGCAAATAGATGCCACCAAGATCAGGAACTTCTTAATGATTGATAACACTGACTCCATTTACTCTTTCACTGTTCCCGTAGAATATCCCAAAGTCGGGGAAAGCCCTTCTCCCTGCAAGGTAGGTGTTGTTGATCTTGCTTCCGGCGAAACAAAGTGGATGAATGTGCCGGGTGATGCACAACAACATTATATACCACGCATGGAATGGGCTGCAAACTCAACAGAGCTGATCCTTGAGCAGCTTGACCGTAAGCAGCAGGACAGCAAGATTATGCTTTGTACAATCACAGAAGGCGCTGCGAAGACCATCCATGAAGAAAAAAGTGATTCATGGATTGATGGCAAAGAAAGATGGAATGGTGGTGATCCTATCGGTTGGGAATGGATGCCCGATGGTAAATCATTTTTATGGGTGAGTGAAAAGGATGGATGGAAACATATTTACATGATTGACCGCGATGGTAAAGAAACATTAATTACAAAAGGTGACTACGATGTTATTGATATTAAGGCCATAGATACCAAAGCCGGTTTTGTATATTTTTCTGCATCGCCCGATAATGCCACGCAGAAATATTTATATCGTATAAAACTGAATGGTAAGGAGCCTTTCCAGTTATTATCACCCGTAAAAGAGCAGGGTACACATAATTATAAAATTTCACCCAACGGTGCTTATGCGCAACATAGCTTTTCCAATGCAAACATGGCGCCTGTAGTTACCTGGGTAGAGCTACCTAAACACGATGTAATAAAACAGGAAGAAATAACGGTAAAAAAAGAAAATGCACCTGTTGAGTTTTTTAAAGTAACCACTGAAGATAATGTTACGATAGATGGCTTTATGGTAAAGCCAAGAAATTTTGATTCTACTAAAAAATACCCGGTGGTGTTTTATGTATATGCAGAACCTGCCGGTGCTAATGTGAAAGATGAGTATGGCACGGGCCGCAACAGGCTTTATACAGGTGATATGGCTGCTGATGGTTATATCTATATAAGCCTGGATGGCCGCGGTACACCTGTACCCAAAGGCACTGCATGGAGAAAAGCGATCTACCGCAAAATTGGAGACATCAATATTCGCGATCAGGCAATGGCTGCAAAAAAAATCATGCAATGGTCTTTTGTAGATACAAGCCGTATTGCCGTGTGGGGATGGAGCGGTGGTGGCTCTACTACATTAAACCTTTTGTTCCAATACCCGGAAATATATAAAACAGGTATTGCAATAGCGGCTGTTGCCAACCAGCTTACCTACGATAATATTTACCAGGAACGTTATATGGGTTTGCCACAGGAAAACATGCAGGACTTCATAAAAGGTTCGCCCGTTACACATGCTAAAAACCTGCGTGGCAACCTGCTGTATATTCATGGTACCGGCGATGACAACGTTCATTATCAAAATGCCGAAATGCTGATTAATGAATTGATCAAGTACAACAAACAGTTCCAGTTAATGAGCTATCCAAACCGCACGCATGCCATCAAGGAAGGAGAAGGCACGTCTCTTCATCTTGCAACTTTATATACTAATTATTTAAGAGAGCACTGCCCCGGCGGTGGAAAATAGCTGTTAGTTTTTCTTTTACATGTACAGAGCCTTCCTTTTGGAGGGCTCTCTTTTTATATCATCAAGTGAATATTTTTTTTACTCGACACATAGAAAGATAGAAACACAGAGATGTGTAGCGTATAAAAGGATAGTGGTCTGGTGTTAAACAAGGAAATGTTGATCTACTTTTTTACACAAACCGAAACACTTTATATGCGTTAAGAAAAACCGGGCATCAAAATGATACTGAGGCAGGCGAAGAAAAGGAGAAGTAGAAAGCAGCAGAAGATAAGGCTACACATGATAGACCGCTTAAAGTAAAAAACGGATTTACCGGGTAAGTTTTGAAACGCTAAAAGAATGCTGCAGCAAATGCGTTTTTTTATACTTGAAAGTCACCGTGATAGCGTTTTGAGTTTCTCCACGCAAATTCAATTAAATATGTCTCTTTTACACCCTTATTGTTTTATTGCAATTGCCGTAGATTTAACTTTATAAAACATGTAATATGACCGCCTCCGTTAACTGGCCTGAGGCCATAAAACCGCTATTGAAGAAATACAAGGATAAGCAGCACCCGCTGGAGTATAAAAGCGTATACCAGTTGCTGGTAATGGTGATCCTTTCGGCACAGGATTCTGACAGGAATATCAATAAACTGGCGCCGGCGCTTTTTGAAGCTTTTCCTGATATGAAAGCACTGTCAAAAGCTACTGCTGAAGACCTCTTTCCTTATATCAGCAAAGTGCGAAATTTTGGTAACAAGACCAACTGGTTAATGGAGCTTTCACGAACGATTAAAACAAACGATGCCATCCCGCTTACACAGGATGCTTTAACTGCTTTGCCGGGTATTGGCCGTAAATCAGCCAATGTAATTTTACGTGAGGCGGGTAAGCCTGCAGAGGGAATTATTGTAGACCTTCACGTGGTTCGGGTGGCGCCAAGATTGGGTATTGCAACCGGTGCCGATCCTAAAAAAATTGAAAAGCAAATGATGGAAGTGCTGCCTAAAAGTGAGTGGGATGCAGGTATGGCTATATCGTTCCTCGGCAGAGATATCTGCAGGCCTCAGCCCAAATGTGAGATTTGCTTAATGCGGGATGTTTGCAGTTATTACCAGGAACAGGTGAAAGGTGCATAGCCGATGATCCTCCTCACCTACCAAACGTATACACTATATTATTTTTTTACGGGTTGCAACGGCAGGGAAAATGCCGGAGTCAATAGATAAAAATAACCAAATGAAGTATTTGTTGATTGGCATATGTATGTGTACCGTTATACTGTTTATAAGTAGCTGCAAAAAAAGTTCTTCCGGCAGAACCATAGATTCCAATTCTCTTACAGGTATATGGGAATTAAAAAAGGTTGGTACCTCGTGGGTTCCCAATGTGCCTGGCGTTGCAGGTAAGGGCAATCGTTTAAAATTTACAGCTACTACCTATCAATTATATACAGAAGGAGTATTGGTAAAAAGCGGCACTTATCAAACAGAAAAAGACAGCACTGTTGAACAAAACGTTTGCCTAATATTTAAGCCGGGTGAATACGGGCAACGCATCAGCTATAGCGATAGCACAAATTTCAAAATCTTTTTTCAGTTAACCAAAGACACCCTTAGTTTTCAAACGGGATGTTATGCAGTAGATGGCGGAAGAAATGATGTTTACGAAAGAGTAAATGATGATAACTAAGCTGCGCTGCATCCAGGCAATGCTGTTAAATATGAAGGATGATAAATCCTTATGATATAGGTTCTATTGTTTCAGGAAAGTTAGTACAGCCGTAGAAAACTCCTTGGTATGAGAAGCGTTGTTGTGGTCACCCGGCACAGTTACAAAACGTGACCCAGGTATCATTTCTGACAGCGCTTTACCCGAGCCATTGTCTTCATCAGCATCACCGCAAACAAGCAGTACCGGGCGTTTAATTTTCTGCAATTGGGCCGGTGAGGTAGATGGCTGTGATCGTTGAAGATAGGCCAATGCCACCTGGTCCAACCCTTCCTTCTGAACATTTTTTACCATTGCGGCAAGCTCGGGTACATCTTTACCACTCAAGGCATTATAGAACATAATCCTTCTTGGCCAAAGGCTGTCTGTAAAACCGGTACCCATACCGCCAATGACCGCCTTATCTAAGCGGGTATCCAAAAGCAATAATCTTGACACAATGATAGATCCGCGGGAATAACCTACCGCATCATAACTTTTTATATTAAGTGAAGTCAGCAGCCCGATAATATCTTTGGCTTCAGCATCATTTTCATATGCTTCAGGTTGATGCGGCTTGTCTGATCGTCCATTGCCACGCATATCAAGCATAATCACTTTGTAACCCTCCTGCCTAAGCTGCTGGTAAACCGCTGCACGTTTCCATGAATTACTGTTTACAATAAACCCATGCACCAATACGACCGGCATTCCCTTTCCCGATGTTTCGTAATAAATGCGGGTGCCATCAAACGAAGTATAATAACCGGAATCAATTGCAGGCAGATTGGCATTTGAACTATCCGCCTGGGAAAAAGATCTTACAAACGTCAGCAGGCTGCAAACCAGCAGTATCAGTCTTGTCATAAATATGCTTTATCAAAGGTTATTTCCAACGATTGCTTCAATCTCAATCGACACTTTGTATTGTGGCAGGTAAAGCTGCTTTACTTCTACCCATGTAGCAGCAGGGTAATCGCCATTGTAATAGCTGTTCCGCACACTCCTGTATTTCTTAAACTCGTTGATGTCTGTTGTGTAAACAGTTTCTTTAATCACGCTGCTAAAGCCTGCATTATACTTGGTAAGTGTTCGTTTGATGGTTTCCATTATTTCTTTAACCTGGTCCTGCATATCACCAACGGCAACAACTCCGGAAAGATAAAGATGGTCGCCCACTTTTATAGCGTGTGTAAAACCTATTTCATCTTCTATTTGTTTGGAGTTACTATATTTTTCTTTGCCTACCGCTGGTGCCTGGGGTTTCTGTGCATAGGAACATACACTCATACCTGACACAAGTAATGCTATAACCATCATCTTTTTTAAAACAGGTGCTTTGCTCATACAATCATGTTATTGTTGTCTGCGGATAAAGTTAGGTATTCAGCCTCTACTTTCGGCTTTAGTAGTAGCTTTATACTGCACTTATGAACGGGCAACATTATTTACTGTTGATTTTATGGATACTGTATGCATTACTGCATAGCCTGCTGGCCGCAACACCGGTAAAGCGTTTTATGCAACAAATAATGGGTGGAAAATATCGCTATTATCGTTTTGGGTATTCCTGTTTTGCTTTAGCCGGTTTGATTGGTGTTTTATATGTACACTTCGCCCTGAACTCTCCGCTATTATGGCAAGCGCCGTTTTTACAGCGGGTGATAGCTGTATTAACAGGTATTGCAGGTGTAACTATTATGCTTATCTGTGCAAGAGTTTATTTTGCTGAAATGATGGGGTTGTATGCTTTTTCGCGCCAGCCGGAAAACATCGGGCTCGTACAAACCGGTCTGCATAAATATATAAGACACCCGCTTTATACAGGTACTTTATTGTTGTTTTGGGCCTTTTTTATCTATCAGCCTCTATTAAAAAATCTACTCACCTGTACAGTTAATACTTTGTATGTTTTCATTGGTATTCAACTGGAAGAACGCAAGTTAATCCGCGCTTTTGGAGATGCGTATCGCAGGTATGCTGCTTCTACACCCATGCTGTTTCCAAAGTTGAGCAGTAAAGCCTAATGACAAGCATACCGTAACCCTGGCTGGCAGCTTAAAATTTTCCTTTTAAAACGGTTTTAATAACGGAGTTTCCTATTTTTTTATGAAATTGCGCCAACATTAAAAACCTTAAACCTTTTGACATGAAACAAACGAAGATTGTTTTAGCATTCCTGCTTGTAACAATCCATCTCAGTGCCCAATTGCAAACTTCCGACGGAGACGGCGTTCTACAGGCTTCTTATCTTAAAAAAATCAATAAAAAAGCAAAGTACGGTGCTTACCTGATTGACAAGACGGTTGAATTTGGTACCGGCAAAGGCATCAATAACCAGCCAATTGTAATGGCCGAAGAAAAAGGTTCCATTGAAATGGTGGCAATGGAAAACAAAGCCTACATGGGTTATATGATGGATTATAACCAGTTTGTAAAGCTGGCAGATTATGACTTTGAAATTTTTTATGGCAGCAAATTCAAGAGCCAGAAATACCCACCGCAGAAAGTATCACTTACAGATGACGGGATTTTTCTTGATGACAGTTATGGAATGTTCTATGGCTTTCAGGCAGAAGAATCCGGTCAGCGTTGCCGTTTTAAATATGATTATGTTTATACGGATGCAAAATATCTTACCCGTGTATTCTTTCATGAAAATTTTCCCGTAAGAAATTCAAGTTATACCTTAAAGGTACCAGCCTGGTTACAGGTAGATATCATTGAAAAGAATTTTGCCGGCTACAAGATCAGGAAAGAAGTAAAAAAAGACAAAGAGTTTACCTCATACACTTATACTGCTGATAATTTAAGCGGCATCAAACGTGAACCGTCTTCACTCGCCAGGCCCTATTACCTGCCGCACCTGGTAATCACTGTTAGAAGCTTTACCGTTAACCAGAAACAATACAATGGATTTAAAACCCTGGATGATATGTATGCCTGGTACGACCTGCTATATAAGAAAGCCGATAACAAAACGGAAACGCTTAAAGCGCAGGTATCGCAACTTACACAAGGCAAAGTCAATGATGAACAAAAGATCAAGGCATTGTATTACTGGGTGCAGGATAATATCCGGTATATCGCTTTTGAAGAAGGTTATGCAGGCTTTGTGCCTCAAACTGCACAGGAGGTTTTTAAGAATAAATATGGCGATTGCAAAGGCATGGCCAACCTGCTTACCGAAATGCTAAAACTTGCCGGTTATGACGCTCACTTCTCATGGATTGGCACCCGGGATATTCCTTATGACCGCAAAGAAATTCAATCTATGTGCGTGGATAATCATGCCATTTGCGTGCTTTATTTTAAAGGCAATACCTACTTCCTGGATGGTACTGAAAAATATGCAGCGTTTGGAAAAAATGCTTATCGTATACAGGGCAAAAATGTGATGGTGGAGAATGGGGATAAATATAAAGTGGAAATGGTACCTCCGGCTAAAATGGAAGAAAACCAGATTGCAACAAAAGCATCATTAAAGCTGGATGGCGAAAAAATCACCGGTCATGTAATGATGAGTTTTGACGGAGAGGCACGCAATTTCTTTCATAATATTTACAATGCCATTCCGGCCAACAAACGCAAAGATTTTGTAAACAATCTGCTTAAGCTTAACAACGATAATGCAGAAGTGGCCAACGCTAAAACATCCGATTTTACCAACAGGGATATTCCCATTACGCTGGAAGGAGATGTAGAGATCAATAACCATGTAACGTTGGTTGATAATCTTTGCTACACCAGTATCGACTTCTTCCCCGGCAGCATTACTAGTTTTATACCTGCCGAAGAAAGGCAAAACCCGATTGACCTGGATAATGTTTTTATCGCCAATGATGAAGTAACGCTTGAGTTGCCCGCCAATGCAAAAGTAACCGCAATGCCGCAGCCTTTTAATGCAGGATTCAGTACTAACAGTATTGATGCGTCTTATTCAACAACGGACGGCAAGGTGATACTAAAGAAAAAACTCCAGTTGAATTCTCCTGTAATTTATACGGCAGATTTCGCTAACTGGAAAGGTTTCATCAATAAAATAAAAGAATTCAATCGTAATAATATCACGGTACAATTATAACCTGTCAACCTTATATACCCTTTTTATGAAAAGAACATTGATTGTATGGCTGGTAATGATTATTTGTATCACGCAAATAAACGCCCAGCGCATCACCAAAAAAGAAACAGAACTTATTGCCAAATCCCTCAAGGAATTTCCGCTCTTAAAAGAAGATCCTGATTTTGCAACGAATGCATCAGCCGGTAAATGGTCAGGAGAAAGTGCAGTAATCCTGAGCCAGAAAACAAGTTTTGAGTTTGATAAAAAAGGGCTGAGCGTAGGTAAACGTATCGGCCGTAATTTCTGGGGACTGGTATTTGCATTGCCAACCTTTGGGCAATCATTGTATTGGGCCAACGCAAGAAATGATACCAAGATACTCGTGGAAGAAACAGAACGCCGCAGGTTGTTACTGAATGATAAGTTTGCCATTGAACAATATTCCATCCTGTACTTCCGGCTTTCTTCAGAAGGCGATGCTTTTGCTGCCCGTGTGATAAAAAAGGATGGCAGTATTACAGAGGTAGATCTTTCTGATGCGGCTAAAGTAGATGATATACGCAGCGTGCCTTCTCTTTTCAGAAGTTATACTGATGCAAGGATCAATTCTTCCTATCGTCCCACATTTTTTAAACTGGCGATACCCGACCTGGAAGAAGGCGATGTAATTGAGTACGAGTTCCGCAATTTCAATCCGCAGGAATACAATAACAATCCTGATTATAAAGAATTTTCCCCGGTATATTATTTATGCAACCGCGCTATGCCGGTGGTAAAGCAGGTAATAGAGGTAACTGCAGAAAATGATAACTACTACATTGGCCATAAAAGCCTGAAAGGTGCGCCTGATTTCACCCAAAAATCATCCGGTGAAAAAAGAGTTTACCGTTGGGAAGACAATAACCGCGATAAGGTAACAGATACCAGGTTTGTAAATGAATTTATGGAATTGCCTTCGCTGAAATTCCAGGTGATCTATGCAAGGGACAACAGCAAAAAATATATCTGGTTTAAGAATGAAGATGATATGAAGCGGGACCTGAGCAATGAGGAACTGGCAGAGAAAGCAAAGCAGTTCTGGTTTCACCCGGAAAAATTATACTCCACGGGAGATTATACCGCGGGGCTTCATTCAGGTATCAGTGGTACGATTAAATCTATCTACAAGCAAATGAAGAAGCGTGGTACTACTGAGGCGATGGACGATGATTATATCAGGAAGACATACTACTCCATCCGCTCACAAACCATGTATTCCAACTGGAGCGACTATGCTTTTGCAAAAGTATTTTCGGGTTTATTAAATGAGAAGAAGATTGCACATGAAGTCATCGTCACCGCTTCCAACCAGCAAACTTTACCTGCTAATATCGCCTTTACACAGGAGGTGGGTTGGATTGTGAAAGTAAACAACAAGTACTACTGTAACCCGGATGAACATTTAAATCCTGAAGACCTTCCTGCCTGCTATGCAGGAAATACAGCTATCAGGTTTAGCCATGATAATGAAAAAGCAAATGCAGTTGTAAATGATGTGTTGCCGCTTGCAGATACTACTGAAAATGTAATTACATCCACCATTACTGCTACGCTTGACGCTGCGGGTAAAGTGAATATGTCTATTGATAAGACAACGGAGGCAAAAGGTGGTACAAAAGATGCGATCATAAGTGAAGTACTTGCGCTTACCCCGTTTATGGAAAGTGATTTTAAAAACTATGACGGATTAGGTATGTGGGAAGGACTGGATTCAAAGGCGGAAGAAAAAGCGATCAGTGAGTTTAGTGCCGAGAAGAAAGAATGGAAAGAGCAAAAACCTAAGATGATGAAAGCTGATGTGGAAAGCGAGTATGGGTTTACCGTTGAAAATTATGGCGCCTTTAAACTGCTGCAGGATGGAAGAAGCCTTAAGAAACGTTCTCTTAAATACAATGAGAACTTCACCTTGTCTGATGTAACTGCAATGGCAGGTAATGATATTGTGGTAGCGTTGCCGGCGCTCATCAGCGGGCAAACGAAAATCAGGAAAGAAGAACGCAACAGGAATTTACCTGCAGATATTAATTACCCGAGAACGCTTAACTGGATTATTACGATGCCGGTTCCCGCAGGTTATACAGTAAAGGGGCTTGACAGGTTAAATAAATCAGTAATAAATGAATGCGGAAGTTTTGTATGTACCGCTAAAGTAGAAAACAACAACATTATACTTACTGCAAGCAAACAGTATAAACTCAAAGCTTTTGAACCAGCCAAATGGCCGGCCATGCTTGCCATACTGGATGCTGCCTACAATTACTCACAGGCAAAACTGGTATTGCAGAAGCAGTAACATACGTTTTTTCAAAAAAATTTAAGGGCTTATTACGATCTGGCATGGCCGGCAGTAATAAGCCCCTTTTTTGATGGAAGTCGAGTTTTATTTTGGCAATGTGTATTTTTTACACATATTTGTGCCTTGTAAAACCAATTGCCACATGAGAAGAATTTTTACACTCTTTTTTCTGTTCTTTATTGTTACCGCCAACGCGCAATTACTTTCTACCTCTCCCGCATTTATTACAGAAACTTCCACTAACACAGAGATTGTTATGGATGCAAATTTTGGTAATAACGGGCTGAAGAATTACGCAGCCACATCAGATGTGTATGTCCATATCGGTGCCATTACTTCTAAAAGCAATTCTGCCGGTGACTGGAAGTATGTAAAGTTTGATTGGGGAACTACCAACGCTCAGGCTCAATGTGCGTACCTGGGGAATAACAAATGGAAATATACGATCAGCGGTACCGTAAGAAGTTTCTTTGGAATTACTGATGCATCGGAAACTATCAGGAAGATTGCCATCCTCTTTAGAACCGGCAACGGAAACCTGAAACAGGCGAATGCAGATAATGCTGATATGTACCTGTCAGTTTACAGCAGCGCTCTTTCTGTAAGAATTGATCAACCGTTCTGGCAACCAAAATATGATCCGCAACCTGAGCCCATTTCAAAAAGTGTAGGCGATGTGGTAAATATTACCGCCAACGCAAGTGCTGCAGGTACACTGAAGATCTATTTTAACGGCGCATTGCTTTCTACCAGCAATACAGCAACGATCAATGCAACAGGTAGTATTGCAGTTCCTGGCAACCAGCAAATAATCGCTGAAGCTACCAGTGGCGGCAATACTGTACGCGACACTGTTAACTTCACCGCGGGTGGTTCTTCTCCCATTGCAGCGCTGTCGGCCGGGTTAAAAGATGGTATCAACTATGAATCCGGCGATACCTCTGCAACACTGGTTCTTTACGCACCACAGAAAACAAGCGTATTTGCTATCGGGGATTTTAATAACTGGACGGCTTCTGCTGCCAGCCTCATGAATGTAACGCCAGACAAAAACCGCTACTGGATACGCATCACAGGTTTGAAAGCTTCACTGGAATATGCCTATCAATATTTGATTGACGGCAGTATAAGGGTTGCCGATTATACCACTGAAAAAGTGCTCGATCCGGATAACGACCCATACATTCCGGCTGAGACCTATCCCAATTTAAAAGCTTACCCAACAGGTAAAACCACGGGTATTGTAAGTATTCTTCAAACTGCAAAATCTGCCTACCACTGGCAAACGACCAATTTCACAAGACCGGATAAACGAAACCTGATGATCTATGAATTGCTGGTAAGGGATTTTGTAGCAAAGCAAAATTGGCAAACGTTAAAAGATACGTTAGGTTACCTGAAAAAAATGGGGATCAATGCGATTGAGCTAATGCCGTTTAATGAGTTTGAAGGTAACAACAGCTGGGGTTATAACCCTAGTTTTTACCTGGCGCCGGATAAAGCTTACGGTACAGAAACCGCGTTAAAGCAATTCATTGATGAATGCCATAAACAAGGAATTGCCATCATTATGGATATCGTGCTTAACCATACCTTTAGCCAGTCACCCATGGCACAAATGTATTGGGATGCTGCTAACAACAGGCCTGCTGCAAACAGTCCCTGGTACAATGCGGTACAGCCACATGCCTTTGGCTTTGGCGCGGATTTTAATCATGAAAGCATAGCGACCAAAGATTTCTTTAACCGCGTATTAGCGCACTGGCTGGTTAATTATAAAATTGATGGTTATCGTTTCGATTTCTCAAAAGGATTAACCCAAAAACATTCTACTACTGATGCTGAGTTTTCTGCCTATGATGCAAGCCGTATTGCCATCATTAAAGGTTATGCAAATGCGATACGAAGCGCAGATGCGAACGCCTATATTATACTTGAGCATTTTTGCGATAACACAGAAGAAAAAGAACTGGCTGACAATAACGGCATGATGCCCTGGGGTAACCTGAACTCTAAATTTAACGAGGCCACCATGGGTTATACTGATACAAACTTTGATTGGGGTATCTATACAAAACGTGGCTGGAACAACCCTTACCTTGTTACTTACCAGGAAAGTCATGATGAAGAAAGATTGATGTATAAAAACAGGATGTATGGTAACAGCAGTGGTTCTTATAATGTGAAAGATCTTGGCACAGGTTTAAAACGCAATGGAATGGCAACCGCTTTCTGGAGCCTGATACCCGGCCCTAAAATGCTTTGGCAGTTTGGTGAATTAGGGTATGATTACTCTATCAATGCATGTAATGAAACGGATGTAAAAGATGAATGCCGCACAAATCCCAAACCCATTCGCTGGGATTATTTGCAGGACGCCAATCGCAGTGCACTTCGTACCACCTATGCACAACTGCTTAAGTTAAGAACAACACCGGCCTATCTTTCCACATTCACCACCGGTGCCGTGAACTATAATTTATCAGGCTTTGTAAAATGGTTAACGGTGTCAGATGCTGCGCTTACCTATATTGTATTCGGCAATTTTGATGTGAATAATCAATCAGCAACCATTAACTTCCCTATGGCCGGAACCTGGTACAGTTATCTTTCCGATTCTGTTGCAACTATTACAGGCACAGCCCAAACGGTAACTTTAAAACCTGGTGAGTATTATGTATTCACGAATAAAAACCTTCGTGACCTTGCATTACCGGTAAGCTGGTTAAGCTTTACGGCAGAGAAAGCAACCGGTGAAACGGTATTGCTTAAGTGGAGTACCAGCAGGGAAATCAATAATAGCTTTTACAGCATTGAACGCAGTACAGACGGTGTTCATTTCACTTCAATCGGGCAGGTTCCTGCAGGCAAGGCTTCCGCCGCCACACAGCAATACAGGTTTACTGATGTGACGCCTGCATCGGGAGAAAACTATTACCGGATTAAACAGGTAGACAAAGATGGCGTGTTTGATTACTCGTCTGTACGAAAAATTAGCTTTGCTGTGCAGACAGGTTATGGAAAGTGTATCCCAACCCTGCCAATAGCTTTACCGCTTTATATGTAAAGAAAGATGCTGCCACTATTCAGTTGACCCTTACCGATGCGTCTGGTAAAATGATTTACAGTAACCTGTACCGCGCAGTAAAAAACGGGCAGAAAATCGCAGTGCCGGTTCAACAATTAAAAGCCGGAGTGTACTTGTTGAAGATCAGCAGTGATAAAGTTATATCAACAGAAAAAATAGTAGTAGACTAGATTTTTTAAACTTATCTGTTACGGCCTTTCATCAATTGGATGAAAGGCCGTTTTATTTAAAGCATTTCTTGCGTGCCGGATAGTTTCAAATTTTTTTTCTCATCTTTAAAATATTCCTGTTTGTGGTTCGTCAGCCATGATAATGGACGGTGTTTCTACGATATATGATAACATGCCTAAGGAGAAGCGTAATATAACCGAGGTGATCAACGCTTACAGCAAGCGCCTGATGGGGTTTATCCGCCGGCGCGTGAGCAATGAGGCAGATGCGGAAGATATCTTGCAGGATGTTTTTTATCAGCTTATAGACAACACCCAACCTATTGAACAGTTAACGGCCTGGCTCTTCAGGGTTACGCGTAACAAGATTACTGACAGGCAACGCAAGATGCAGCCTGACCTGCTGGATGATATTTACACAGAAGAAGACAGTGAAGATTTTTTGAGCTGGGCCGAATTGTTTTTTGATGGCAACGATAATCCGGAAACTGAATTTCTACGCTCCATGTTCTGGGAAACATTAAACAGTGCACTGAATGAATTACCGGAAGCGCAGCGACAGGTTTTTGTGATGAATGAACTGGAAGATATTCCGTTTAAAGTGATTGCCGAACAAACAGGAGAGTCTGTAAACACGTTGCTTTCACGCAAACGTTATGCAGTGCTCCATTTGAGAAACAGGCTTGGCAGCCTGCGTGATGAATTGTTAAACTATTAAAGAAGATTTTATGAAAAGGTATTTTTTCTGGAAGCGATTGATGATGATAGTGCTTTTCACCTTCATCTTTATTGTGCCCATAAGTTTTATTGTAATGGCATTGTGGAATAATATATTGGTGCCGGTATTACATGTAGCGATCATTAATTTCTGGCAGGCCCTGGGCATTTTCGCATTGAGCAAAATATTGTTCGGAGGTTTTCCCGGCAGATGGGGCAGACATCATGATGGCCGCTGGAACAAAGAGTGGGGCGGCGGCATGCATGAGAAACGAAAGGAGATGTTTGAGAAATGGCAGACGATGAGCCCCGAGGAAAGACAAAAATTTAAACAGGAATGGAAAAGCCGTTGTCGTGGCTGGCGTTTTAATCCTGGCAAAGAACAAGAAACAAATCCTCCTGCTGAAAACCGTGAATCAGCACAGTAACTTCTCAAAATTATCCATATGGACATTTATGTTTTTAAAACCGATGTGGAAGACCGCAAGCATGTACGCAAATTGTTTCGCATCTTCAAAACGTTGCAAGGTATTTTAAAGTGGAATGTTGACCTGGAAGATACCGATAAAGTATTGCGCGTGGAAGCAGTGGCCATTGCCCCTCACACAATTGAACAGGCAATGCATGGCGCCGGTTATTATTGCCGGGAATTATCCTGATCAATAAATACTACTTTCTAAAACTATTGATATGTCAGGTATCCCTACTTTATATGATTGGGCGGGTGGTCGCGAAGTATTTGAAAAACTCACCACTATTTTTTACGATAAGGTTTTGCAAGATGAATTACTTTATCCTGTATTTAAAAATATGTCTTCGGGGCATAGTGAGCATGTTGCCCATTTTATTGCGGAGGTCGTTGGCGGACCAAAGCTTTATACCGGTAGCGATGCTGGCAGCCATGCTGATATGGTTGCCCATCATGTAGGAAAAACGCTTACAGAACAGCAGCGGAAAAGATGGCTGGAGCTACTCCTGGAAAGTGCTGATGAAACAGGCTTAAAAGATGATCCCGAATTCCGTTCTGCCCTGGTTGGATACCTGGAATGGGGAAGCAGGCTGGCGGTCATCAACTCTCATGCACAGGAAAACCCGGTTAAAGAAAACGCTCCCATGCCAAAATGGGGATGGGGAGAAACCGGTGGTCCATATACAGGATGATATTTCTTAAACGTTGTGTTGGTTTGGTTGAAAATGCAAGCGGCCGTTTCTTAGTTGAAACGGCCGCTATAATTATTGGGGGTTAATACCTGTATCCAGCATTATCTTTTATACTGTAACATCCACTCATAAATGTTCATGCTGGTGCCGTTGATTGT